>WNFM01099762.1_pt1 | contig 13405 bp, 14 predicted proteins | sample 5400271 | NCBI WGS metagenome assembly WNFM01 (sample SAMN13153352, study PRJNA577476) | soil metagenome | isolation source: 60 cm saprolite on Douglas fir-dominated hillslope | place: USA:California | collected 2013-09-17 | reverse complement strand
GACGGAACGAAGCTCGCATGTACCGATTGGGGTGCCGGAAAACCGGTGGTGTTCATCCATGCCTGGGCTCTCCCATCTGCGATGTGGGACTACCAGCGCGGCCCGCTCAGCGAACAGGGCTTGCGCTGCATCGCCTATGACCGCCGGGGGCACGGGCGCTCTGGTGTGCCGAATGGCGGGTATGACTGCGACAACCTCGCCGACGATTTGTCCACACTCTTAACCGAGCTCGATCTGCGAGAGGTGACGCTGGTCAGCCATTCTTTCGGCTGCGGCGAGGTCGTGCGCTATCTGACCCGGCATGGTTCGAGCCGGATTGAAAAAATCGCGCTGATCGCGCCTGCGGGGACGCCGTTCGTGATGAAAACGACGGACAATCCGAACGGTGTTCCGCCCGAGCAGTTGGAGTTCTTTCGAACCAAAATATTGCAGCAGGATTTTCCGAAATGGCTGGAGGACGGCAAGAAGGCTTTTTTCACCGCCGACACCTCACTTGGTTTGCAGAATTGGGTCATGCAGCTGATGCTGACGACGCCGCTTCGGGTCGCGGTCGAATGCAACCGGCAGATCACGTCGACCGACTTCCGCGGCGAATTGCCGAAGATCTCGCTTCCGACGCTGATCATTCACGGCGACAAGGATGCCTCTGCACCGATCGACCTGACCGGACGTCCCACCGCCGGGTTGATTCGAAATGCCCAGTTGAAAGTCTACGAAGGCGCGCCTCACGGTCTTTTTTTGACCCACAAGGAACGCCTCAACGCGGACTTGCTCGGTTTCATAAAGGGCTGATGCCGATCTACATCGCCTGCAAAAAGCTCTCTTCGGCGACGCACGGGATACACCGATAGGTCAGCAAATCGAAGTTCTGACCTTGCGGCTCGATGGAGGCCAGCCTCATCTGCACACCGCATTTGATGCAGGGCATCTCGATGGTCGTCTGAAAGCGTGTGCAGGTCGGCGTCGGCCGGGGGATCTGCAGCATCGTATCCTCATGTCCCTGATATCTTTGGAGAGAAGACGCAACGCTACCCGACCCACTAGCCTGCCCTTACTATGTCCGATTCCCGACATAATTGGAATGGGTCTGTTTGACGGCCAACGCCGGGGGAGGAGAGCCGGTTCCATTGCGAGGCTTTTTTTCCCAACGCCCCGATTCAAAGTCAGCGGTAGCTGGAAGGTCTCGGGCGCGGTGTTAAATATCGGGGCATGAACAGCTTGCATCAAAGAGCGTTCCGCGGAGTGCTGTTTATCTTGCTCGTGATGGCGTCGCTGCTGTTCGGCGCGGCGGGCACCTTCGACTATTGGCAGGCGTGGACTTTCCTCGCCGTCTATTTCGCATCGTGTCTCGCCCTCACGCTTTACCTCATGAAAAAGGATCCGAAGCTGCTGGAACGACGGCTGAGGGGAGGGCCGACCGCCGAGAAGGAGCCGGCTCAAAGAATCATCATGTATTTCGCCTCGGCCGCATTCATCAGCCTTCTCGTTGTGCCCGCACTCGATCATCGCTTCGGGTGGTCGCATATGCCAGCGTATGCGGCGCTGGCGGGAGACGCCCTGGTCGCGATCGGCTGGCTCGCCACCTTTTTCGTGTTCAGGGAAAACAGCTTCAGCTCTGCCACCATCGAGCTGGCGCCGGATCAAAGAGTTATCTCGACGGGCCCGTACGCGCTGGTGCGGCACCCGATGTATTCCGGTGGCCTCGTCATGCTCCTCGGCATGCCGATTGCGCTCGGGTCGTGGTGGGGCGTGCTCATCATCGTCGCGATCATACCCGCGCTGATATGGCGGCTGCTCGATGAGGAAAAGTTCCTGGCCAGGAATCTGCCGGGCTACGTCGAATACCAAAACAGGGTGCGGTATCGCCTGATACCGGGGGTCTGGTGATCCCGTGCGCTTCGAGCGGATGGGTGCGAAGAACGGCGCGGCCAACGGGACGCATTCACGTGACCCGTTGGCCATCGCATGCGCAGAGCTTTACCCGCGCCAGCAAGGCCTCAGGGATACCGATCGCCACGCTCTCGCGTCGCGTCGCAACGTTGGAAAAGCGGGTGGGGGTACGGCTGCTCGAGCGCACCACCCGCCGCCTCGCGTTGACCGAGCCCGGCCGGCGCTATCTGGAGCGATGCGAGCGCATCGTGCAGGAGGCCGACATTGCGCATGAGATTCTGAAGGACGCCGCCGAGCGGCCGGCCGGACATTTGCGCGTGTCGGTGCCGGTCGAATTTGGCCTCATCTCGATTGCGCCGATCATTGACGAATTCGCGCGGCATTATCCGGAAATCACCATCGACGCGGAATTGTCGCCGCGACCGGCCAATTTTGTCGACGAGAATGTCGATGTCAGTATTCGGCTTGGTGAGATCAGGGACCCGTCGCTGATCGCCCGGCGTCTCGGCAACGCCGCGCGGCTGCTCTATGCCTCGCCTGCCTACCTGGCGGGGCGAGGCACGCCCGACCGTCCGGCAGACCTCGGCCAACACGACTGCATCCTTCAATCCTACATGACGCAGCCGACCGTCTGGCGGCTGGCTTCGGGCAAAAGGTCTGTAGACGTGAACGTGCGCGGCCGCCTCTCGACCAACAATGTCTCGATGACGTTGAAATTCGCCGAGCAAGGATATGGCATTGCCGTGCTTGCGCCCTCTATCGCGCGACCGGCTTTCGATGCGGGCGCGGTTCGACGCGTGCTTGACGATTGGAGCTTTCCGCCGATGCCGGTGCATGCGGTCATGACCTCCAGACTGGTGCCTGCGAGGGTCAGAGCCTTTGTCGATTTCCTGGCCAGCCGATTAGAAGTGTAAGAAGAGCTCGATAATATGCTCCCATCAATTGTTGCCGGCTTGCGCCCGATGCAGCCGTCAGAACCAGAAGCGCAGACCGATGTTGACCGCATTTTCAGCCATCAGCACGACTGATTAGAGATGCAAATGCGGAGCGGTGCCCAGGGCTCCCTCAGAACCCGCCGGCGCTGAAGCGCAGCGGCTGCACCACGTCGTAGGCGGCTTTGGTCAGCGGCACCGCGTAGTCGACGGTTAGGTTGCCGAACGGCGAGGCCCAGGTCAGGCCGGCGCCGACCGAAGAGCGCACGATGTTGCTGTTGGCGACCTGCAGCGATTGCGCGGAGCCTGGAAATGTCGTCGGCCCGCTGTAGCGAAACACGCTGCCGGCATCGACGAAGGCTGTCGCCTTGAGACCGTATTCCTGGGGCACGCCGGGGATATTGCTCTGCAGTTCGGCCGTGGTCGCCCAGTACATGCTGCCGCCGACATTATCCATGGTCGTGCCGGGGGTGAGGTCGCGCGGGCCAAAGCCGTTGGGCGCAAATCCCCGCACCATGGTCGGGCCGCCGAAGAAGCTGTTGAGCAGCGGCACCTGCTGCCCGCCCCAGCCGGTGATATAGCCGCCTTGCGCGCGCACCAGGCCGACCACGTCATCGTTGATCGGGTGATAGTAACGGACGTCCTCGGTGGTGCGGAGGAATTTCACGTCGCCGCCGAGACCCGCGAGATCCTGCTTGAGTTGCACATTGAATCCGCTGGTCGGACTCTTGTTGTTGTCGAGCGTATTATAGGTGACGGTATCGCCGACGGAGGAAACCCATTGCGGACCAGCCTGCGCAGCCTGCTGGATCGGCAGCGATGTCGTTGCTGCTGACGAAGACGGAGCCAGCGTGACGCTCTGATTATAGATGGAGTAACGGTACTGCATGCCAAGCTGCTCGGTCAGCGGCGTACCGAACTGCATGGTCGCGCCATAGATGTCGCTGCCGTAGGACTGGTAGGGGCTCGATTGATTCTGCCTGCCGTAAAGCTCGATCCCGGCCGAGACGCGGGTGCCGAGGAAATATGGCTCCGACGCCGACACATCGATGCCGCGCCCGTACTGACCATAGCTCACGGAGGCGCTGACCGACTCGCCGGACCCTAAGAAATTGCGATCGCCCACTTTGACCTCGGCGAGAAGTCCGTCGGTCGTGGAGTAGCCTCCGGAAATCGTGAAATCCCCGGTCGATTGCTCCACCACTTCGACATCCAGCACGACGCGATCGGCCACTGAACCCGGTTTCGCCGAAATCTTGACGGTCTTGAAATAGTTCAGGTTCTTCAATCGCCGTTCGGCACGGTCGATCAGGGCCTTGTTGTAGGCATCGCCTTCGGCGATGTCGAACTCGCGCCGGATGACATATTCGCGGGTGCGCGTGTTGCCGTGGATCTCGATGCGCTCGACATAGGTCCGCGGTCCCTGATCGATCGTGAAGGCGATGTCGATCCGCTTCGCTGCGGCATCGCGGGTGGTGCGGGGGAGGGCTTGCGCGAAGGGAAAACCGAGTTTTCCGAGTTCAGTCGCGAGAATTTCGTCGGTCTTGTCGAGTGCGCCGCCGTCGAATACGGCACCGGGCCGCGCCACGAGCAGGCGGCGAAGCTTCTCGGAGTCCAGTCCGGGCACATTGCTGACGACGGTGATGTCGCCGAAATGATAGAGCGGGCCCTCGTCGATCGAAAACGTCAGCGTAAATCCATGAGTTGCGGGATCGTACTCGGCCTTGGCCGAAGTCACGCCGGCATCGGCATAGCCCTTGCTTCGATAATACAGCCGCAGCTGCTCGCGATCGGCAGCGACACGGTCGGGGTCGTAGTCATCGCCGCCGGTCAGAAAGCTCAGCATGTTGGTGGCGGAAGTCTTGATCACGGCGGCGAGCTGCCGTTTACTGAAGACCGTATTACCCACGAAGTTAATCTGCCGCACCGTGGTCTTCTGACCTTCCGTCACCTCGAAGACGAGGTCGACGCGATCTTCCCCGTGGCTGATGATCTCTGGCGCTACGCCGACATCGTCGCGCCCTTTGTGCCGATATGCTTCCATGATGCGGCCGACGTCGGCCTGCACCACGGCGCGTTGCAACGCGCCTTGCGGCTTGGATTCGATGATGGCTGAAAGGTCCTTGTCCTGGATCTTCTTGTTGCCTTCGAACGCGACGCGGCCAAGCACCGGGGCCTCATGCAAATGCACGACCAGCCGCTCGCCGTTACGTTCGATCCTGACATCGTCGAACAGGCCGGTCGCCAGCAGCGCTTTCAGCGCCGCATCGCGTGCGGCGTCGTCGAACCGGCCGTCGGGCGCCGCATGGAAATAGCTGCGCACCGTATCGGCGTCGATGCGGCGATTGCCCTGCACCTCGATGGCGTCGCGCGCCTTCGCGTCGGCGTCGCGCGGCTTCGCCTCGGCGTCGCGCGTTTGTGCTGCCGTCTCGGCAGCAAGCGCTCGCGCAGAAAAGGGCCCGAGTGCCGCGAGCATAAGCGCAGCGGCTATTATCGACCGGCGGTATCGCCGCGCCGACAACATGGATTGCGTCATCAGATCCCGCCCGTCTCCCATTTGACGAGGTCTGATCGAAGCGCCGGCGCGGGGCGAAAGAATGTCTGGGATAAGGTGAGTTGCGGCCTTAAGCATTAAAGCTTTGCCATAATTTCGACGCCGCGCCGGACCGCGCGCGTCGTATAGCCGCTTCAAATGCTGCTTAAGCGATAAAGCCGGAAAGGTTCGCGGCTTGCGGCCGCCGCAAGCGCGAACGCGTCTTGTCGGAGCATCACATGCGTTACGCAGCTTTCATCGCCATCATGTCTTTGCTGATCGCGCCCGCGGATGCCGCGGTCACACCGGAGATCGATCCGAGTGCGTCGCTCAACGTGGTGCAGCAGTGGATCTACAATTATCGGGCCAAGCCCGACTACGCCCATGTCCCCGCCGCCGTGCGCGTGCTGTTTCACGCGCAAAGCTTCAGGGAGCCGGAGAATTCCGGCATCTATCTCGGCTTCATCGCCGGTGCGATCGGGTCAAACCCGGCCAAGGCCGAGCAGCTCGTCAACAGCTTCTTTCCGCTGCCACCGGAAGACGAATGGGTGATTGTCCGCGCCATCGCCTTTTCGGGATTGCCGGATTGGCGGAATCTGCTGCGCAGGGTCGCGCCGAAGATGCCGGGACGAAAGGTGATGATCGACAGCTACCTCGCAGGCACGCTGCCGACCTTGGCCAATATCCCGCTGGAAGAAGCCAAGCCCGGCATGCTCGACAAATTGCGCGGTGTCTTCACCAAAAATCCTTTCGCCAAGGACGACAGGACGGTGAAGATGGCGCAAACCTTCGCCGGCAATCAGGACCTGCTCGATACGTTGTGGGGATATTATTTCGCCACCGGCTCGCACCTGCCGATCCTGCGCATCATGCAGATGCTGCCCTGGAGCAAAAGCCGTGACACCGTCGACAAGCTGACGGTCGGCAGCATGGCGCGCTATACGCTTGCAAGCTACGCGGTGCGCGATGCCGGATTGCGCGAATTTCTCCGCGACGAGTTGCCGTCGCAGCCGGAAGCGATCAAGGTGCCTCTCGCTGAGGTGATCGAAGCCGCCGATACGGTGCAGCTCGGCGCGGTGCGCAAGGATGCGCTCGCCGCGGTGGAAGAGTTCAAAACCAAAGGCTCCGATTCAAGGCGTAATCTTGACTTCTGGGGTCAGGTCGGTGTCGGCGCGGTCGCATTGGGCTGCGTTTCGGCGGCGGCGCTGGGCCAGGTCGCGGTCGGCATCCCCTGCGTGATCGGCGGCTCGGCGTCGCAGGGTTTGCTGTCATTTTGGGAAAAGCAGCAGTGACCTGACCGATCGCTGATGTCAGCGAACCAGAAAAATATCGAACATCCCGGTCACCATGTCGCTGATCTGTGCGCGTATCTTGGGATCTTGCTTGGAGCGCGCTAGTTCAGCGGACGTCTCGTGCAACAGCGCCAGAAGCGTCCGCGCGATCAGGTCGATGGGGTAGGGTTTGATGATTTTGGCGTCGCGCAGCGCGCCGAGCACGGTGCGTAGTGTTCCGAACGCATAGCGAAGCTCGATCTTGCGCCAAGCGTCAGGTCCAACGACCTGCGGCGCCTCCACGAAGACAATGCGTTGCACCGCGGGCGAAGCGCAGAGGTCGATCAGCTTCTCAAAGCCCAGCTTCAGGCGCTGCCAGGGATCATCTGATGTAACGGAAGCGGCCGTCGCCAATATCTCGGCTTCCAGATCCTCGGCGACCGCGACGAACAGCCCCTTCTTGCTGGCAAAGTGATGATAGACGGCGCCCGTCGTGACCCGCGCGTCGGCGGCGATCTTCGCGATTTCCGCATCGGAATAGCCGTCGCGGGCAAAATGCTTCCGCGCCACCGCCATCAGCGCCGCGCGGGTGGCTTCGAGATTTTGCTCCTTGCGCGATTTCACCATAGCCAATTGTCCTGCCCACTTGACATAATACAAAAATGTTACATAATTGGATTATGTATCACGCTGGATAGCCCGCCGCGCATCCTATTTCATGCGCGGCGCATCTGAAAGGTTCGGCCATGCCGTCAATTTTTGGGACCGCTGTACTGGTGAGCAATATCCTGTTCTTTCTGTTGACGACATGGAGCAGCGCAACCGCGCCGGAAAGCTTTGCCGCAAAGCTCGGTCTTGGCATCGTCAATACCGGCGGGATCAACGAAATCAGAGCGCAGTATTCCGGGTTCTTCCTGGCGGCCGCGCTGGTCTGCGCGGCTTCGCTCTTCGGTCTGCTCTCGCGACAGACATCGTTCGTTGTTTTGGGCGCCGTGTTCGGCGGGCTGCTCGCCGGTCGTCTGGTCAGCCTTGCGCTCAATGCCGGCGTCGCGGGCTACGGTCCGACCATTCTCGCGCTCTACGTCATTGACGCCATCGGTCTCACTTTGGCGGTGGCATCGTTCGTTTTGGAGAGCCGGGCGTAGGGCTGAGGCGCTGCCCGCCGCTCGATTTGGCCTGCCACCGCGATTCGCATCCGATAAACCACAACCAAAGGAAAGATCGAAATGCCGACGATGCAGCCGCCTTCAAATCATGAATACAAATATGCCGCGACCGAGTTCGGAGACATCGCCTACCGGGAGGCCGGATCGGGACCGGTCGCGATCTTTGTTCATGGCGTTCTCCTGAACGGTCATCTCTGGGACAGGGTGATCGAGCGCATTGCCGATATCAGGCGCTGCATAGCGGTGGATATTCTTGCGCATGGCGCGACGCGCGCCGGCACCGATCAGGACCTTTCGTTCGACGCGCAGGCGGGCATGCTCGCAGCGTTCTGTCAGGCCATGAAGTTCGATTCCGTGGACGTCGTCGCCAACGACAGCGGCGGCGGGATCGCCCAGATTTTCGCCGCACGCCACCCCGAACGCATCAGGAGCCTTGTGCTGACGGATTGCGATACGCACGACAACTGGCCGCCAAAGCAGGCCGGGCCGCTGCATGACCTGGCGGAACAAGGCCGCCTCGGCCCAATCGGCCAGCGCATGCTCGAAGATGTGGCCTTTGCCAGAACGAGTTTTGCCGCCGGCTTTGAACATCCGGAACAATTATCGCCGGAGGACTTCAAATCCTGGCTCGAGCCCCTGTTCGATTCTCCGGCGTCGATAGGCAATATCGAGCGCTTCATTACATCGTTCGATAACAAACAGACCGTTGCCGTCGGGCCTCTGCTTCGCAAATTGGAGGCCCCGACGCTGATCGTGTGGGGCACGGCCGACGTGTTCTTTCCCGTAAAATGGGCGTATTGGCTGCGTGGCGCCATTCCGGGCGCGCGCGAAGTCGTCGAACTGGAAGGCGCGAAGTTATTCTTTCCCTGGGAGCGGCCGGTTGAACTGGCGAACGCGCTACGAGATTTTTGGCGATAGGCGCCCACTTCACGGCTGTTACTTACCGAAGCGAGGTTGACCGCGACGTGGATCGGGGCCTCGCTAAAAATCGGCGCGGCCTTTGAAACATCATTTCAAAGGCCGCACGTTAGCGAAATTTATATTCAACGCGAGCGGCGATACCGGATTATTGGTTCACGACCGGTGTCTTGGCGCGATGTGAGCGCACGTGCTTCGGCTGATAGGCGAGGGCGTTGCTGGGCGTGCCGTTTTTGGCGGCGTTCTCAGGGGGCAGGAACGGGTCCCGGTAGCAATTGCCGAAGACGCCGGCAACCCCAGCCTGACACTGCTCCATGGTGCTATAACCACAGCTCCGCATTCCGGAAGTGTTGGTCATGCAGTAGTCGCCCGCGCTGGCGGGCGTTGCCATCGCGACGAACGCCAGCGCGAACAGCGCCGTAGCGGGCGCGACGGTTACCTTCAAAAACTGTTTCATCTTCTTCTCTCTGTGTGTTGGTTCAGCCCCGAAACCCACAGATGGGATGTCAGACATATCAGCGCCATCGACGCGAGAAAAAAGCAAAAGAATTCTCTTCGGCGCTTAACGAGCGGCCGAAATGGGCGTGTCGCAAGCGTATTGTAGGATGATCATCATCCAATACGCAGAGCTCACCGTCATGCAATGATCATATAGTGATCTACCTTGTCAGAAACTCCCTCCGAGGCCTGAATTTGAAGCAGGGAGGATATGCGCGACCGACGATAAACTCAGCGTGAGCTTTGCGTGATCCGCCATTGCGTAACCGAATCGACTAGCTGCCCCAGAACCTCTCTTCGCACTGCGCGCGGACCGGCGGGCCAACCCGATCTGCGTCCCAGCGGGGCGATTCAACTTCTGCTTGGCTTCCACTTTCGCCGATCACGCTTTGGCGAGCTGTCCGTGAAGTGCTAGTCTCCACGGCAAAACAACCGCTGAGGACGCCATGGGCTTTATTTCCGTTCTTATTATCCCGCTTGTGTTCTACGTCATCGTTTCGCTTCGCGTGTTGAGGCAATATGAGCGCGGGGTGGTATTTCTGCTCGGCAGATTTGCAGGCGTCCGCGGCCCCGGGCTGACGCTGATCTTCGTCCCGATCCAGCAGATGGTGCGCGTGTCGCTCCGCACCGTCACCATGCAGATCCCTTCGCAAAAGATCATCACCAGGGACAATGTCTCGATCGATATCGCGGCCGTCGCCTACTATCACATCACCGATCCGGAAAGAGCCGTGATCGCGATCGAGAACGTCTACAACGCGATCAATCAGATCAGCCAGACCACCGTGCGCAATGTGGTCGGACGCTTCAAGCTCGATGAGCTATTGGCGGACACGGCGAGCATCAATGACCAGATCAAGAACGTCATCGACATTCATACCGCGCCCTGGGGCACCCAGGTGACGGCGGTCGAGATCAAGGACATCACGCTGCCCGATAACATGCAGCGGGCGATGGCCAAGGAAGCCGAGGCCGAGCGCGAGCGACGCGCCAAGATCGTCGCCGCCGAAGGCGAATATCAGGCAGCGGTAAAACTCGGTGAGGCGGCCGACATCATCACGCAGCATCCCGTGGCGCTGCAACTCCGCACCCTGCAAACCATGGCGGAAATATCGATCGAGAAGAATTCCACCATCATCTTCCCGGCGCAGTTCATGACCACCGTGCAGGAGGCCGTCGCATTGCTGTCAAAGGATTCGGCGCCGAAGTAGCTCGACGGTGGCGATGATACCGAAAGCTGCGAATGCTGTGCGCCGCTAGCGCCGCCTATTCCGCCGCGCGCAACGGGGTGGCCGGCGGGTGCAACGCCGCGGCCAGTTGCCTGACATAGATCTCTTGCCACGGGCTTCTGTCGTCGCTGACGAAGTAGCCGCTGCGCGCCCTGCGGAAGAGCTCGGGGTCCTCAACACCGGGCGGCAAGACGCCCTGGTCGCGTAACGCCCGGGCTGCCATCAGCAGGCGTCGGCGCGTGCGCGTGATCATCTGGTCCGATGGCGCCAGATGCTCCCACGCGTGATCGGTGACCGGTCCCATGCTCTCGGTGATCGCCTGATCCTGCAAATGGATGCCGTCGATCCCGCTGTAGATCGCGTTGCTCTGCTGGGCGGCGCGGTCGATGCCCCAATCGTTGCTTGCGTTCGCGGCAAGCCGCCAGCGGCCGAGCCAGTCGGTCGTGTTCGGCAGGAATTTGTTGCCGCGGCCGGTACCGCCGATCGGCCTGCCGTCCTTGAAGGCCGGCTGCGGCTGCGTCAGCGCCGATACGCCGCGTTTCCAGCGCAGGAAGCAGAACATGGTATGGCCATCGTCGAGCGGGACCCAGGCGCGCGCATGCACGTGACTGCCGAACTCGCCATTGGGGGCCTGGCTCCAGAACGGAAACAAGAAGTTGGCGAAGCGCCAATAGGTGCTGTCCGCACCCGCCGCACGGTAGCCTGCGTATTGCGTACCCCAGCCGGCATCGGCGATATGATACTCCGGGGCCCGGTTGGTGATGGTATGATAGACCGGATCATCCTCGGATACGTCGTCCGGGTCGACGTGGCCGGCGTGCAGGAAGCCGAAATGCGAGGTATCGATCTCGCCCTCGATCGCCTGCAGGTAATTGCATTCGCGCTGGATGAAGGTGACGCTGACTTCGTCATCGGGAACGTCGAGGATTTCAAACGCCGGCAGCGGCGGCGCCTTGGCATTCGATCCCATATAGACCCAGACCACGCCGGCGCGCTCGACGGCCGGGTAGGCCTTGGCCTTCACCTTGTGCTTGAAATCCTGGTGCGGCGGCACGCTTGCCATGTCGACGCAGTTACCCGCGACGTCGAACTTCCAACCGTGATAGATGCAGCGAATGCCGCCTTCCTCGTTGCGTCCCAAAAACAGCGAAGCGCAGCGGTGCGGGCAGCGATGGTCCATGACGCCGACGCGACCGGCGCTGTCACGAAATGCGATCAGCTTTTCGCCGAGCAGCATCAGCCGAACCGGCGCGCCGTCGCGCACGAGTTCGGAGGACTGCGCTGCGGGAATCCAGTACTGCCGCATCAACTCGCCCATGACAGTACCGGGGCCGACTTGCGTGAGTTCCCTGCCTTCGGTCGCGGTTGTCATCCTGCCCTCCCGATACGGCCGTGCGCCGCTTGATGGACGATACCTTATCACGGATCGCGGTTGCCTGGTGCCCCCATCCTTGGGATCCGGATGCCCTTTAGTCGGCCCTGATGTTGGCCGCCCGGACCACCTTGCCCCACTTCTCCGTTTCCGCGGCGATATGCTTTGCGAAGTCGGACGGCGAACCGACAAACACCGCGGCGCCGATGTCGGCAAATCGCGCCTTCAGCTTCGGGTCGGCGAGGCCCGCATTGATCTCCTGGTTGAGCCTGTCGACGATCCCGGCGGGCGTTTTGCTGGGCGCGCCGACGCCGAACCAGCCGCTTGCCTCGTAGCCCGGCACGAACTCTCCGACCGTCGGGACATCGGGCAACACTTCCGAGCGTGCCGCCGTGGTCACGGCCAGCCATACTCGATCGACGAGGACAGAGGGCTAAACATCATTTGCACCTGCCCGGCGAGCAGGTCGGTCAGTGCGGGCGGCGAACCGCGATAGGGTACGTGCATCATGTCGACGCCGGTCATTATTTTGAACAGCTCGCCGGCCATATGCGGCCCGGTGCCGTTGCCGGGCGACGCCATGTTGAGCTTGCCCGGATTGGCCTTGGCGTAAGTGATGAATTCGGGGACCGTCTTCGCCGCAAACGATGGATGCACCTCCATGCCGTAGTTTTCGTGGCTGATGCTCGCAACCGGCGCGATGTCGCGGATAAAATCGTATTTGAGCTTTTGGTAGAGCGTCGCGTTGACAGCGTTCGATATGTTGATCAAGAGCAGCGTATAGCCATCGGCGGGTGCGTCCACCACGAACTCGGTGGCGATGTTGGCGCCGGCGCCGGGCCGGTTCTCGATGATGAATTGCTGACCGAGCCGTTCGGATAGCCATTGCGCGAGCAGGCGCGCGGCGATGTCGGGCGCGCCGCCGGCGGCGAAACCGACGACAAGGCGTACTGGCCGCGTCGGATAGGCCTGCGCGTTTGCCATGCGCGATACGGCCGGAAGACCGACTGCCATCGTGGCTAGCTGCAGGAACTGGCGGCGCGCGGGTTTCATCGCAGTCGCTTCCCAAGATACCGGAGCTTGGAGCCGTCGGGCTCGTGGATCAACGGAATGTGCGCGACGGTGGATCGTGCACGCTACAACATCACTTCAATGTTGGGCAAACGCGTTACGGTTGTCAAATCCAGCTTCGCAGAGGCCATTAGTGCAGGTGTGGGCCTTCGTCTGCTGCGGCTTTTTGGTTCAGGTGTCCTCGCAGAAGAACGAGGCCGACGCGCAGGCCGTCGCATCGTCGATCATTTGGAGCTTACGGAACAGGCCGCTTTTCACGCCTGCAGGGTTGGACACCGGCCCCAAGAGATTGACCACGCCATCTACATTCATCTGACGCCGTCATGGGCTAGGAGTCCAGACATGGAGTTGCGAGGTGCAGCAGCGTTGGGGACAGCGTAGCGTCTTTGGGAATTGGCCGATAGAGCGCTAGCGAACTTCGCCTGCCTTTGGGCGTTGCGGAGGCGGGCCCGCGAATGGAACGAGCAAAAGTCCGAGCAGTGCCGCAAAGGCGAGCAGCGCCCAGGCTTCGTTGGTGCTGAGCGC
>WNFM01023184.1_pt2 | contig 13410 bp, 14 predicted proteins | sample 5400271 | NCBI WGS metagenome assembly WNFM01 (sample SAMN13153352, study PRJNA577476) | soil metagenome | isolation source: 60 cm saprolite on Douglas fir-dominated hillslope | place: USA:California | collected 2013-09-17 | reverse complement strand
AAAAGACGGTCAAGCCCGCAAGCATCGCCGCGCAGGCGCTGGGCTGGGTCGACGACACGACCAAGGCGCTCGCGCCGCCGATCCACACGTCGACGACGTTCATCCGGGATCCGGACAATCAGTTCAGGTCCGGTCGCATCTACGCACGCGACAACAACCCGACGTTCGATCAGGCGGAAGCGGTGCTGACGGCGCTCGAGGGCGGGCATGCTTCGCTGCTGTTTGCTTCCGGAATGGCGGCGGCGACCGCGGTGTTCCAGGCCCTGGCGCCGGGCGACCACGTGCTCGCGCCGAAAGTGATGTACTGGTCGCTGCGCAACTGGCTCCTGAATTTCGCGGCGCATTGGGGGCTGCGCGTCGAGTTCATCGACATGGCCGATGCCGACGCCGTGCGCCGGGCGGTGCAGCCCGGTCGAACGAAACTGGTGTGGATCGAGTCGCCGGCCAATCCGCTGTGGACGATCACCGACATTGCCGTGACCTGCGAAATCGCGCATGCCGCGGGTGCCATGGTGGCTGTTGATTCGACCGCGGCAACACCCGTGCTGACGCGTCCGCTGGAACTGGGCGCCGACATCGTCATGCATTCCGCGACCAAATACCTGAACGGGCATTCGGACTTGATTGCCGGAACCTTGACGACGCGCGAGGATTCGCCGTTGTGGCAGCGCGTGAGGCCTCTGCGCGCGCAATTGGGCGGCGTCCTCGGAACCTTCGAGGCGTGGCTCCTCACGCGCGGCATGCGCACGCTGTTCCCGCGCGTGCGCACGGCGAGCGCCAGCGCGCAGGCGATCGCAGAACATTTCGCGCGACACCCGAGAGTCCTGGAAGTGCTCTACCCCGGATTGCCCACCTTCCCTGGACACGCGATCGCCGCGAAGCAAATGCACGGCGGGTTCGGCGGCATGATGTCGATACGCGTTCGTGGTACCGATGACGGACGCGTGTCGGGTGAGGCCGCCGCCATCGCGACCGCGGCGAACGTCGAGCTGTGGAAGCGCGCCACCTCACTGGGCGGCGTGGAAAGCCTGGTCGAGCATCGCGCCAGCGTCGAAGGCGCGGGCACGCCCGCCCCACCCGACCTGTTGCGCCTGTCGGTCGGCATCGAGGATACCGGCGACCTCATCGCCGATCTCGAACGCGCGCTCCGGCAGCCGTAACGGCGTCAATCGCCCGCCTTCGGCCGGCATTGCAGGGAGTTGTCCTACAAGATTTTCAGCACGCGGCGGGCAGCCCGAAGGGCGCCGTTCCCCGAAAGTGCAAGTTGTTTGTGAAGGAGGGCTTTGGTGTTCCGCCACGCAAGTTGATTCAGCTTGCCCGCCAAGGGGGATCCCATGAAATCCATTCTCGACCCGTCATTCCATTACGTGCCCAGCGCCGAAACTGATCTCAAGAAGACATTCTCGAGAATCCGCCGGGAAATGAGCAAGGCCCGGGCACAGAAGCAGGCGTTGGATGGCGCCGGCACGACGCGCATCATCATGCTTGCCCGGCCAAAAGAGATCGCGACTCAGCGCTGACCCGATTTGTAAAGCGTTGGTCTTGGGTCCCTGGTGCTGCCGAAAAGGCTGTCGGCCGTGTCGATGCCGCCCTTGACGCTGGCGTCTCGCAGCAACGGATTCCGATCTCCACTCCAGCAACCCACTCCGTCCATAGAGTCGGTCGACAGTCGAATGGTGAGGTCGGGCGCGGTCACGCGACCGGTTGGCAATGCAATCCCAGGGAGGGTGCCATGACGCCAAAATCTCCGCGCACGCGGGCTGCATCCCCGGTGCTGCATGTATACGCTTGCCTGATTCTTTCGCTTCTGGCATCGACTCTCGCGTTGCCGACGCGCGCAGGCGGCGTGCGCGAAGCCGCGCCCGAGGACGGCATCGTCTGTTGCCTCGGCGTGGAACCGTTTCTCTTCCACAGTGACGAGGTTCTCGCCATCACCGGTCGCCCCGGCGTTTTCAAGTCCAAGAGCCGCGGCGCGCGGTGGGACCGCAGCATGGAAGGATTGGTCGCGCCGAACGGCATCTCCCCGTATATCGATTCTCGTTGCCAAGCGCCGTCAGATCCGCGCATCGTCTATGTCCTGGCTGGTCTCAACAATGCCGTTTCGCCCTTCAACGGCCTTTTCTCCAGCGATGACTTCGGGGATACCTGGACCCGCCGGGGCCTGACTAACACGGGGTTCGGCTTCAACCTGTGCATAGTCGACGCGACCGATCCGCGCACGCTCTACATCGCCGGTTTCGATTCGTCGACCTTCACCGAAACGATCTGGAAATCGACGGACGGCGGGCAGACGGTGCAGGTTTTCAGCACGAACCTCCCCGCGTGCGCGGTGGGTTTCGTGTTCCCGCGGCGTGGCGCTCTTTTTGTCATCGCGTCCTGCGCAGTCGTGTCGAACGACGGCGGGGCCACCTTCCAACCAGTACCGCTCCCGCCGGGCCTCAAAACCGCCGAAGACGTCAGCCCTGACGGGAACACCATTTTTGTGAGTACCTCCCTTGGGACTTTCCGCTCAACTGACCGAGGCGCTTCGTATGTGCCGGTCAGCGGACTGCCCAACGGCTTCGATGGGTTCCTGCTCGGATTCGACCCGACAAATCCATCGCGCATCTACGCGAACGATGGCCTGTTGCACGTTTCCACCGACGGCGGCTTGAGCTTCGCGCTGCTGCCCGCGTCGAACGATCCGCGCTTTCTCGGGCCCATACGCGAAATGAGCGTGGACCCGCGCGGCTCGCTCTACATCAGCACGCTGGCTGGGCCGTTCCGTAGCGACGATGGCGGCCTGACGTTTCGTTCGCTGCTGAACGGCTTCCGAGCCTCCAACGTACAGGACCTCGCGTTCGACGCCGACGGCAACCTGCTCGTCGGCGTCCGCAATACGCAGGTGATCTTTCGTCAGACGCACGGACGCCCGACATCGTCCTCGACAGTTTCAGCAACAACGGCGTCGCGGTAGCAGGCTCACCTGCCGATCCGAACGTCCTGCTGGTCGCGACCGACGGCCAGGGCCTCTTACGCACCGACAACGGCGGGCGGAGTTGGTCCGTGGCTGGCGCGCCCGCGTCTTGGCCGAACGCGCGCATGGCCTTTGCCTCGGCATCGCGGGTGTACGTGGCGGCGCCGAATTTTTCTCCGCCGGGACTCTACCGCTCCGACGACGCGGGCGCCACATTTGTGCGCCTTGCGACTTTGCCGTTCGGCGCGATCGCAGTCGACCCGACCAATCCCGACGTGCTGTACGTGGGCACCTACAACAGCGGCAACGGCCTGTTCAAGTCGGCCGACGGCGGTCAGACGCTGCAGGACCTCGGTCAACCAGGAGCCTTCAGCGCGATCGCCATCGATCGCCACAATCCACAGATGATCTACGCCGGCCGACGCTCCGGCCAAGTGATCCGTTCGCTCGATGGAGGGAACACTTTTGCGCCCGCAAGCGCCGGCCTCGCCGGCGCCGGCGTGCACGGCCTTGCCCAGGATGCGCTTGGCACGCTCTTCGTATGGCTGCGCGGCGGCGGCCTCTTCGCAAGCGATGACAACGCCGCCACCTGGCACGCGGTCGACACCGGCGAAGCATTGCAACGTTCGGGCGTCGAAGCCGGGCGCGGAGCGCTTGTGGCGGACCCGCGCCATCCGGGTCACGTGTATCTGGGCAACGCCGGAGTGATCGAGATCGTCGCCGGCGATAACGCGGATAGCAACGAATGAACTACGTGGTCGCAACGAGCCTCGGGCGCTGAACCGACAACCCTGAATTGCCCTGTAGCTCGCCCGCCGAGTCTGCTCTCGCATCGGCTGAATCCGCCGCCCACGGCGGCCGAATGAACCCCTGATTACTAAACAGCGACGCCGCAACGGGGTCGCCGGATTTACGCTGCATTGCAGCATGAAAAATTGTGCTGCCAGGGCCTTGCAATGTTTAGCAAAACGTCAGATGCTAAACATATTCACGAAACACGCCGGGCACATCCGCCGGCTCGTGGAAATGCCGGCCCGCGCGGCGCTATGCCTGCTGGCCGACGATCATGGAAAGCATCCTTCAGGAGGATCCGTCATGAAGAAATTCACAACATGGGCCGGCGCGGGTGCGCTCGCATTGATGCTGGCCTTTGCGTCGTCTGCGCAGGCGCAAACCAAGACGATCACGCTGTGCTGGGCCGCATGGGACCCGGCCAATGCGCTCGTCGAATTGTCCAAGGATTTCACGGCGAAGACGGGCATCCAGATGAAATTCGAGTTCGTGCCGTGGCCGAACTTTGCCGACCGGTTCTTAAACGAGCTCAATTCGAAGGGCAAGCTGTGCGACCTCATGATCGGCGACAGCCAATGGATCGGCGGCGCAGCGGAGAACGGGCAGTACGTCAAGCTGAACGACTTCTTCGCCAAGGAAGGCATCAAGATGAGCGACTTCATGCCCGCCACCGTGCTCGGCTATTCGGAGTGGCCGAAGCACACGCCGAATTACTGGGCATTGCCGGCGATGGGCGATTCCGTCGGCTGGACCTATCGCAAGGACTGGTTCAACCGCCCGGAAATCAAGGCCGAGTTCAAGACGAAATACAAGCGCGACCTGGCGCCGCCCAAGACGTGGGACGAATTCAAGCAGGTTGCAGAGTTCTTCCAGAACCGGACGATCGACGGCAAGAAGGTCTATGGCGCTTACATTTTCACCGAGCGCGGTTCCGAAGGCATCACGATGGGCGTGACGAACGTGCTCTATCCGTTCGGCTTCAAATACGACGACCCGAAGAAGCCTTACGTAATGAGCGGCTTCGTCAATTCGCCGGATTCGATCAAGGGACTCGAGTTCTATAAATCACTGTACAAGTGCTGCACGTCGCCGGGGCTCACCAACGCGTACATGCAGGAAGGGCTCGACGCCTTCAAGTCGGGCCAGGTGGCGATGATGATGAACTGGTTCGCGTTCTTCCCGGGGCTTTACAAGGACCCGAACGTCGGCGGCGACAAGATCGGCTTTTTCATCAATCCGTCGGAAAAGACCAAAGGCGTACAGCTCGGCGGCCAGGGCATTTCAGTCGTCGCGGCCTCGCCCAACCGCAACGAGGCGCTGCAGTACATCAAGTGGTTCGCCACGACCGACGTCCAGAAAAAATGGTGGGCGCTGGGCGGCTATTCCTGCCTGAAGGCGGTGCTGCAGGACCCAAGTTTCGTGAAGAGCGCGCCGTTCGCCCAGCAGTTCCTGGAATCGATGGACATGGTCGTCGACTTCTGGGCCGAGCCCTCATACGCGCAATTATTGCTCGCGATGCAAAAGCGCACGCATGACTACGTCGTCGCGGACAAAGGCACTGCGAAAGAGGCGCTGGACTTGCTCGTTGCCGACTGGACCAAGGTGTTCAAGGAGGAAGGCAAGATCAAGTAGCGGACGTACGTTGCGCGCGTTGCAGGTTCCCCCCGGGGCCCAAGCCTCGGGGGTATCGTGACGGCCGTAGCTACGATACCCAATTGATGACCGCGCTCGATCCGCAAGGCATCATCGACAAGGCCGCGTCGGGCACGCCCGATCCGGTGGCGCGCCGCGTCCGAGGGCTGTCCGATCGCGCGCTCGCATGGCTGTTCATCACGCCGACGATCGTGCTGCTGCTCGCGATCAACATCTTTCCGCTGTTGTGGACCATTCGGCTCTCGTTCACGAATTACCGGGCCAATCGGACCAACGCGGTCGTGTCGGGCGTGGGTATCGACAACTACGTCTCGGTGCTCACCGACCCCGACGTCTGGGCGGCCATGCAGGCGACCGCCCATTTCCTTTTCTGGACGATCCTGCTGCAAACGATGCTGGGCTTCATGCTGGCGTACCTCATCGACCGGCGATTCCGTGGGCACGGCTTCTGGACGACTGTCATTCTGATTCCGATGATGCTGTCGCCCGCCGTGGTCGGCAATTTCTGGGCATTCCTGTATCAGCCACAGATCGGGTTGTTCAACTACGCCGTCGCTTTCTTCACGGGCATTCCCGCGTCGTCGTTCGAGATGATCGGCTCGGTCAATCTCGCGCCGTGGTCGATCATCATCGTCGACACGTGGATGTGGACGCCGTACGTCATGCTGATCTGCCTGGCCGGGTTGCGCTCGATCCCGGACTACATCTACGAAGCGGCCGAAGTTGATCGGGCGTCGAAATGGCGGCAGTTCTGGTCGATCACGCTGCCGATGGCGCTGCCGTTCATCATGCTCGCCATACTTTTCCGCGGGATCGAGAATTTCAAGATGTTCGACATGGTCAACCTGCTGACGTCGGGGGGACCGGGTTCGACGACCGAAGTGGCGTCGATCACGTTGAAGCGCGAGGCGTTCGAAAAATGGCGCACCGGCTATTCGTCGGCGTTCGCGATCATCCTTTTCGTCGCCGTGTTCGGCTTGGCGAACATCTATGTCAAGGCGTTGAACCGTGTGAAGAATCGTTAATGGCCGGGATCAGCCACGCCCATTCGGTCGTCCAGCCCACGCCCCTCGCGAAGCGGGTCGCGGGTGTGCTGGTGGTCCTTTACGCGGTGATCACGATGGTGCCGCTGGGCTGGATCTTCCTGACGGGGTTCAAGTCGGGTCCGGACTCGATTGCCTATCCGCCCAAGGTACTGTTTGCGCCATCGACCGAAGGGTATTGCAACCTGTTCACGACGCATTCGCGGCAAACGCCCGAATACGTCGCCCAGTTGCCGCCCGCCACCGGCGTCTGCGATGCGCATGCGCGCGTCAACAACATGGTCGTCGTCGGGCCTTCCAATTTTCCGCCGCGTTTCATCAATTCGCTCATCATCGCATTCGGCTCGACCGCCTTGTCGGTCGTGCTTGGCGTGACGGCGGCGTATGCGTTTTCGCGATTCAGGATACCGGGCAAGGACGATCTCCTGTTCTTCATCCTGTCGACGCGGATGATGCCGCCGATCGCGGTGGCCATCCCGATTTACCTGATGTATCGCGAGGTGGGGCTTTCGGATACACGCCTGGGAATGATCCTGCTCTATACGGCGGTAAACGTCTCTCTCGCCGTTTGGCTGCTCAAGGGATTCATCGACGAAATTCCGCGCGAGTACGAGGAGGCGGCGCTGATCGACGGCTACACGCGGCTGCAGGCGTTTTTCAAGGTGGTGCTGCCCCAAGCGACGACGGGGATCGTCGCGACGGCGATTTTCTGCCTTATCTTTGCGTGGAACGAATACGCATTCGCGGTCCTGCTGACGTCGGGCGAGGCGCAGACCGCGCCACCGTTCATCCCGATCATCATCGGCGAAGGCGGCCAGGACTGGCCCGCCGTCGCGGCGGGCTCGACGCTCTTCTTGCTGCCCATCCTCGTGTTCACCGTGCTGTTGCGCAAGCATCTGTTGCGAGGCATCACGTTCGGAGCACTGCGCAAATGAGCACCGCGCGCCTGCACCAAAACTGGCCGCGATGGCTGCGGCGTGGCCGCATGGAGTGGACGGCCACCGGGATTATCGCGGCCGGCGTATTCATGTTGCTGCAGCCTTTCTGGCTCGCGCTCTATACATGGTCCTTTCTCACGACATTGGCCGGCACCGTAATGTTCATGGTCGTGTCGAAATTTCCGGACTGACGCCATGGCCGAGATCCGTGTCGAGAATCTGCACAAGTCGTTCGGCGCGTTCGCTGCCGTACGCGACTCGACATTTTCCGTGCCCGACGGCGATTTCTTCTGCCTGCTCGGACCCTCCGGTTGCGGCAAGACGACGACGCTGCGGATGATCGCCGGGCTCGAACTGCCAACGTCCGGCCGCATCCTGCTCGGCAGCGAGGACGTGACGTTCAAGCGCGCGTCGCAGCGCGACATTGCATTCGTGTTCCAGTTGTTCGCGCTGTATCCGCACATGAACGTGCGCACGAATATCGCGTATCCGTTGAAGTCGCAGTGCATGCTGCGCGATGAGGTGAAACGCAGGGTCGATGAGGCAGCGCGGATCCTGCGCATCACGCATCTCCTTGATCGCTCGGTGTCGGGATTGTCGAGCGGCGACCGCCAGCGCGTGGCTTTAGGCCGCGCCATCGTGCGCGAGCCGATGGCGTTTCTGCTGGACGAGCCGTTGGGCGCGCTGGACGCTGAATTCCGCGACGTCATGTGCGGCGAACTGCGGGCGCTGCATGACCGGCTGAAGGCAACGACCGTCTATGTCACGCATGACCAACTCGAGGCGATGGCGATGGCCGACACCATCGCATTGATGAACCATGGGATGGTCGAGCAACTCGGAGCCCCGCAAGACATCTACGATCGGCCTGCATCGCTGTTCGTCGCGGATTTCATCGGCTCTCCGCCGATGAGCTTCCTGCCGTTTCGTGGCAGCGTTGCACCCGGCGATCGTACGGTGCGCCTCCACGACGTGGACATCGCTTTGCCGGAACTGCGCGAAGGCATGCCGGACACCGAGCTCGTGCTGGGTGTACGTCCAGAACACATCGAGCTGTCGGGCGACGCGCCTTTGCGGGCGGAAATCATGGACGCGGAGTACATGGGCACGACGCAGATCGTGACGCTCAACACAGCGGCAGGGGCCAGCGTCAAGGCGCGCATCCCGGCGGATATCTCCGTGACGCCCGGCGAGCATACCGGCCTCACGTTCCGACCAGGACTCCTTTCGCTGTTCGAACGCGCATCGGGACGCGCGCTGCGCACCGCATTGCACGACCGAGGTGCGCATGGCTGAACTGCTGCTTTCCGGCGTGACCAAGCGCTTCGGCGCGACGGTGGCCGTCGAAGATCTCGACCTGCGCGTCGGAAATGGCGAATTCCTCGTGCTGCTCGGGCCGACCGGCGCCGGAAAGACAACGACGCTTCGCATCGTGGCCGGACTCGAGAATCCCGACGCCGGCACGGTGCGGCTCGCCGGCCGGGATGTGACGCGCGACCCCCCGGCGGCGCGCGACACGGCATTCGTGTTCCAGCAGTACTCGCTTTATCCGCACCTTAGCGTCTACGACAATCTTGCGTTTCCGCTGCGCTCGCCGGCACGGCGCGAGCCCGAGGAGCGCGTCCGTGCGCGAGTCGACGAAATCGCGCGGCTTCTGCACATCGAGGACAAACTCGGCAACCGCGCGACGCAACTCTCCGGCGGTCAGATGCAGCGCGTCGCCATCGGCCGCGCGCTGGTGCGGCGCCCCTCGATCTATCTGATGGACGAGCCGCTGTCCTCACTCGACGCCAAGCTGCGCGCGGAGCTTCGCGTCGAACTGAAGCGCCTTCAGCGCCAGCTCGGCACGACGATCCTCTACGTGACGCACGACCAGACCGAGGCGATGACGATGGCGACGCACATCGGCGTCCTCGATCAGGGCCGGCTGGTGCAGATCGGCAGTCCGCGCGAAATCTATGCCGACCCCGTCAATGCCTATGTGGCCGCACGGCTGGGCAGTCCCGCGATCAACTTCCTGCCGCGAAATCTGTGCCCCGATGTCGTCGCGCCGACCGAGACGGCGACCATCGGCGTGCGCACCGAGCACGTGCGCATCCGCAAGAGCGTGAACGGCAGCGCCGTCGGGCGGGGCAAGTGGATCGAGCATCTGGGCGACCAGAATCATCTGCACGTAATGATCGCCGATACCGAAGTGGTGACGCTGTGCGATCGCAACGCGGGCCTCGCAGTCGGAGACGCCGTGGACGTCGATCTCACCGCGCCTTTGTTCTTTGCCGCGGGCGGTCAGCGCTTGCGGCTGCGCTGAATCAGATGAACGCCTCTGTGCAAATGAAAATCATCGAGGCCGTGACGGAGACGGTGATCGCGCACGCCGACGAACTCACGTCGCTCGACCAGGCGATCGGTGACGGCGATCACGGGATCAACATGCGACGCGGCGCGTCGGCGGTCATGGACCAACTCCCCGACCTCGCGGCCAAGCAACTGCCCGACGCGCTGAAGACCATCGGCCTGACGCTCGTCATGAAAGTCGGCGGCGCCTCGGGGCCGTTGTATGGAACGCTCTTCATGACACTGGGCAAGGAGCTCCCTGCGGCGCCGGCCCATGCCGACATCGTGCGCGCCATGGGCGCGGCGATTGCCGCGGTCAAGAAGATCGGCCGTTCCGATGTGGGGCAGAAGACGATGCTCGACGTGCTCTCCCCGGTGCAAGAAGAACTCGCCTTGGGAGGCACCGACCTGCCTGGACGCCTGCGCCAACGCGCCGCGGCCGCGGCCAATGCCACTGTGCCGATGAGAGCCACCAAGGGCCGCGCATCGTTCCTGGGCGAACGTTCGGTCGGGCACATGGACCCGGGCGCGCAGTCGTCGTCATTGATGATCGCCGCAATCTGCACGGCAATGGAGGAATGAACGTGGCCAACGTGGGAATCGTGATCGTCTCGCACTCGCCGAAAATCGCCGAGGGCGCCGCCGACATGGTGCGGCAGATGGTCGGCGACAGCGTTCCGCTCGCCTGGACCGGCGGCAATTCCGAAGGCGGGCTGGGGACCGACGTGGCTGCGATTATCGCGGCGATCGACCGGGCCTGGTCGGAGGCGGGCGTGGCCATTCTCGTCGATCTGGGCGGCGCGGAAACCAACAGCGAAATGGCCATCGACCTGCTCGACTCCGCACGACGCGACAAGGTGCTCGTCTGCGAAGCGCCGATCGTCGAAGGCGCAGTGATGGCCGCAACTGAGGCCTCGGGTGGGGCGACGCTGGATGCCGTGCGCCGAACCGCCGAGGAATTATCGCCCACCGGACCCGCCTGATCGGGCGCCATCGACACCGACATGCCCGAGAATTCACTCACCGGTTCGGCGTTGCTCATCAATGATGTCGGCCTGCACGCCAGGCCCTCCGTCAAGCTGACGCAACTTGCCAAGCGTTTTGGCGCGAGGATCGAATTCGCGCGCGATGCCGCGGGACCGTGGGTCGACGCCAAGAGTCCAGTAAAAGTCATGCGCTTCAAGGCGGCCAAGGGCGAGACGCTGCATTTTCGCGCGAACGGTCCGGACGCGGCCGTGGCGCTGGCGGCCATACTCTCGCTGATCGAAGGCGGCTTCGCCGTCGACGGCGAGGCGTCGCCGCAACAACTCGACAGATGATGGAAAGGCGCTACACAGGACGCTGCGCCTCGCCCGGCCTCGCGTTGGGCCCGCTCGTTGCGTTCGCGCCCGAGTCCCGCGCTCGAACCGCGTCCGGCACCGTCGAGATCGAAACGGAGGCGCTGCATACGGCACTCGCCAAGGCGCGTTCCGATTTGCGTGAGCTCGTGAATCGATCGCCGCGCGAGACCGCGGAGATTCTTGACTTCCAGGTCGCGCTGCTCGACGACGACGTTCTGGCCGAGCCGGCGTTTTCGGCGATCGCGGAAGGGCACGCCGCGCACGATGCGTGGCGCGCCGCAATGGACGCTGAAATCGCGGGGTATGAGTGCTCGGGCGACGAATATTTTCGGGCGCGCGCCGCTGATCTGACGGACATTCGGGATCGTGTACTTGCGAACCTGGCCGGGTCACTTCCTCCCGTCGCGATTCCGCCGGGCGCGATCGTGGCGGCCGTCGACCTCGCGCCGTCACGTTTCCTTGGCATCGACTGGTCACGCGGCGGCGCGCTGGCATTGACCGCGGGCAGCGTGACCAGCCACGTTGCGATGCTGGCCCGATCGCGCGGCGTGCCGGCCGTCGTCGGACTCGGCGTCGACGTTGCGGACTTGACCGGCGACGCGCTCGTGGATGCGCATCGCGGCGTACTGATCGTCAATCCCGGCGCAGCCGCGCGCGTGCAATTCGACCATGACGCGCGCGAGGCATCCACGGCCCGCGCTCTCGCCGATGCCGCCAAATTGCGACCCGCAGTGACCTCCGACGGAACGCCAATTCGCATCATGCTCAACATCGCCGATCCCGACGAGCTGAACGGCCTCGATCCCGCGATCTGCGATGGAATCGGGCTGGTTCGCACCGAGCTTCTGTTCCACGGCCGGAACGAGCTGCCCGACGAAGAACATCAATACGCCGTCTATCGTCGCATTGCCGAATGGGCGAAGGATCGGCCGGTGACCATCCGGACACTCGACGCCGGCGGCGACAAGCCGATTCCCGGCCTCACGGTCGCGGGCGAGAGCAATCCGTTTCTCGGCGTGCGCGGCGTGCGCCTTTCCTTCGCGCGGCCCGACGTGTTTCGCATCCAGCTGCGCGCCCTCGCCCGCGCCGCCATGCACGGCAACGTGAAGATCATGTTGCCGATGGTCACGTTGCCGCGCGAGCTCGCCGCCGCCCGTGCGATGCTCGACGAGGAAGTCGCCGCGCTGCACTCGCGGGGTGTCCCGACGCGCCGACCAAGTCTCGGCATCATGATCGAGGTCCCGGCAGCGGCGATCGCCGCCGACCAGTTCGACGCCGACTTCTTCTCGATCGGCTCGAACGACCTCACGCAATACGTGGCAGCGGCCGGCCGCGACATCGGTGCCGTGGCCGACCTGGCCGACGCCGTCGCGCCCGCGATGCTCAGGTTGATGCGCTACGTCGTGGACACGGCGCACACGCAGCAAATCGATGTCAGCCTGTGTGGCGACGCGGGCGGCGATCCGCGCGCAATCCCGCCGCTGCTCGCCACCGGATTGCGCTGCCTGTCCATGGCGCCGGCGCTGGTGGGCAGTGCGAAACTTGCGCTCGCCGCGATCGATCTGCGCACGCTGCCGGAACCTTCAGTATGGCCCGTGTAGCTCCCGAGCGCCCGCGCGCGGAGGCCGTCACGGCCTACAAGGCGGTGCTGAAGCGGATCATCGACACGCGGCCGTCCGGCACACGGCACCGGCTCGCCATTGCGCTCGGCAAGAACCGTTCGTTCATTTCGCAGATCGCCAATCCCGTCTATGCATCGAAATCTGTCACTTCACCACCGCCGACCGCCGCGATTTCCTTGCCGCATACGCACAGGCGCACCCCCGGCGACACGAGCTCGGCAAAAAAACCGCGGGTACGCGCGAGCTCATGTTGACCGTGCCCGACCTCGGCAACGCGCGGCGCAATCGCCTGCTCGACGACGCCATCGCCGACATCGCCCGCCGTCTGGCGCACATCATTGAAGAGGACTGACGCCATGAAAAAACTCGTCAACGCCACGGACGACATCCTCACGGAAAGCCTGCAGGGATTCGCGGCGGCACATGCCGATATCGTCATGCTGGGTGCCGAGCATAAGTTCGTGCGGCGACGCGCGTTGAAGGCCGGCAAAGTGGCGCTGATCTCGGGCGGCGGCTCGGGACACGAGCCCCTGCACGCGGGATTCGTCGGCCTCGGCATGCTCGATGCCGCATGTCCGGGCCAGGTATTCACGTCACCGACGCCTGACCAGATGGTCGCCGCCGTAGGGGCCGTCGACACCGGAGCTGGTTGCGTCTTCATCGTCAAGAACTACGAGGGTGACGTGATGAACTTCCAGATGGCGGCCGACTTAGCTGGCGCGAATGTCGCGA
>WNFM01061718.1_pt2 | contig 13412 bp, 9 predicted proteins | sample 5400271 | NCBI WGS metagenome assembly WNFM01 (sample SAMN13153352, study PRJNA577476) | soil metagenome | isolation source: 60 cm saprolite on Douglas fir-dominated hillslope | place: USA:California | collected 2013-09-17 | reverse complement strand
CGCGCTCGTCCTCCAGCCAGCCCCCGCGACCCACCGGACCAGCCACGCCGCCGGCGACCATGCCCGGCACCACATAGGCGTCCGCCACCTCGACGGCGCACAGCGTCGCCGCCAGGCGGTCGCGCCACGAGGTCGGCTCGATGCGCAGACGCTGCACCAGGCGCTGGCCGTACTCGACCTCCAACGCGCTGAGATGCCGTGTGACATGCAGGCGCTGGACGGTAAGGAACTGGTAGGCCAGCGAGAGCGCCAGCGTCGCGGCCAGCACCAGCGCGCCGGTCTCCGCGTAGGGGTCTCCAGTCGCGAGCCGCACCGCCGCAGCCAGCAGCAGCAGGGCCAGCAGCAGAAGGGCCAACAGCCGTCCCCGTCGGCGCGCGTGCGCGATGCCACTGTCATCCAGGGTGCTCAGGCCTGCGGCGCCCCGACGCTCGGCGCGCCGACGGTCGCCCAGCGCCGTCGCCCCGGTGGTCTCTAGCGGGGCAGCGCCGCCCACCAGTATCCCGAGGCCTGCGCGGGCGATGGGGAGCCCGTGGCCGGTGGCGGCGCCGGCCGAAGTGGTACGCGGGAGCGGCTGCGGCCGCCGCGTGGGTGTCGTCATCAGCGCACTCCCGCACCGGCTCTGGCAACTACACTCCCGGGCACTGGCACCTGTTGCAACACGTCGAGCATGACCTCGCGCGCCAGCAAAAATTGTGGATCATAGGGGTCTTTGAGGTGGAGTCGGTGCGCTAGCACGCTCACGGCCACCTGCTTCACATCATCAGGCGTGACGACGTCCTGACCGGCCATCGCGGCCCAGGCCTTGGCGACCAACAGCAAGACGCCCATCGCGCGGTCGGAGGCGCCAAGCGTCACCTGGGGGTGCGCGCGGGTGCCAGCACACAGGTCCGCCACATAGCGCAGCACCTCCTCCCCCACGCTGACGCCGTCGCGTACATATAGATAGACCTGCTGCAGGTCGGCCACCCCGGCTCCACCGTCGGTGCCCAGCTGCGCGGAGGCTGGCGCGGCCACCTCGCCGTCAAAGCATGCGTAGTTCGCCAAATAGGCCAGGGCTTCGCCGTGCGCCAGGTATCCCATGTCGCAGTGGAGGGCGAATCGGTCGCGCTCGGCCAACGTCAAGGGGTAGGTCCCCTCGTCGAGCGGATTCATGGCCGCCACGAGGATGCCCGGCGCCGGGACGGGGTAGGCATGCCCATCCACCGTCACCTGGTGTTCCTGCATCGCTTCGAGGATGCCCGCCTTGGCCGCGGGCGTCGCGCGGTTGAGTTCGTCGGCCAGCACGAGGCCGTTGAGGAGCGGACCAGGCAGGAACTCATACGTGTCGCGCCCTTGAAGGTAGCGATGAAACCCGGTCATCTGGACTGGCAGCAGATCAGGCGTGCATTGCACCCGACCGAAGCTCAGGCCGAGCGCCCGCGCGAGGCTCTTGGCCAGGCGGGTCTTGGCGACGCCGGGGACGTCGGAGACCAACAGATGGCCGCGAACGGCGAGCGCGAGGCAGCACCACCGCACCGCCGCGTCGTGGCCAATGATGTCATGCCCGACCTGGGCCGCGAGCCGTTCGAAGAAGGCAGCCACCGGTGACGGGCGCGTGCTTGGCCGCTGAGCGAGTTGCATCGTTGTCTCATCCTCTCCCTGGCGCAGGCGGCTGAAGGTGCCGCCTGCGTCGTCTACCAATCACTGCCCGGCTCACTGCCCGGCGCCAGAGCCACCGCGCCCCGACACGCGCGGCGGCCAGCCCGGCGGCCGGCGGCTCGCCAACCGCCGCTGTCCGCCCCGCGCCGCCCGCGGCGGCGCGGCGCAGGGTGTACCACGCCGCAAGGAGCCGCAGCGGCCCGGCGAGCGCGGTGGGGAGCAGCGACGACCCAGGCGATGGCGCCGCCTCCCACGCCGCGCCAGCGGGTGCGCTCGCCGCTACGCCACGTGGCGACTCACCCCAGCCGTGCAGGGTCGCGCCGCGCCAGCGACGGGGGACACGCGTCGCCGACGCGATCCGCTCGATCCCTTCGCGCGTGGTATCGCCGGGCGCAAAGCGCACCCCAGCCCAGCGGGCCGGGCGCACCAGCCGGCGGAGCAGCAGCTCGACCACACGCACGGTATCTCCCCGCCGCCGCGCGGCCGCCAGACGCCGACGACTGGCCACGCCTCCCAGCAGGAGGGCAAGTAGCAGGAGCACCAGCAGGAGGGCAAACGCTGCGCCGGCCCAGCGCACCGTCGCGGCAACGCCCCGGCGCAGCGCGGAGGTCATTGGGGCATGCGGCCCCAGTGGGCTCCCGCCCGCGGAGGCGGTCGCCACAGGCGTGCGCATGGGCGTAGGGGTCGGGGTCGCGCCGGCGTGCTGGCCGTCGTTGCTCGACGTGGCGTTGCCGCGGGCGATCGTCGGTACTTGGGTGTCGAACAGGCCCAGGCTGCGCCAGCCAAACGCGGTGGCCACCTGGGTGAGCAGGGTAAAGTCCCGCGCATGCACGACGCTCTCGGCGGGGCCAGCCGCCCCACGGGCGGTGGCGGTGCGGCCGCTGGGGGTGGGTCCGGCGCTAAGTGCACCGGGCTGGAAGCCTTCGGCGAGCCGTGTGGGGATGCCAGCCAGGCGACAGAGGAGCGCCTGTGCCGTCACCTGCGCGAAGGCGCCGCCGTGCCCGTCGCGTAGCAGCGTGCCCACCGGGTCGCGCGCCACCGCGCTGCCGTGCGCCACGGGGGCGAACAACCCGCTACTTGGCGCGCTTGCCGCGGTTGCCGGGCTGCCAGCGGCACCCGTTGGCCCCGCCACGGGTGTAGACGGCCCGGTCCCCGTCGCGCCGCCGGCGGGAAGGTCCAGGGTAAAGGCCGCGCGCAGATGGTCGCCGATAGCGGAGCAGGCGGCAACTGGCTGCAGGAGCGGGTCGTAGCCCGCGGTCCAGCCGCGTGCCAGCAGACGACCAAGTGGGTCACGTACCCCGGCGGGAACGTTGGTCAGTGCGACGACAACGGCGGGCGGGAGCTGCCCTGTGTGCGCGGGCGTGTCCACCGCGGCACCTGCCTCGGGAAGCAGGGAGGTCGCGTCGTAGAGCGTTGGACCCTGGCCGCTTGCCCCGAGACCCACGCCGCCGCCGGTCACACCCGCTGCCTGCCAGTCGGCCACGGTGAGCGCGGAGGGGTCGCCCGCCGCGAGCAGACGCGTGTGCGTCTCCACCGAGAACGACAGCGGCTGGTCGAAGGCCGGCAGGTAGCCGCCGGGGAGTGGCGCCGCGAGCGTGATACTGGCACGCAGCAGCGTCACGTCGCCGCCGTCCACTGGGAGGACGGTGTCGTGCCCAATCCCGGCCGCGGGCGTCGCCGACCAGGCGGTGCCGTCGAAGCGGTCGAGGGTGGCGACGAGGAGCGGTGGCGGCGGGGGGAGGCTCTGCCCCGCCGCGACGCCGAAGGCGAGGTGATAGCGCAGCACCACCTGCGCGCCGTCCACCGCGGCCGCGTCAGCAGCGAGCAGGGTGCCGGGGCGCAGGACTGCCGTGCCGCCGGGCGCATCGGTGTGCAGCACACCAGGCGGCGGGGGGACGTGTTGCTGCCAGAGCTGTGCCAGCCCGGGTAGGCGCGGGAGGGCCAGCGGGGTCAGCGTCGCCAGGGTCACCAGCGCGCAGAGCAGAGCGCCGCCCCGCAACGACAGGGTCACGGCGGGCCCGATGACGGCCAGGCGCCGCCGCCGCCAGTCACGCACCTGCGCACGCAGCCAGGCGACGACGAGGAGGGCGACCGAGAGCAGTGCCAGGAGCGGACGCAGCAGCGGCTCAAGTGCCATTGCCCACCCTGTTGGCACCTCCGCGGCCGCGGCCACGCTGGCAGGGTCGCCGAGCGTGACCGCGCGCGCGCAGGCGATGAGCAGCCAGAGCAGGGTGAGGGTGACGGCGGCCAGCCCCAGCCCGGCGCTGAGCAGGCTGGGCAGGAGCGCGCTTGCGGCGCCAGCGAAAAGGCCGAAGAGCAGGTCACCGAACACGCCCGCCGCGTCGGCGGCGGTCCCCGGCGTCGCGCTGGGTTCGCACAGGAGGGACACGACGGCGCCGCACAGGGGGGCCACCCCAACCAGCGCGGGCGCGAGTGCCTGGGCGGCTGGCCACCGCCGTTGTTCGAGCGCGAGCTGCGCCACCAGGCCGAGCAGGGTGCCGGCAACGAGCACGCCTGCCAGTGGCGCGTGCAGGCGCAGGCTGGCAAGCGGGTCGCCTGCCGCATCCGCCGCAGCCGCCGCGCCGCCGCGGGCCAGCGCCCAGGGCAGGTGGGCCAGCGCCGCGCCCAGGGGCAGGTCGAGGAGCAGGAAGAGGCACGTGCTGGCGAGCGTGAGCGGCCAGGTGCGCGGCTGCGGCAACTGTGCGGCATCAATCGCCTGATCTCCCTCAGCCGGCGCGGGCGTCGCCGCGATCGCCGCGATCGCGGTCTGCTCAGGCGCCTGCGCCGCCGCGTCAGGGCGGGTCAGGTTGGCAGAGGCTAGCGTGCTCATACGTCCTTCCTCCCGCAGAGGGGATCCTGCTCGGCGCCGACGGTGTGGTGCGTGTGTGTGGTCGGCTCGCCGTCGGCGCACGGCGTGACTGCGCAGTTGGTGGACGGCGTCACCGTATGGCCTCGGGAGGGGCGGCGCTGCCGCCGGCGACCCAGGAACAGCCCGCCGACCACAGCAAAAAGGCCGACCGTGACACCAAGGGCAGTGCTCGACGCTACGGCCGCGCCGCGCACGTCGAGCCGTGCGGCGGCCGGCGCGCCCGCCGCGATGGTAATCTTGGTGGGGTCGGTCGGCAACTGCGTCGCGCCCGCCGCGTCGATGGTGCAGGTGCCGCCCATGATCCCCGGCCACGGCGCGGAGTAGGGCGCACTGCCATTGCAGAAGGCGCGCGCATCACTCACCGACCGCCCGGCAAGCGCGCCGGCGAATTGGGCCTGGGCCGACGCATCCCAGCGCCACACTGCCACACCGCCCAGCGGGCAGGTGGCCGACACGCGATTGTTGCCGAGATCCTGCACGCTGCCAACGGTGCAACTCGCCTCGCGGCTGTACCAGACGTAGCCGCCCGGCAGCAGGGCGTCGCGCTGGACGCCCGCGGCAGCGACCACGGCGCTAGGCCGGAAGGCGAGGCCACTGACATTGCCCTGGACGCCGTCGTTGAACGACTCGGTATAACTGCCTGGTGGCGGCGAGCAATACCAGCCAGTCCAGCCGCCGATCGTGGGGACTTGCACGATGGTCTGGCCGGAGGTGACGCTGTTCCAATAGGCGAGGAGTTGTCCGCGACCGTAGCTGTACGCGAGCCAGCTGAGATCGTTGTTGCAGTCGGCACTCGACTCTACCGCCACCCACCAGAACCAGTTGTGGTTGGTCCATGCGAGGTCGGCCTTCGAGGTGAACTGGATCCCAGTAAACTGGCCCGGCGCGACACTGCCCGTGCTCGTCTGCACCTGACAGAAGATGGTGGTACTCTGTCCGGCGCTGAGTTGCAATGAGGACAGCGTCCCACAGTCGGCCCAGAATGCCCCACCCTGCCAGCGAATATCGGCGCAGGGCGTGACCGTCGGGCACTGGTAGGTGGAGGGGCCATCGTCGGTGAGCGTGACATAGCCCTGCAGCGCGACTTGGCGCGTGCGGGAGAACGTGACGCCATGGGTGAACCATTGCCACCTGTTGACAGCGGTGTCCGCGAAGTTGCAGCTGCCCGGGCCGCCCGGGCAGCCGCTCAGCGTGCCGGTGAAGCGCAGCGATTGACTCACTGGCGTGAAGCGCACGGTGGCGGTGAATGGCGGCACCGGAGTGGCGGTCGCCGTGGCCGTCGGTGGTGGTGGCGCTGTGGTGGCCGTCGCTGTGGCCGTAGGCGGGGGCAGCGGTGTGTCCGTCGGCCCGACGGTTGCCGGCGCCGTCGCTGTCGCGGCAGGCGCGGGTGCGGTGGCGGTGGCAGTGGGGGAGACACCCGGAGCAGCGCTCGGTGAGGCGGTGGGCGAGGGGCTGCTGGTCGGCAGGGTCGCGCTGCCGCTGCCCCCCTGGGCGCCAGCGCTCCTGGTTGGTGTCGCGGTCGCCTGTTCCGCCAGGTAGGTTGGGGTAGCCAGCGTCTGCCCGCCAGCCAGTTGCATGCCTGGCTGCTGGGCGAGGGGCCGTAGCAGCAGAAAGCCGACACAGTCGACCAGGAGCAGGACGAGCACAAGGCTGGCGGTGACGATGCCCGCGGTCCCACGGTGGCTCCGCCGCCGGGCACGGCGTGAGGGTACGGCCCCACGCAGCCGCTGGCGAGCAGGCACGGCGCGGGCCGCACCGGCCATTGCCGCGGCGGCCCGCGGGTCGAGCGGCACGGGCGCGGCGACAGCCCAGGCACCGCCGCGGACCGTACCTGCCGCTGCCCAGTCATCTCCTGTGCCGCGCTGGTCAAAGGAGGACGCTGCACTCTGGCTCCCACCGCTCCCACCGCTCCCACCGCTCCCACCGCTCCCACCGCTCCCTGCACGCCCCCCACGCGGCTCGCTGCGCCCGCGCGGCCGCGTCCATGGTGTGGCCGGGCGTGGGGGAGCGGGCGGCAGCGGAGTGCGCGGCGTGAGGGCAACGGTCTCGCGCGGTGGTCGCGTGCCGTCACCCGTCGGCTGGCGCTCACGCGCCAGGGCGTCGCTGCTGCTGTCCCCCAGACCATCGCGCGTGCTGGCTGGGAAGGACCCTGGAGGGGCGGCAGCGGGCGGTAGCGCGTCCTCAGCGCCCAGCGGCTCCTCGCCGCCGGTGCTGCCAGCGCCCGTCGCCGTCGCATCGCCCGGGGCGGCAAGGCCATCCCCAGCGCGCTGCTGAGCCGCGCCGTCGTGGCCGCTGCCCTCCTCCCGCATCTCCTCCCAGTCGTCGTTCATACCTGCTCCCCTGCCACCTGCTCCTGATGCATCTCAACCTGCGTGGCGTGCTCATCGTCCGACGGCCGTCGTCTGTCTCCCCGCCGTCCCTCGCCGCGTGGACGGGGGGAGGGATCAGCGCAGGAACTCCTCCCCGTCGGGTATCGTCGCGCCGCCCCCACTGCTCCTGTCGCCGCCCCCACTGCTCCCGGTGCTCCCACGGTCCGCACGTCCCCCGCCGCTTCCGCTGAGCGCGTTGTGGCCCGTCGCGAGCCCGGTGGAGCTGCCTGGTGGAGCTGGCAGCCCGGGCATCGTGGGCGAGACGGTCAGCAGTGCCGGCGGGGCCGCCAGTGCCAGCGCAGGTGGCGCCACCGCACCGATCCCGCTGGCCTCCATCTGGCAGCGGGCGCAGCGCAGCCGCCCGGTCGTCCGATCCGTCAGGTCATGCCCACCAGGAAACTGGGTGCAGACATGCTCGAGCATGCGTCGGCACTGCTGCTGACGCGCGCGCAGGTCCAGCAGTCGCAGGGAGGCCGCGCGCAGCCCGAGCACGTCGTGGCCGGTGGCATCGACGACTGGCGTATCGCGGAGCTGGAGCTCTGCCGCCCAGCGCTCAGTGACGTCACGCCGGGCGGTGGGTGAAAGTTTGGGGTAGAGCGCGCGGAAGCGGTCGTCAACGCTGTGGTGGAGGACGACCAGCTCGTCATCCAGCAGCGACTCCACCTGGCGTGACAGATCCTGCTCCTCGGCACGGAACGCCGCGAACAGCGCCGCGAGCGCGTCAGGCGCAACGCCGATCGCCTGGGTCAAGGATCGCGGCCGCGCCGGCGCGGCTGAGACCAGTCCGTTGACTGAGGCAGCACTCTCTTCCCCCTCGTTGGCGGCGTCGACACCGTGCGACGCGAGCGGCGCTGAGGGCGCTGAGGGCGCTGCCTGGACAGCGGAGCCGACCGGGGCGTCGAGGGCGTAGCGCGTAGCGGCGGCGTCGAGCACGGCCGCCCATACCGCCTCTTCATTCAGCTCACGGCGGGCAAGGCGCACCTCCGCCTCACCTGGTGCCAGAGCCTGCAAACGGTCGAGCAGCGCATCAAACCAGGGACCAACCGCGTTGGCGTGCGCCGGCCACGGTGTATTCACATCGGCGAAGAAGCCAGCCAGCGGGAACGGGCTGCGGCTGGCAAAGGCGAAGAGCGTGTAGACGCTGCCGCGCCCATGCTCTTCCTCGCGCGTATCTTCCACCAGCGTGGACCCGTCGTGCAGCTCGTCGGGCTCGACATCGACCAGGACCGCCCAGGGTTTCCCAGGCTGGTTGATGAGTTTGGCAACGGTGATGTAGATGCCTGACTCGACCCGCGCCATATTGAGCGCCTGCACCACGCTACGGGCCACGCCGTCCCCGGCGGCCGGCGGCCACCTGCGGAAGACGGCGCGGTAGAAGGCACGGAACAGCGCCAGCGCCAGCACATCGAGCGCTGGGCGCTGGCCGGGCAGTCCGACGTCGCTGGCACGTCGGACGGGCTGTAACCGCCCCATGGTCGCTTCCTCCCTCTGTGCTTCGCCGTGCGCCGGCGCCAGGCGCTGGCGCTCCACCGCGGGTTATCCGTGTGCCTGCCGCAACACAAACGGAGCAGGGTTGTCTATAGCCAGCAAAAGCGTCGCGGCGGTGACGGGCCAGACGCTGGGCCAGAGGCCGCCGAACTCATGTGCGGGAATGGCCAATAGATCGTCGCGAGCACCGATGTGACAGGCAATAGCACGCGTAGGTTGGTTGGCGGCGCCACCGCGCACGTCGGCCGGACCCAGCGCGACGGGAAAGACACTCTGCTGATAGGGCGCGTTATCGCACTGCTCGCCCTGCGCGCCGCGCAGCATGACGCATCCAGTCCAGGGCGCGTGGCCGGCAAGGTTGGTGAGGACCACAACGCCTTCCCAAAAGGCGCCACGTGGCTGCCACGGCGTCTGCCGCGCGCCGCAGGCGCCAGGCGCGTGCGACGTCGGCTGTGATGCCGCGGCAGCACCCCCCGCGTGAGCCTGCGCCGTCTGGGTCACCTGGCTGCCAAGTTGCGGTGTGACCAGGTGCGTGCCGCGCTCGAGGTCGGCAGCCAGCGTGAGCGCCAGCAGGAGGGCAATCCAGACACCCACCAAGCAGCCCCCGCGCCGCCAGCTTCCCCTCCACGCATGGGCCTCGCGCGGCGAGACGCGCTGCCAGTGCGAGACGGCGTCATCCGCGAATACGTCGTCCGCGAATACGTCCTCAGGCCCTGCCACCACCGCCTGGTCGGCGAGCGCATCGCCGGCCGCAGGACGAGACGCCAGCGCCGCTGGCGTGCCAGGCGCCGGCATACCGCCCGCTAGTGGGAGTGGATCAGGGAGGGTCGTCATGACAGGCGCTCCTCCACCACATCTGCCGATGCGGCTCCCGATGCGGCTCCCGACGTAGGGTCGCGGCTTGCGGGCGTCACGGGTGACTGGACGCGGTGGCGCACGGTGCTCCCGCCGGTACGCTGCGAGGCAAGTGCCTCCGCTCGCTCGGCACGCGTACTCACTGAGGCAGCGACGGCGAGCAGGTAGTCGAGCAGGGCGCCGGCGTCGCGGTGCCAAGAGACCCCGCGGTCGAGAAGGTCGGACGTAATGAAGCCCAGGGTGGCTCCACGCTCCAAGAGCGCGCGCAAGGGGGCGTAGTAGTCGTCGCAGTCCAGGATACCCAGCGGCAGGGCCGCAAGACCCAGACTGCGTAGCCGCAGCAGCGCCAGGATCTCGGCCAGCGTCCCGACGCCGCCGGGGAGGCCCACACAACAGTCGGCCAGTTCGAGCATCTGGAGCAGGTGTTGCGCGAGGTCTGGCGTCACGTGCACCTCATCAACGCTGGCGGGGATGTCGTCGTCACCCCACAGCCCGTGTGGCACGACGCCCAGCACGCGCGGGCCTGCCAGGTGCGCCGCGTCCGCGACGGTGCCTGCCAGGCCCGCGCTCGCCCCGGCGCCGATGACCACCTCGAGCCCGCGGTAGGCGGCGGCGTAGCCCAGCCCCACTGCCAGCGAGCGGTAGCGCGGATCGTCTCCAGCCGCGGTGCCAGCAAAGACCGCGACACGCGTGGCTTGGCTGCGCGGGGCCGGGCCCGTCCGCGCCAGGGGTTGTGGCGCCGCGCTTGGTCCCCCCTCCTCGGCACGACGTGCGAGGCCTGCTGGACTGTCCGGAGCGACGAGGAGCATCATGGCCATTGCTCCTGCTCGTGGTAGCGGGGCGCGCCAATGCACACCGCATCCTTCCCCTGCTGCAGCGCGGCGAGCACGCACGCCTCCTGCTCGGGGGCAAGCGTCGCCAGGAGCAGCATGATCGCCAGGCGTGGGAGGTCGCGCGGTAGAGCCGCGCCATAGGGGCCGCGTGCCCAGCCCTGGCAGACCGCCGTCGTGGCTGCGCCAAGTAGCTCGGAGGCCAGCGGACACCAGGGGACGCAGCCGACGGTTCCGTTGATGCGCTCGGGCGTGGCACCGGGGCCAGCCATCCGTTCGGTCAGCACGTGCAGGTGCGTCAGCGGGTACCGACTCTGCTCTACCCACGCCGCCGCGCCGAAGTCAGGCGCACTGCGAATCGTCGCGTGCAGGATGGCCAGATAGTCCCGACACCCAGGCGGTGGCGGCTCAACGCTCCACTGGTTGCCGGCGCGGGTGGTGTACTCAAAGGTGCACCAGCCATAGACGGGCACCGTCTCGCCCCACTCAGCCAGTGTGACGGCCGACGCGGGTGGGTCGGCCTGCGCATCGGGGGCGACACCGTGCGATGACAGGGACGTTAGGGACGTCAGGGACATCAGGGAGCCTCCTCGTGGGTATAACTACCCCCGTGGCTTGACGCGCCGGCGGTGCTGCATTTCTGCAGTCGCACAGCGAGCAAGTACGGAAGATGGCGGTAGAGTGGATGGCGCGCGAGCACCTGCGGCGGCGCCGGCACCTCGCGCAGCGGCGCTGGTGGCGCAAGGACAAAGCCCACCGCCAGCGCGCGGTTCACATAGGCCGCCAGCGGACGGTGCCAGGTTGGCACCAGGCTGCGTACGCTTTCTGGGTTGCCGGAACGCCAACAGGTCGCCTCGTGGTAGGGGATCGGTAATGGATGCAGCTTCCCGTTGCCCCCGGACACGGGCGCCGCCGGATGATTGACGACCCAGGCGAACACCCCACCGCTGCGGAGCACCCGCCACACAGCGCGGTAGACCGCGTCGAGATCCGCGATGTCGGCGAGCGCGAGACAGCAGGCCACGGCATCCAGCGAGGCGTCCCCCACGCTGCCCAGCGTCTGGGCATCGTCGTGCAGGTAGGTGATGGCGCGCGGCTGCTGCCACTCCGTGTCCACCGCGTGGCGCAGCAGCTCGCGCGAGAGGTCCACGGCGACCACCGCGTCGGCGCCCGCCTCGGCCAGTCGGCGGCTCAGCCGGCCCGTGCCACAGGCGAGGTCAAGCACCCGCCGCCCGGCGAGCGGGCCCAGCAGGTCGAGCAGCACGGGGATGGCCGTATCGTGCGGCACGCCGTCGGTCGCGAGGAGTTCGGTATAGCGCTCCGCGATGGCGTCGTAGGCATCCGCGGGGAGCTGTGCGCGTGTCAGCACCATGGGATAGCTCTCTTGGGTTTGGGCAGATAGGCCATGTGGCACACCTCTACCTGCCATCGCGACGCCTAGGAGGAGCCGAGGCGTCGCGGGACTGCGTGGAACGGCGCGGGGCAAGGTCGGGCCGAGCCGCTGCGGCTCCCGGTGGGCACAGGACGACCGGTCGGCATCGACTGGACTGGCCACCCCACCGTGTAGGTGGAGGCCCAGGCAGTCGGTGGCGCCGAGGGCGCCGTGGCGCTGGGAATGGGGCCGTTACCGGCGTGGCTCAGCGGCAGCGCGGTGGGGCAGGTGGAGGCATCGCGGGGTGCGGCGACACCAGGGGTGCCGCCCGCCATCGTCCAGTGTCGGCGCGTAGCGCTGGTATGCGACACTGGCACGGGGGGAGTGGACGGGTACTCCATACCCTGGAGGCTCTCATCTGCTGCTCCTCTCCAGTCCTGCCAGGAGCTGGAACCTCCTGGCAGGACCACTTATCTACTCAGGTGTGTGGTGGGAGCTCGGCCGCGCCCGCGGGCGCGGCCGAGCGTAACGTTAGGACGCCAGGGCACCAGAGTGCCTGAGCACGCAGGCACTGCCGCGCTCGTGCAGCACCGACGCAGCGCGAGCAGTGGCTGCCGATCAATAGCCCATGAGCCGCTGGAGGTACGCCGCGATGGCCGCGTACCCAGCTGTGTTGGGGTGCGTGTCGGGACTTGCGTCACACATGTGCGTCAGTTGACAGATTGCCGGATTGTTGCCGTTAGGGTAGGTATTCGTGTGGAACACGCCCTCCGCCTCGTCAGCCAAGAACACGTGCTGCTGACGGGCCACGGCGACCGCGTTGCTGTTGACGCTGCAGGGAAGGACCCAGGGGTTCGCGCACCCACGCTGATCCACCCACGGAATCGTGGTCGGATCGACGTTCTGCAGCGGGTCGTAGGTGGTCGGTACGATGACGTCGCCCGTGCCGTGCAGTGCGCCCTTCACGCTGGAGACAATGGCGTTCAGATTGTCGCGCTCAGCCACCAACGCCTGCTGCGCACAGGTCGCGTTCATACCAGTCGTGGGGTCATAGCAGGCCACCAGATCGTTCAGACCGAGGTCAATCACGACTGGCGACACGGCGCCAGGGTGCGCCGCGATGAACGCCAAGGCGGCGGCAAGCTGTCCCGGATAGGGTGCATAGCTCGTGGCGCTGCCTGGCTGTCCTGTGCTCGCATCGTATTTGAGCGGCACCTTATAGGTGGTCGGACCGGGACAGCCGCCAGCTAGCATCGTAGCCGTCGTCTCGAAGTAGCACCCCATATTGATCTGCATCAGCTTGGGGTGGCGGCGCTGCATCTCCGCGGTCCACACGTCGGCATAGCCGTGCGTCCAGTCGCCCGTCGGCTGGTACCCGTACGGCACCGAGTCGCCGAGGAAGAGCGCGTACTGGCGCGGGCCAACACGCTGCAGTGTGTCGGTGGTTGCCGTACGCGGAGCTGGCTGCTCGCGCTGCGCGAGCAGGCTGTGCACGCCAAACGCCCCGGCGCCAACCAGCAGCACCACGAGTGCGACCATGCTGATGAGTGCCTGCCTGCGACGATTGCTGTGTGCCTGAGCAAATTGCAGCCGAGAAAACATGATGGTCTCCACTGTCCCTCTTCAGTTCCACTTGCCTCATCCTGCACGTGCCGCGCGCAGCGAGGGCGTGACGAGGACGCTACGAGGACGCACAAACACCACTACGAGGAGCCACGCGGCGGCATGGATGGTGGCGGCATGGATGGCGGCGGCCACGAGCGCCCCCCAGAGCCGTCGTACAGGTGAGGAGAGGTCACTGGCGGCGGGGTGGGCGGCCACGGCTGCTGCCCCGGCGATGAGGCACCCGGCCGCTGTGAGGCGGACGCAATGTACGAGAAATACGTAAAGAGCGTGCCAGCCAGCTCATCTAAGAAGGGCACGCGGGCGTTAAACGCCCGCGGGCCAATCAAGTTCGGTGGGGCCGATCCACGCGCAATGGCCTGCACGCG
>WNFM01354946.1_pt1 | contig 13414 bp, 9 predicted proteins | sample 5400271 | NCBI WGS metagenome assembly WNFM01 (sample SAMN13153352, study PRJNA577476) | soil metagenome | isolation source: 60 cm saprolite on Douglas fir-dominated hillslope | place: USA:California | collected 2013-09-17 | reverse complement strand
GCTCAAGCTTGGGACGCCATTCAGAGCCGCCTTCATTCCGCTGGTTCCGGAAGCCTCGAGCGGAAACTGCGGCGTATTCAGCCACAGGTCCACGCCGGAGGTTACCTTCCCGCCCAGATCGAGATTGTAGTCGTCGAGGAACACCACCGGCACTGTTTTCCGCAGTGCCTTTTTCGCATGAAAAATCCGTCGAATAATATCCTTTCCTCCGCCATCATTCGGATGTGCCTTGCCGGCATAAATAATCTGGAAGTGACCTGCGTTCTTGGCAATCTGACGGAGACGATCGAGATCGGCAAGAATCAGGTCGGCGCGTTTGTATCCGGTTGCGCGGCGGGCAAAGCCGATGGTAAAAACTTCGGGATCAAACTTGAGGCCAGTCTTCTCGCGCACCGTCTCGAGCAAGTCGTGTTTGGCAAGCAGATGAGCCGCCCAGACTTCCTCCGCGGGCAATCCTAGCGCGCTCCGCAAGGTGTAGTTGTCCTCGCGCCACGAAGGAATGTAGCGGTCAAAAAGTTGCTGAAACGGAGCCGAAGTCCACGTCCCGGCATGCACACCATTGGTGATGGCCTCGATGTCCGCCCCCGGAAACATCTGGCGCGAAGTCTCCCCGTGCTGCTTCGCGACGCCGTTCACATAAGTGCTCAACCCCAGCGCGAGCTGCGTCATGTTCAGCGAAGCGCCCTGCCGCGCGGCTTCCTGCAAACCCGGAAAATTCTGCTCCGCTTGCAGAGCACGCTTCATCAAATCGGCTACCAAAGGATCCTTCAAGTCCAGGAAGTCCGTGCTCCCGGGAAATGCCCGCGTGAGGAACTCCATGGGAAAACGGTCATGCCCCGCCGGAACCGGCGTGTGTGTTGTGAACACACACTTGTTGCGGACCTTTTCGATGTCCGCCCCGCGGATCGAAGTGTGCCCCGCCTTCTGTGCTTCTGCGCCAAGCAACTCTAGCGTCAGCAGTGCCGCGTGTCCTTCATTCATGTGGTAGCGCGTGAGGTCGTTGTAACCGAGCTGGCGCAGGATGCGCACGCCGCCGATCCCCAGCAGCACTTCTTGCCGCAACCGGTAGTACGAATCGCCGCCGTACAGTGTGCCCGTTAGCGCGCGGTCTGCTTCCGCGTTCGATGGCAGGTCGGCGTCCAGAAAATATACGGGCACCTCAAAGCCGCGCACACCCTTCACCGGGTAATGCCAGCACCTCAATTCCACGCGGCGGTCTTCGAGCGGGACGGTGATTCGTGCCGGTTCCGCAGTCAGGAAATCTTCGACGCGCCACTCGACCGGCTCTTCCGTCTGCGTGCCATCTTCCGCGAGACGCTGCGTGAAAAATCCTCTGCGGTAAAGCAGGGAGACGGCCACCATGGGCAATCGTAGATCTGCGGCCGCGCGAATCGTGTCGCCCGCAAGAACGCCCAATCCGCCGCTGTAGCTCGGCATGGCGTTCTCCAACGCAATCTCCATCGAAAAGTACGCCACCAGCCGTTTTATGGAATTCGCCTGACTTGCCATTTCACTCGCTTCTTTTTTGCGTGCGGCACACCGCACCGTGCGGAAAAACACGCATCTGTAAACTTTAGATTGTCAGGGATTCTCGCCGTGCAAGCAAGTGCCGAGAAAGAGGCGTGTGTCTATCCACCCCATCCCGGTATTCCACGTTGGCCTCGAAAAACAAAAGGGGCGCCGAAGCGCCCCCATGAATAGCTGTTATGCGTAGCGTGTGCCCTTAGCTAGAACTCAAGACGCGCAGCCAACTGCGCCTGTCTTGGATCGCCGACGCCCTGCCGGAGGAACCCGTCAAAGTTGAAGAGGGCTGGAGTGCTCAAGGGGTTGACGTTGTTCTTGTTATTGAAGGTGTTGAACATTTCGATCCTCGGGATGAGCCGGAAGCGCTCGCCGAGACGGATTGGGCGATCGACTCCGAAGTCGAAAGTGAAGAAGGCGTTGTCCTTCAGCAGCGTATTGCGGCCGAGATCCTTGCCACCCTGAAAACGCGGGGATGGTGTAATCGGCTGGGCCGAATGGGCCTGCATGCGGATGTTGCCGTTGAATCCCCAAGGCAGATTGGCAACCGTATACGCATTGAACTTGTGCGTTTCGTTGCGGTCGGAGAGTGAATATTCCGATGCCAGATTGAACAGATTTGCGTATCGGAAAGTGAACGGATCACGTTCGTTGGAATCGTCGTCGCGATCGCTGGAGTACGTGTAGTTCGCGTCAAACAGGAATCTGTGACTCATGCGCTTGCGCATGCCGATGGTGAACCCGCGATAAAGCGACTTCGACGAACTGACGGTATCGGTGATACTGCCAAGGTCCGTGAAGGGTGCTGCGACACCAGAACCGAATACATCGCTGGGGTAGATCACCACTGAGCCATTGTTTGGCTGGCAGACGCCGGGAGCAATGTTTGTGTAGGTAACGCCATTGCCATTCTGGGAAGCGCAATTAAAAGCAGTGCTCACACCCTTATTGGGATCGATAAAGCGAGTAAGGTGCACGCCTTTCGACCAGGTAAAGTCGGCATATGCTGCATAGTCGCCAATGATTTGTTGCTCGTAGCCCACGTTGGTCGTGTAGATGCGCGGATTTTGGTAATCCTTGCTGAAAACCGTTACGCTGGCGCCAGGAGGCGGGGGTGTTCCTGCCGGGGGAAGATTCGTATTGTTAAATACGGATGCGTTGGTTCCGTAAGCTGGCGGTGCGCCAAACGCTGAACCGGCTGCAAAAGACTGCTGCTGCACGCCGTTTGTGGTGATAGCACCAACCTGCGTGAGCATATTCTGTCGAGCATAGAACATGCCCCAGCTGCCTCGCAGCGCGGACTTGCCGTTGCCGAAAACATCCCATGCGAAGCCAACGCGCGGCTGAAATTCCTTGTTCTGGTTGGGAATGTAGCCGGTCGAAGGAAACTTGGCATTGCTCAGATCGGCGCCGTAGGAGGTTTTTGAGGGCGCCACGGTGGGGTTGGGAAAATGCTGAGCATCCCAGCGCAGGCCATAGTTCAAAGTAAGATTTCGGAAGAGCTTCCATGAATCTTGCGCGAACAGTGAGAAATCTTCATTCTTGATATCAGAAGCGCCGGATTGGTCGAATGATTCTCCCTGCGTCGCCGGGCCGTGTTGCAGGTAAAGGAGAAGGGGGCCTCCAGTGAACGTGGTTCCCGCCGGGCAGGCGCCCACAACAAACGCGCCGTTCGAACACTCCTTCACTGTAGGGCCTTGCGAGACGTAGTGCATGAAGCCGCTGACGCTGTCGAAGATATAGCGTCCGGTGAAAAAGCCCCGGAAAATCTGGGCATTGTCGCTGTGAATCCACTCGCCGCCGACCTTCCAGGTGTGCTTGCCCTTGACGATCGAGAAATTATCTCGAATGTCGGTGCGCCAAAAGGTTTCATCCACGCTGGGCTCCAGGAAGAAAGGCTGGCCGAAGCGGAAGGTGGTGCCAAATCCCATGGCCGTGTCAGGCACGCTGGAAGGGTCGCTGGTGTTGCGTGGGCGCTTTTCTCTTGCGTAAGTGAAGTGCGCCTCGTTCAGCATGGTGTTGGAGAGTGTGCTGAACCAGTTGCCGTTGACAGCTTGGATTTTCGAGGGACCTTCGATGCCGTTGGCACTCGTTCCGTATGTTGGAACGTCAAAAGTCTGATTGGGATTCTTCGACCAATCATAACTGTAAGAGCCAAAAACCTGGTTCTTCGAGTTCAGGTTATAGTCCACGCGGCCGAATATGGAGGCATTCCGCTGCTGGTGGAATACAGGGAGTCCTTCATTGGTATTCTTAATGGGCGCCGGAAAGGCCGTCGACTTAAAGAAATTGATCAAGGCAACACGCTGGCAATCGGGGCTGGAATTGATCACCGCATCTGTACCGGCAGTTCCATTGTAAACAGGGCTGGAACCGCAAGCAGCTCCGATGGGCGTGCTGAGATTTGCCCGCGTCAGGTTCTCCCGAATTCCTTCCCCTGCTGCGAAGAAGAAGAGCTTGTCCTTGATTAGCGGACCACCGACGCTGCCACCGAACTGATTACGGCGAAAATCCTGCAGTGGCTTGCCGTCCGAGGTCGCCGCGGTCAAAGATTCCGTGCGGAAGTATTCAAATCCAGAACCGTGAAAGGCATTGGTGCCGGACTTCGTGACCACGTTGATGATGCCGCCGGCGCTTCGCCCGAACTCCGCGTTCGCGCCGCTAGCCGTGATCTGGAATTCCTTTACCGCTTCCAGCGTGATGTCAATCGCGGCGCGCTGGCCGCCCATCTGCTCGCCGAAGAATCCGTTGTTGTAGTCGCCGCCATCCAGGCTGATGTTATTGAAAATGCCGCGCTGGCCGTTGATATTGATTTCGTCGCCGTCCGGCCCCTGCGTGATACTCACTCCGGGGGTCAGTGTCAGCAAGTCTTCAAACTTGCGGCCGAGCACCGGCGTCGTCGCCACGGAAATCTCGTCCAGCGTGGAAGACGAGGTCGTTTTTGTGACTTCCACGACCGGCACGTCAGTAACCACGATCTGTTGCGCCACCGAAGAAACTTTCATCGTCACCGGAATCGTGATCGTCTGCCCGACGGTCAGGTTTACGTTCTCCTGAACGATAGTGGCAAAGCCGGTTTTGCTGATGGTCAGGGTGTAGCGCCCTGGCGCAAGGCTCAGGAAGGCGAAATGTCCGTCGGTACCGCTGGTCTCTGTCTGCACGAAATTGGTTGCCAGATTCTTTGCTTCGACGGTTGCGCCCGCAACGCTTCCGCCTTTCTCATCAAGTACATTTCCCTCGACGCTTCCCGCGGTGATCTGTGACTGTCCCCATCCCGTTGAGGCAAGCCCCATCGCAAATGTCAGGACAACTACGGCACACAGCAATTTTCTCATCATCTTTCCCCCGTACATCACAACCCCCGTTCGAACGAGCCTGGAATTCCTCAAAAGGTAGAGGCGGCCCGCAGAAACAATTGCTGCGAAGAAGTTTATGCTGAGACCATGCAAAAGCACAAGACTCCTGCCTGTGGAAACCTTCCGCGATTCAAATCAACTTTTGGATGTTATTAATCAGTTTGCGGAAATGTCCCATCGGTGTTGATGTATCAGTGCACTCCATGTCAGCTATAATCCCGGCCCGTGGAAACAATTCTCGATTCGATTCGCATCGTCGAAATGACGGAGGCGCTTGCCGGACCTTATTGCGCCATGCTACTCGGCGATTTCGGTGCTGACGTCATTAAAGTGGAGCGGCCAGGAGCCGGTGACCAGTCCCGCGGCTGGGGCCCGCCCTTTGTCGGCACCGAATCCGCTTACTATCTCGCCGCCAATCGCAATAAGCGTTCGATCACCCTCAATTACAATCATCCGCGCGGCATGGAAGCCTTACAAAAACTGCTCGCCACCGCGGATATTTTTATCGTTAACCAGCCCTCGCTAGCCTCGCTGCAAAAGCGCTCCATCGATCCGGATTCCCTCTGCGCAAAATACCCTCGCCTGATTTATTGCAGCATCACCGGATACGGCTTTACGGGCCCGAATGCAGGGATGCCCGGTTACGACATCCTCGCTCAAGCGGAAACTGGCGTGATGAGCTTCACAGGAGAGCCGGGCGGGGGGCCGATGCGTTATCCGATCGCCATTGCGGACATGACCTGCGGGATGTACGCCGCGATGGGAATTCTTGCCGCTCTGTATGCGCGCGAAAAAACCGGCCGCGGACAATTCATTGACATGGCGCTATTCGATTCGCAACTTACCTGGCTGGCGAACGCTGGGAGCAGCTACCTGAACGCCGGCGTTTCCCCAGAACGCTGGGGCAACGCCCATCCGAACATCGTCCCGTACGAAGTGTTTCGCGGGGGCGATGAAAAGTATTTTGTCGTTGGCGTGGGAACAGAACCTCTCTGGAGACGCTTCGTACAGGTGATGAACATTCAAGACGAAATCGGCAGCGACGAAAGATCCACTAACGCGCTCAGAATCAAGAACCGTCAGTTGCTAGTGCCGCTACTGCAAACTACTTTCCGGCAAGAGCCGGCCGCAGCATGGCTGGGAAAATTTTCCGCTGCCGAAATTCCCGCCGGCCCAATCAACACAGTCGCCGAGGCTCTCAATGACAAGCAAACTAGCGGGCGCGGCCTGATAGTTCAACTCGAACATCCAACGCTCGGCGCAGCCAAGAGCATCGCCAATCCCATCCGGTTTTCAAGAACGCCCGTCAGTTACCGCCTGCCCCCTCCGCTGCTCGGCGAACACACCGCCGAAATCCTTCAGCGCCTGGGCTACTCTGCCAAGGACGTGCGCGCAATAGCAGCCAATTCTGCTGCGTGAACCTCTCTGCGTAACAGGAGTAGTGGGGTAGGAGCGCAAATCGTATCACCGCCTTCGGACTCCCGTCCACGAAAGCAGGGATACACTTAATTCCCAAGCATGTCGTCTGACCACAGCGACACCTCAAAGCCTTCGACGCAATCGCGAGGAAACAGTTTCTTCCCCGACGCCTCCGCCGCTCACGGGCTACTCTTACGATCGCGATGCCGCCGCGTTTTGTGCTCGGTGGCTCAGGATTTCCTTGGCGCGCTGGAGTAGCAGTTCAAACTCGCAGGCTTCGATTCTCCTAGAGTCGCGATTTTGGTCGGGTTCTGCAAGTGAAAGTCCATCGACTCGATTCATCGTTGCTTCGACTACTTCGTTGACGGTCATGACAGTTGGTTCTCCGGGGACAGCAGTCCACTCAAACATCGTGACCCGTGGCCTGATTTCGTTTCATCAAGTGTGACCCCCATCTGCCCTAATATTCCACGGTGTGTTCGTGACCGTGCCGCTTTTCGACTACGACCCGGCGTAGAGCTGGAAAGGAGCCCAATAGAAGGGCTTCTTGAAGACGGTATTCTGACGGGTGGAATGGAGGAGCGAGAGCTTGGCCGAGCGCAGCGCGGAGGCCGGATCCTTGCCCAATCTCAATTCACGGTAAAGCACATCCATCAGCTCCGGAGTAGTTGGGGCATCGGCCACTTCCCACAATGCGCCAATGACGTTGTGCGCCCCAGCCCGCACGAAGGCCCAGGAGAGCCCCACCAATCCTTCACCCGAATATGTGCGTCGGCCCGACCCGTAGCAAGCCGAAATCGTCACGAGTTCCGCTTGCAAGTGCCGGGTGACAATGTCCCGCGCGTAAAGTTTGTAGGTATCCCCGCCAGGTTCTTTGCTCAAGACCACCGCGGATTCCAACGGCCGGGTGCGGCTAGCCGTGCCGTGTGTCGCAAAATGCACATAAGAAAATCGTTCCGGATTGCTGGTCAGATAAGCGCTCGGTGTGGCGCCCTCCCCCTCCAATAATGACCGGCGCGGCTCACCGAAGTGTTGCTCGACTTTCTTCATTTCGTTCGGCGCCTGCAACAGCGGCGGAAATTCGGGGTTCACTTCTTTCGGATTTCCGACAAGTAAAAGGTTCTTGTCCTTCGTCGCGGGTCGGTTGGCGCGGGAAGTCAGAAGGGTCAGCGAACTCCCCGTCGTCAAAGTCACATCTTCAATCCAATAGTGTGGTTGAAGTCCGGGCGCAATAAGCGTCTCGAAGTTCAATCCGTAGAGGCTCCCATCCGGCAACAGAATCACCCGCGAGTTCGCCGGGATTAGCTTCTGGGCCGGTGCGATGAGCGTGGCATATAGTTTTTCGCCGGTCTGTCTGTCACCGGTAGTAAGAATATCCTTGGAGTCAACAATCGCTTGAGTGTAAACCTTCACCTGCGCATCGATTTCCGAGGAAGAAGGCAGGGTGAAGTAAGTCGTTTTCGCTGGCGTGACGGCCCACAGGTAGGAGTGCTTTTCGCCCAGCCAATACACGAAAATGGTAGCCCGCAGGCGCTGGGCAATTTGCTGGAATCGCGCGTTCGGTATAGGCCGAGCAGCCAAGACGGGGCCGGAGGACAATCCTTCGGCCAAAGTGCGCGCGCGGCTGAGTTCCGCCTCGTTCAGGGCGTCGATGGGCCTGCCATGTCGCATCAGGAAATCGATATACTCACCGTAGATCGCGATTCCACTGGAAAGAAAACTCAATCGCAACTCTTCATGATTAATAGACTGTCTTGCTTGCTCGATCGTACTGATGGCTTTGAGATATTGCTTCTCGGCTTCAACAATTCTTCCTTGGCCATCCCATACCTGTGCGAGGTCAGCCTCGGTTTCCCATTGGACCCCTGCCTCAATGTGGGGCTGAGCAAGAACTTGGTTCAAAAGCTCTTCAGCTTCTTTGAACTGCTTTTTGGCAACGGCGATATGGCCGGCCAAAAGTAAAGAATCGAGACTGCCAAACTTGTCCCGACCTTCTTCTTCCATTTTCAGCGTATCTCGGTTGTATTGCTCAGCCTCGCCGAGGCGCCCTGTTCTCAGCATGATTTCCGTGAGCGTGTTTAGACACTCTGCAGTGGTCTGCGCATTCTTTAGGTCTGCCGCTCGTTTGAGAGTACCGCGTGCGAGATCCTCTGCTGCTGCGTAGTTCCTAAGAGCTACGTAAGAATTTGCTACGCCGGAGAACCAGTAAGCGGAAGACTCCGAAAGCCCGCTCCTGGCGGAGGCCTGCGCGCCCTGACTATAGAAATCAAGCGAGCGCTCGAAATCACCCAATTCAAAGTAGCTCCACCCGAGGTTGCCTAAGACTGTGGCCGTCAATGGTTTCAGACCCAGGGAACGTGAAAACTCCAAAGCGGTATGTGCTCGGTCTACTGCCTCGTCAAAATGCTGCTGGCTCATAGCCACCCTGGCAAGATTGTTGAGCACGCTCGCTTCCATGTCGCTATCTCGCCCCTGGCGTGCAAGCGTCAGCGCTTGCTCGAAAGTCATTTGGCTATCACGAAATTTCGATTCGTCGACTTCGAGCGCGCCGCGAGCGTTTAGGGCCTCCCCTAGGAGTTCGGGATGGGCTACTCTGGCAAGTCGCTCGGCCTCACTCATATCCTTCTCAGATTCGGCGAACTGTTGACCTTGCCGGTGGGCGATCCCCTCCATTATTGCTTTCCGCGCCGCAATATCTGTGGCTTCGAGGGAGGTGGGAAGAGGTTCTTTCAAGATCCAAAGAGCATCTCCATAATTCGACTTATAAAGAAGTATTTGTGCTTTCAGTACCCTGAGGCGCCACGTCCACTCCAGGTTTTTCGGATCTAGTCGCGCCAAAGCGCCATCAACGTCCTTGAGCGCCTTGTCAGCGTTTTCGTGACGTAACGTCCAGAGAATCTGATCGTGAATTGCTTGGTGATGCGCCGGCGACTGGGGTCCGCGCGAACACGACCCCGAGATGAGGAAGAGGACCAGCGCTACGACCTGCCTCAGGGAGGCGACGGTCGGCCGTTGGTGCGGGTTTCGGCTGCTGTGATGTCCGCAACGTGGGGCGAGCCGAGTTCGAGGCGAAGCATGGTCAAGGTTCGGGTTCCTGGCTCGGCATAAATTTCGGCTAAGAAGATTTTTCCAAAATTGGGTACTTCGATGAGGTGGCGCTTCACATCCACGCCCTTCAACTTCGTCTCGATTTTCTCCACCAGAGAGCAAATGGCCACCCCGTCATTGGTCTCTGCTATTTTCCCGGATTTGGCGTCACTTGCAATGCCTTTCGCCAAGTCGTCAAACGTTTTGCATTTGACCAACAGGTCATGGCGCAGAATCACTTTCACATCTTCTCCGCTGATGCGTAGTCCGTCAAAGCGGCTGTCCTCGGCGATGATATGCCCCTCCTTCTCTTTGTGGTTGTGGATCGAAGTGAGACGGCAGACGATGCGTTCAGCCCTGACAACCCCTAAAATATCAAGACCTTCGATCACCGTGCTGGCGTGCGTCACAAATGTTTCGTCGCGTCGGCGCTTGCCCGAGATATGCGTGTGGGCGGATTTAAAACTGACGAAATCCTGATGATGGAAATCCTCCACCTGCGCGGTCGCGTTGCCTCCGATCTGAGAAAGCGATGCCGATGCTTGAGCCGGAATCACGGACCATAATGGATGCCGAAACTCTCCGCTAATGGCGTGACCTTCTGCATGATAATGAAAGGGGATGCGGTGCAACATAGCCATCGGGGACACCTCAGGTGCTAGGATGGGGCCCAATACTTATTCATTCAGGGACGAAATTCAACTGTAAAAGGTAGCCGGCCGGCGTCATTCTGACGATTGGCCTCGCCGCTGGCACCAGGGTCACCATAGAACGCCAAAATATACTTTCCAGGGTGAAGCATTCCAGCAGGAATGGGAAGATGCGCCTCTTGGTTGGCGTTCCCGCCTGCGATCTTCGACCGCAAGAGCACATGTCCTTCGGCGTCTTCGAGTTGACAAATGTAATTGTCATAGCTTCGCGTGGGTACAAAGTCAAAATCAACAGAAAAGGCCTCCGCCGCACGGATAGAGAGCTTGCGACCCTCATCGCCCGCAGTGTTGACGCCGCGCAGAGGGTACGAACTGAACGCGATTTGCGCCACCCCAGAAGTCGCTGTCTCTCTCGCTTGCGGAATCGTAACTGTATTCTGGTACGCGATAATTAACAGCAGCGCCGCCATGGCCGGTACCGCCACAACTGGTTGCAGCCAACTCAGCCAACCACCGCGCGCCGGAGCGAGCTCCGCCGCCCGCTGCGTCTCCCTCTCGCGCCGCAACAATTCCCGCGTGGTGTCGGCAAACGTCGCCAGCGCCTTGATGTCCATCGCGCATTCCGCGCAATCGAAATAATGCTCCTCGTACTCCTCCCGTTGGGCCGGAGTGAGTTCGCCGAGTACATACTTTACTGCCGCCTGCAGCTGTATTGTCTCGTTATGGTCCATTTGTGCCATCCGAAGAGTAGTGCGCGGGGAAGGAATATCGTTTCACTGGTTCCCCAAACCAGTAGCCTTCCGCGCCACCCCCATCTGCCCTTTCTCATAGAGCGCCTTGAACTTATCCTTCGCCCGGTGGACCAATACCCTAAGGTACTCCCGGTCAACTCCCAGCTCCTTGCACACCGTGTCTTTTTCCTTCTCCTCCAGGAAAATGGCGCGCAGAAGTTCGCGATCCTTTTTTGGCATTCCGTCAAGGATGCGTCGCACCTGCTCCGCCGCTTGCTTAGTGACAAGCATGCCCTCCAGATCCAATACTTTGTCGGGTATCTCCACGTGGTCGTCCTCCAGGGGCTGGTTCTTGGCGTTAATTCGGTAGAACTCCTGTAAAACATGGTTGCAGATAGAGTTAACGAAGGCTCCAAAGCGCTCCGGCTGTCGTACCCCGCCATCCTTGCGCACATTGGCAATCACTCGAATGAAGGTTTCCTGCTGCAAGTCCTCCACTTGGTCGGAACTCAGTCTCCTCGACCGCAGCTTGATCCTCAGAAGTTGTTCAAAATAGGCGACAAAGTGCTGCTCGGTCGAGGGGTCCCCCGTCCGCAGCCGTTCCACATATGCTCCGTCAAAAGTGTAGAACTCCACGCCAGCCTCTGTTTCTTGGGGCAGGAGTATAGCCTCGCCCGCCCTCCAGGTGCAATGGAGCTACCATTTCATTTCGATTGTCCTGAAACGGAACGCACCCTTGCCGCACTACTCGTTTGTAGAGACCCCCAGCATTCTTCGGGAGTCCTTATCCGTGGGGAACCTTCCCCGGTCCCCATGTGCCCCAGTGGGCGCATCCTGGCCTGCCCTGAACGGGCCCGGATGCGCCTCCCTTCTCCCAAGGGTGGGCCAATTCATTGGAGGAACCTTGGCAAGTCCAGCGCGTTACTCAGGCATGACAAATAGTGTCACTTATCCCTTTTTGCATAACTCCACGCCCAACGAGCACCTCGCAGCGAATGGAGCTGTCGGACTTCCCCCTGTGACAGCTCTCAGCGTTGAATTTGTCGCCAAACCCCAGGAAGCCCACCGCGTCCAAGCCGCCATTCCCGCCGCCTTCGCCGGTGCGCTCAAGGATCTCAACGGATTCGCCGGCTGCCTGGTCATGATTTCCGATCAGGAAGCGCGCCTGGTCACCGTCATCACCCTCTGGGCCGGAAGCGATCGCGCGAAATGTTGCCGCCATGCACTCCTCAAGCCTTATCTCGACCGCTGTCTGCGCGTGCAAACCATGGTCGCGCATTTGCCTGTTCTGCCAATGATCGATTTTCTGCCAGCGGCTCCTCCGGAAACAAGGACCGCCGTGGCGTGTTCAATGATGCAACGTGGAATTTCCGAAGATGAAAACGTTTGCGTTGCATAGCGCATCTTATCTACAGGGGGAAGGTCGGAGTAAAATCAGACTGGTAGTCGGGTTAAACCAATGGGCCTGGGTGGAATGGATGCATTGCTTGGGAAGCGAAACTGCAAGGTGGGTTCTTGTGGCAGCGCCCCGGTTACATCACTGGATCGCAAAGCTCTCTGCCTGAACCACTTCTTGCAGCGCTGCTATGAACGGCTCGAGGGCCTCGATCCCCGCGGCCGCAAATTCACCGCCGAACCCGTCGACTTGGCCGCCAGGCGCGCCTTCATCGAAGAATGCTCCCGAAAAGCCCTCGACGTCAGCCTCCAATCTCAAAACCTGAGCAACCTGCAGCGCGGCCGCTTGCTCGACATTTTGCTTTGGGCCGGCGAACTCTTCCTTCTCTTACGCATCCCGCGCCTCACTCTCGCCCAATCCATTGCCTCTTCCGAAAATCACTTCGCCGCTCGCGCCGCTTCCTAAGCGCCAAGTTGAGTACCATCCCTCGCAAACGCGAATACACCTGTCCCTAATCTGAGCCTCAGTACAGATGGCAGCGTATCCCCCGGAGAGTAGCCTCCCGGGCAGGGGGCTGTACCAGATCGGTACAGCGAACATACTATGCGTACCATGAAAATTTTGCTGCTTGCGCTGGCCTTCATTGCGTGCCCTTTGCCCGCCACCGCCCAGCAACAAACCACCATGAGCCAAGTGGTAGACAAGATCGTCTCTCAAGAGCAGGTCGAAATGCAGATGCTCCGCCAATACTCGCCGCTCGTGGAGACCTATATCCAGAATCTTCGCCCGGATAAGCAGCTGGGCTCGGTTCCTGAAGGTGACAAGTATTTCCTGGGCCGCGCCGAGCTTGCCAAAGGCGTCGAGCTTGAGCCGCTAACCAGCGGCACGGGCAATGCCAAACACAACAAGCTATTTGGCGGCCTGGGGAATTTCTTCTCCACGGAATTTCTCCCCCAGGGCTTCCTGCAAATGATCTACGTGGACATGTACGGCTTCGATCGCCAGCACTACACGTTTGAATACATACGCCGCGAGTTTCTCGGCGAAGTTCGCTGTTTAGTTTTCGATGTCAATCCAGTAAGGAAGAACGACAGAGGTCGCTTCGTCGGCCGCATCTGGGTCGAGGAGCAGGATTATCACATCGTTCGTTTCAATGGCGCCTACGGCGGCTCATCTTTGATCAGCAACTATTTCAATTTCGATAGCTGGCGCACCAACACCGGAAAAAACCAATGGCTCCCGGCCTTCATCTAC
>WNFM01094265.1_pt2 | contig 13415 bp, 13 predicted proteins | sample 5400271 | NCBI WGS metagenome assembly WNFM01 (sample SAMN13153352, study PRJNA577476) | soil metagenome | isolation source: 60 cm saprolite on Douglas fir-dominated hillslope | place: USA:California | collected 2013-09-17 | reverse complement strand
GACGCGTTCACGTCGCTCGCAGACATCGCCGACCCGGTGGAGGCGTCGGGCGCCAGGGACTTCGCCTGGTTCTGGAGCTTTCTCGCCGGGGTCGGAGTGCTGCTCGGCTGGGTGTCGTGGAGGATCGCTTAGGACGCAACCATGGCAAAGGTCTATGCGCTCGCGATTCTCGCAGTCATTTCGCTGGTGGGTCCGGTGTTGGAGGCTGCCGTGACCGGCCGCGTTGAACCGTTCAGCAAGTTTGGCCTCGCCGAAACATTTCTGTCGATCGCCCCGATCTACTGGTGGTATTACGTCGACAAGGAGCAAAGGCGGTTCCGCGCCGGCCCCGTGCTGAACGTGGGTGTCGTCGCCCTGGCGATCATCGCGCTCCCGGTCTATTTCATTCGGTCTCGCGGATGGAAACGCGGCAGCGTTTCCATCGTCTGGGCAATCGGTGTTTTGGCGGGGACCTTTATTCTGGAATGGCTTGGTGAAAGGATTGGTACGGCGATCGCGTCCTAGGCAGCGACGCCTCGTCGAGTTTCGCCCCCTACTTCGAAACCGTCTTCGGCCGTGTGCCCGGCGCCGGCGCGCCGATCCCGTTCCGCAGGAATTCGAGCAGCTTGGCGAGCTGGCTCGAAGCTTGTCTGCGCACCGCCTCGACGTCGCAGCCGCTCCAGTCGTAGAAGCCTTTGCCCGCCGAGAGCCCGGTGCGGCCGAGAGCGACCATCGTCTGGAGCACTCCTGGGCGTCGGCGTGGATCTTGAGGCCGCTGATGTCCTTCTGCTGGATGAGCCCGTTCAGGCACATGCGCGGCGCGAGCATCCGCCGCGCGGCGTGGTCGATGTCCTCGACCGAGGCGACGCCCGCTTCGATCAGGTAATAGGCTTCGTGCAGGATCGCGTGCTGAAGACGGTTGACCAGAAAGCCGACGATGGGCTTGTAGAGCACCACCGGCTCCTTGCCGGTGCGCCTGAGCGCATCGGCCACCCGGTCCACCTCGGCGCGCGAGGTCGCCAGCCCCGCCATCACTTCGACCACCGGCGCGGTGTCGGCCGGCATGAAGTAGTGAACCCCGAGAAAGCGCTCGGGGCGCTTCATCTTGCGCGCCAGCTCGACCAGATCGAGTCCCGAGGTCCCGGTCGCAATCAGCGGCGCGTTGCCCGGCGCATCCCCCGGGTAAGCCGCTTCGATCTCCGCGTACACGGCCTGCTTGACGCGCACGTCCTCGGGCACGAACTCGATGACGAGGTCCGGGGCTTCCTTCGGCAGCCGTTCGACCGCGCTCGCCTTCGCCGGCAGCCCTTCGAGCTGTCCCGCGCGGCTGCTCTTCACCAGAGTGGCGAAGCCTGCGTCGGCGAAGGTCTTCGCGACGCCGCGGGATGGGTGTGCTCATGTTGCCGCTCCAAAGTGTGTGTGGGGCCCGCCGACAGCAAATTGTAATGCACCAAAGCGTCCGATTTGAACTAAGCTTCCGCCTGGAAAAGGAGTGCAGATGAACCGGAAAATCTCATGGCGCTCGGGACGGGCTTTGCCGGTCCTTCTCGTGTCCGCCGCCCTGACCGCTTGCAGCGCAAAGACGCCGACGGGCTCTACGCCGGAAACCGCGGTCGCGCTGCTGAGGTACAACGCCAACGGTACGCCCGACACGACCAATCTGGTCGGCGGGACCGGTCTGGTGACGACCGACGTCAATCCCTTCCAGAACGATCTCGGTTTCGCGGTCGTCTTGCAGCCGGCGGACGGCAAGATCATCGCGGTGGGAAACACACAAGCGGGCGTTGCGGTGATTCGCTACAACGCGAACGGCACGCTGGATACTACATTCGGCAGCGGCGGGATCACGGTCAAGAGCCTGCCTTCGGCCGGCGCTCTCGCCTTCGCCGCGACCCTGCAAACCGACGGCAAGCTCCTGGTCGCCGGAAGGAGCTCCCCTTCGTCAGGACCTTCCAGCTTTTTGCTGCTGCGTTACCACACGGACAACTCCACTGGCGCGCCCGGCACGCTCGACACGAGTTTTGGCACGCAGGGAATCGTGACGACCCCAATCCCATCCAGTACCGGGAGCGGCGCCCAAGCGGTCGCAGTGAGCGGGACCAACATCGTCGTCGCCGGGTTCGCGATGATGGGCGGGAAGTTCGTGATCGCCCTCGCCCAATACACCTCGAGCGGAGCACCGGATCCCACATTCGGCAGTGGGACCGGGACCAGCACGGGGATCGTCACCAAGCAGATCGCCTCGGGCGATACCGACGCGGCAGCGCTCGCCGTACAACCAGCGGACAGCAAAATCGTCGTGGCGGGTCTGGCGGGAAACGCCGCGACTCAGATGTGGAACGTTGCCCTGCTGCGTTACAACGCGGATGGAACGCCGGATCTCCCTTTCGGCGGCAACAACACCGGATTCGTCACCAACAATATCAGCTCGAGCAGCACCTACGCCAATGCGGTCGCACTGCAAGCGGACGGGAAAATCGTCGTGGCAGGAAACGCTTTCGCCGATCCTTTCGTGAGCGGTACCTCCGATATCGCGGTGCTGCGCTACAAGACGGACGGCACGCTCGACACTACGGGGTTCGGCAACCCGAATGGGTACGTCACGAAAAACATCGGCGCGTTCGACAACGGCTCTGCGGTCGCCGTGCAGCCGCTGGACCAAAAGATCGTCGTAGCCGGGAATGCCGACGCCGGTGTCGCCGATCGTCTTGCGTTGCTGCGCTACAACGGTGACGGCAGCCTGGATTCCAATTTCGGGACCGCTGGCATCGTGACCCGCGACGCCTCGGGACCTGGCACGATTGCCGGCGCCCAGGGCGTTGTTCTGCAGCCGCAACCGGGCGGAGAGATTGTCGTGGTCGGGTACGACTGAAGGCCCGGGCCTTCAGGTTTCGAGGGCTTTGATCTTCAATTCCCGGGCGAGCTTGTCGAGGCTCGCGCGCAGCGGCTCCGGTATCGGAATGCCGAGCTTGGAGCGCTCCTCGAACTTCGCGCGGCTCTGCTCCCCGGGCAGCCAGATGCGCGCCACGCCCGGCATGTGCTTGGATCTGCGGATTTCGCGCGCGAGCTTGTCCACGCGGCGCTTGAAGGCGTCCACCTCGCCGAAGGCGGCGATCGAGATCGCGACGATCGCGTGGCCGGTGTTGGTGGGCGTCACGTCGTCGGCGTTGAAGTCGACGGTCTCGCTCCCCATCGCCGCGCCGTTCAGCGTTCCCGCGAGGAGGCCGAACACCAGGGCGAGCCCGTAACCCTTGTAGCCGCCGATCGGAACCAGCAGGCCTTGATCGGCGCGCTTCGGATCGGTGAGCGGCCTGCCCTGATGATCGATCATCCAGCCCTCGGGCAGGGCTTCCCCGCGCTGAACCGCGGTCTTCACCTTTCCATAGGCGGCGACCGTGGTCGCCATGTCGAGGACGATGGGCGCTTCGTTTCCGGGGGCGGCCACCGCGATCGGATTGGTCGAAAGCAGCAGATCGATCCCACCCCAGGGCGCCATGTGGTTGGCGTTTCCGACTGCGAGATAGAACCCGATCATGTCGTGCTCGAGAGGCATCGCCGCGTACAGCGACGCCGGACCCGCGTGGTTGCTGCGAGCGACCCCGACCCAGGCTGCGCCCGAGGTCTTCGCTTTCTCGATCGCGGTTTTCGCGGCGAAGCTCATCACCACGTGCCCCATGCCGTTGTCGCCGTCGACGAGCGCCATGCCCGCCGCCTCGCGCGCGACCTTCACCTTCGGCCTCACGTTGACCGCGCCCCCTTTGATGCGGCGCACGTACTGCGGAAGGCGGAAGACGCCGTGGCCGTCGGCGCCCTGAAGATCGGCGCGCACCATGAGCTCGGCGCAGGTGGCGGTGTCCTTGGCGGGCAGGCCGACCGCGAGCAGGGCATCGGCGACGAAGCGCTTGAGATGAGCCGCGGGCAGGCGTTGCGATGGGACGGTCGGGGCTGCGTCGGATTTCACGGCGGTGCGTTCCGGCTGGCGGGACATGCCGAACCCTACCACGAGAGCGAAGGCTCAACAACGCTCCATGGCGCCCGGTATGATTCGTTCTCCATCCGACGGAGCAATCTTGAGGAATACGAAAGTCGCGCTTGCCGTTTTTTCCGCGTTTTGCTGTGCGTTGGACGCCTTCGCTCAGCAACAGGAGAAGCCGGACGAGATCCGCATCATCGGGCACTACGAAAACGCGGTCGGCACCTCCGACGCGGCGAGCCAGGGCTACATCACGCCGCAGCTGATCGAGGCGCGGCCGATGCAGCGGCCGGGCGAAGTGCTCGAGTACGTGCCCGGCGTGATCATCACCCAGCACAGCGGCGACGGCAAGGCGAACCAGTACTTCCTGCGCGGCTTCAATCTCGACCACGGCACCGACTTTCTCACCACGATAGACCACATGCCGGTCAACATGCCGACGCACGCCCACGGGCAGGGCTATTCCGATCTCAATTTCATGATCCCGGAGCTGGTGTCGCGGGTCTCGTACAAGAAGGGCCCGTATTTCGCGGAAGAGGGCGATTTCTCCTCGGCCGGCGCCGCCGACATCGATTACTACACCAAGATGCCCAAGGGAATCGCTTCGCTCGGGCTCGGCAGCAACGGCTACGGGCGCGCGATGGCGGCGAATTCCTACGATGCCGGACCGGGCCATCTGCTCTACGGCTTCGAGCTGTTCCACAACGACGGCCCCTGGGTGAATCCCGAGGACTACCGCAAGCTGAACGGCGTGCTGCGCTTCAGCCAGGGAACGAACGCCGACGGCTACACGCTGTCCCTCATGGGCTACAGCGGCAAATGGAACGCGACCGACCAGATTCCGCAGCGCGCGGTGGACGACGGCACGATTTCACGCTTCGGCGCGATCGATCCGACCGACGGCGGCCGGACCTCGCGCTACAGCCTGTCGCTCGACCGGCACAAGACGCTCGCGAACGGCGGCGTCTTCCACATGGACGTGTATGCGATCAAGTACCGGCTCAATCTGTTCTCCAACTTCACGTTCTTTCTCGACAATCAGGCGAACGGCGATCAATTCGAGCAGGCGGACAACCGCACCGTCATCGGCCTGACGCCGAGCTGGGTCTTTACCGGCAAGTGGGACGAGCGGCAGATGACGAACAAGTTCGGACTCGACGCGCGCCGCGACAACATGACGGTCGGGCTGTTCCACACCGAGGCGCGCGAGCGGGTGGACACGCCGACGACACCGAGCACCGTGCGCTCGGACAAGGTCGCGCAGACCGGGGTCGGGGCCTACTACGAGAACACGCTGCAATGGACCGACAGCTTCCGCAGCATCGCGGGGGTGCGCGAGGATTTCTACGGGGCGCGCGTGGACAGCGACAACCCCGCGAATTCCGGGACGACGAGCGCGCACATCACCTCGCCCAAGCTCAATTTCGTCTTCGGCCCGTTCGACAGGACGGAATACTTCCTCAACTACGGCCAGGGCTTTCACAGCAACGACGCGCGCGGCACGACCATCACCGTCGATCCGGCCACGGGCAATCCCGCCGACAAGGTCCCGGCGCTGGTCAAGACGCGAGGAGAGGAGATCGGCGTGCGCACGGAAATCGTCCCGCACCTGCAATCCTCGCTCTCGCTTTGGCGCCTGGAGCTGGACTCCGAGCTGGTGTTCAAAGGCGACGCCGGCACCACCGAGGCGAGCCGCCCGAGCCTGCGGCGCGGCATCGAGTGGTCGAACCGCTACATTCCGTACAATTGGCTGCTCGTCGACTTCGACCTTTCAGCTTCTCGCGCGCAGTTCAGGGACAGCGATCCGCGCGGAAATTACATTCCGGGCGCGATCGACCGGGTGGCGTCACTGGGGGTGACGGTGAAAGACTATGGCCCCTGGTCGGGGACCGTTCACGCGCGCTATTTCGGCCCGCGGCCGCTGATCGAGGACAACAGCCAGCGCTCGCAGTCCTCGATGATTTTTTCCGCGCGCGCCTCCTACAAGGTCGACGCGAAGACCAGCGTCAATCTGGACGTATTCAATCTTTTCAACCGCAAGGCGAACGACATCGAGTATTACTATCTGTCGCAGCGGTGCCCGGCCTGCACGCCGGAGAACGACATCCACTTCCATCCGGCCGAGCCGCGCAGCGCGCGCCTAGCGCTGGTCATGCACTATTGAAGCTACTTCGGAATTGTCACCAGCGTGACGGTATTGACCAGGCTGTTGGCCAGCACGAAATTGCTGTCCGGCGTGACCGAAGTGTTGCGCACGATGTTGCCGCCGCCCGGGATCGCCCAGCTCTGGAATTTCTCGGTCTTGGGATCGAAGCGCACCACGGTGTTCGGCTTGGCTTCGGATTCGCTGTACCAGAGGACGTCGTGGATCGCGGAGATACCGTAAGGCGCGGACTTCGGCCCGCTCGGAGACGGCCATTCGCTCACCTTGCCCGTCGCGGGGTCGAGACGGCCGAGGTAGCCGCGCGAGTAGTCCGTGTACCAGACCATGTCGTCGCTGGTGATCGCGATGCGACGCGGACGCGCGCCCGGATCCGGCAGCTTGTACTCGCGGATCTCGAGGGTCGCCGGGTCCACCGCGGCCACGCTGTTGACGCCGAATTGCACGACGAACACGGTGCCTCTGGAATTCACCGCCATGCCGTAGGGGCGCGATTTGGGCGTCGGCGGCGTGAGCAGCTTGATCTCGCCGGTCTTGGGGTCGAGCCGCCCGATGCGGTTGGCGTTCTGCACCGTAAACCACAGGATGCCGGCTTTGTCGAAGATCAGCGTGTGCGGGTCTTTCGCGTTCGGATCCGGCATCGGGTACTCGGTGACCGCGCCCGTGTTCGGGTCGAGCTTGCCGATCAAGGTTCCGGTGTTGCCGGTGTACCAGATGTTGCCGTCCTTGTCCTCCATCAGGCCATGCGGTCCGGAGTGCGCCGTCTTGAGCGGATATTCCTTGACCTGGGCTGTTTTCGGATCCACGCGCCCCAGCACATTGGCCATCTGCCCCGTGTACCAGAGCGATCCGTCCCTCGCCGCCAGCGGGTCGTGCGGCCGCGAGCCGGGCGTGGCCGCCTGCCAGATCTTCATCGAAACCTTGAGGGGCCCGGGAACGACCACGGCGACAGCCTTGTTCTTTTCCGGGTAGTTCTTTGCCAGATACGGCGTGAGGGTCGCGACCTCTTCTTTGGAAAGCGGCACGCCGTGGTTGGTCATCATGCGCACTGCGGTCGCCCAGCCCTCGGCCGTGTACCCGTTGCCCACGCGCGCCTCCAAGGCGTGGCAGCTCATGCATTTTGCGGCCGCAACTTCCTTGCCCTTGCCTTCGGGCAAGTTCTGGCTCCAGGCGGGAAACGCCGAGCACAGCAAGGCAGCAGCCATCATGGACAGAAGTGATTTTCTCGACATGGTTTCTCCGTTAGAAAGGACCCGCGGCGCCTGCTGCGTGTGTAGGGTAAGGGGATTCGGCTTGCTCGTTTTTCCGCCGATGAAGGTACTGCGATCGCGGACGGAAGTCCAGAGGGGTAGGGCCTGCGGGGTATAGACTTACGCTTAGAGCGCCGCTCATCGCGCTCTAAACAAGATTATCGAGGACGGATCTTGCGCTGGGATAAGGTTTTGCTTGCACTGTGGGCGCTGTCGCCCGCCCTGGCGTGGGCGCCCGGGCCCCCGGTCGTCCTGCTCAGGATCAACGGCGCCATCGGGCCGGCCGTTGCCGACTACGTTCACCGCGGCATCGAGCAAGCGGCGAAGCAGCGCGCGCAGCTGGTGGTGCTGCAGATGGACACTCCGGGCGGCCTCGACACTTCGATGCGCGCCATCATCAAGGACCTCCTCGCTTCTTCCGTGCCGGTGGCCGCGTTCGTCGCCCCGGGCGGGGCGCGCGCGGCGAGCGCCGGGACCTACATTCTCTACGCGAGCCACATTGCTGCGATGGCGCCGGCGACCAATCTGGGCGCGGCAACCCCCGTTGCCATCGGGGCGCCCGGCGGGGGCGACAAGGGCGGCGATGACAAAGCCGACGGCAAGGGCAAGGGCGGCAAGGTCGACGCCGGCGATTCCTCGAGCGCGATGACCCGCAAGCAGGTGAACGACGCCTCGGCGTACATCCGGAGCCTCGCGCAGACGCGCGGCCGCAACGCGGAATGGGCCGAGCGCGCCGTGCGGGAGGCCGTGAGCCTGTCTGCGTCCGAGGCGCTCAAGATGAAAGTCATCGACCTCGTCGCCGAAGATGTGCCCGACCTGCTCAAACGGCTGGACGGCCGCAAGCTGAAGGTGTCCGATGCGGAGCGCGTGCTGCAGACCGCGGATGCCGTCGCGACCGCGGTGGAGCCCGACTGGCGCACGCGGTTTCTGTCGGTCATCACCGATCCGAGCATCGCCTACGTCCTCATCCTGCTGGGGATCTATGCGCTGGTATTCGAGTTTTCCAACCCCGGCCTCGTGTTTCCCGGCGTCGTCGGCGCGATCTGCGTGCTGGTCGCGCTCTACGCGTTCCACCTGCTGCCGGTCAATTACGCGGGTCTCGCCCTGATGCTGGTGGGCATCGCCTTCATGGTCGGGGAACTGTTTTTCCCCGCGTACGGGTCGCTCGGCATCGGCGGAGCGATCGCCTTCGTGATCGGCTCGGTGATCCTCATCGATACCGACGTTCCCGGCTTCGGCGTCCCCTTCTCGCTCGTGCTCGGGCTCGCCGCCGGGAGCGCCGCGTTCCTGTTCCTGGTCGTCGGCATGGCCTTGAAGTCGCATCGGCGTCCGGTCGTGAGCGGGCGCGAAGAGCTGCTCGGCAGCCCCGGTGAAGTGCTGGAGGACTACGATCGGGAAGGTTGGGCGCGGATCCACGGCGAGACCTGGCGCATCCGCAGCACGGCGCCGCTCAAGGCGGGCCAGCGCGTGCGCGTCGTTGCAATGCACGGGCTGCTGCTCGAGGTCGTGCCCGAGCCCTGATACGGTTCCCATGAACGGAGGGTCAATCATGTTCAGTTTCGGTTTCGGCGCGCTGCTGGTCCTCGTCATCCTGCTGGTGTGGTCGTTCAGGATCCTGCGCGAGTACGAGCGCGGCGTCGTGTTCAACCTCGGGCGCTACTGGGCGGTGAAGGGGCCGGGATGGTTCATCCTCATCCCGGTGATCCAGCAGATGGTGAAAATGGACCTGCGCACCGTGGTGCTCGACGTGCCGCCGCAGGATGTGATCTCGCGCGACAACGTTTCGGTGAAGGTGAACGCCGTGGTGTATTTCCGCGTCGTCGATCCGCAGAAGGCCGTGATCCAGGTGGCGGACTTCCTCAATGCGACGAGCCAGCTCGCGCAGACGACGCTGCGCGCGGTGCTCGGCAAGCACGAGCTCGACGAGATGCTCGCCGAGCGGGAGAAGCTGAACATCGACATCCAGAAGACCCTCGACGCCCAGACAGAAGCCTGGGGCATCAAGGTCTCGAACGTCGAGATCAAGGACGTCGACCTGAACGAGACGATGGTGCGCGCGATCGCGCGCCAGGCGGAGGCCGAGCGCGAACGGCGCGCCAAGGTGATCCACGCCGAAGGCGAGCTGCAGGCCTCGGAAAAACTCCTGCAGGCGGCGCAGATGCTGTCTAAGCAGGCGGAGGCGATGCAGCTGCGCTACCTGCAGACCTTGAGCAACATCGCCGGCGACAAGACCTCGACCATCGTCTTCCCCGTGCCGATGGACCTGATCACGCCGATGCTCGAGGCGATGCGCAAGCGGAACCCGTAAGGTTCGGAGGCCGTCCAACGACAAAGCCTCACACCCATTCAACAGGAGCCGACCATGCCCTTCACTGCCCGATTGCTGCGCGACGCCCTGCGCTCCACGCGAGGCGTCTGGATCGCGCTGCTCGCGCTGGTTGCGATCGGCACGTTCTGGAACATCCCGGCGCGCACGGGAGAACCGGCGGTCACCCTGCCCGCGCCGGAGATCGACAATCCGAAGGCCGCGGGTCCCCTGCAGACCGCGGTGATCGCGGGCGGCTGCTTCTGGGGCGTCCAGGGAGTGTTCCAGCACACCAAGGGAGTCAAGCAGGCGCTGTCCGGGTACTCGGGTGGGGAGAAGAGCACCGCCGACTACGAGAAGGTCGGGAGCGGCCGGACCGGCCACGCCGAGTCGGTGCAGATCGTTTTCGATCCCAAAGAGATCTCTTACGGAGACATTCTGCGGATTTATTTTTCGGTCGCGCACGATCCGACCGAGCTCAACCGCCAGGGGCCCGACGTCGGCACGCAATACCGCTCGGCGATCTTCTATTCCGACGCGTCGCAGCAGCGCATCGCGCAGGCCTATGTCTCGCAGCTGGACAAGGCACATGTTTTCGCGCGGCCGATCGTGACCCGCGTGGATCCGCTGAAGGGGTTTTATCCGGCCGAGGCCTATCACCAGGACTTCCTGGCTCACAACCCGAGCTATCCGTATATCGTGATCAACGACCTGCCGAAGATCGTGAACCTGAAGCGGCTCTTTCCGGACCAGTATCGGGAGAAGCCCGTCCTGACCGCGGCTGCGTCCTAGCCTGAAAAAAACCCGGCTGCGTCGCCGCGGCCGGGTCCGGGAGGCGTCGCTTTCGGCGGGTCTAGAACTCGACCTTGTCGCCGGGATTCATCACGATGACCTTGGTTGCCCCGGTGCCGGCCTTGATGAATTCCTCCGGCGTGCCCTTCAGCTGCGGGATCGTGCCGTAGTGCATGGGGATCGCGTACTTCGGCTTCAGCCACTCGCGCACCGCGTACGCGGCGTCCTGCGGGCTCATGACGAAATGCCCGCCGATCGGGATCATGACGATATCGGGCTTGTAGTACTCGCCGATGAACTTCATGTCGCCGAAGAGGCCGGTGTCGCCCATGTGGTAGATCTTCATCCCGTTCTCGAGCTGGATGATGAAGCCGACCGGCTCGCCGCCTGGCCAGGTCTCGTCCTTGCCGGTCGCGGCGTTCTTGTAGAGCAATTCCGAGGAGTGCTCGGCGTGGGTCGCCGTGACCTTGACGCCGCCCGCGCCGAACGGCTCGATCGAGCCGCCCTTGCCGAAACGCATCGAAAGGCTAGCGGGAAGGATGCCGAGGGTGATGACCGACTGGTTCAGACCCGCCGGGCCCCAGAACGCGACGTTGTTCTTCTGCGCGAGCGCCGGCGCGTCGCCGTAGTGATCGCCGTGGCCGTGGGTGACCAGGATCAGGTCGAGCTTGCCGACCGCGTCGAGGTTCTTCCACGCCGGCGGCGTCTTCGGATTGCCGAGGATCCACGGATCGACCATGATGACCTTGCCGGCGGGCGTGGTGATGCGCATGGCCGACTGGCCGAGCCAGAGCACCTCGACCTTGCCTTGCGCAAGGGCCTGGGTCGCGACGAGCGCGAGGGCCGCGGCGACGATACTGAACGCTCTCTTCATCACTTTCTCCTTGAGTCCGGATGTTTCTCGCGAAATATTCGGGGCGATTCTACAACGCTTCAAACGTGACCATACTTTTTCAGGACGTCTTGCAGGCTCGCGCCCCGGTCGAGATCACGCCGGATGCGGACTTCCTGTTTCGTCGCGCGCTCGGCTTCCACGAGCGCCTTTTCCGAGACGCGCGAGGGGACCACGATGACGCCGTCGGCATCCGCGAGCACGAAATCGCCCGGATGCACGGTCACGCTTTCTATGGTCGCGCCGGGCATCGGCACGGGAACCTGCCGCGCCGTCACCTTCCAGCGGCCGATCGATTGCACCGGGGTGCGGTACCGGGCGTAAACAGGAAAACGCTGGCGCTTGATCCATTCGATGTCGCGGATGCCGCCGTCGACGAGCGCGCCTGCGCAGCCGCGGCGCTTCATGCCTAGCGCGATCAGCTCGCCGAAAAAGCACACGCCCTTGCCCTCGCCCGACCACACCGTGAGGTCGCCTTTGCCGACGCCGTCCACCGCTTTCATCTTCTGCGGATCGCCGCTGCCCGCATAGCGCTTCATCTTTCCCCGAATCGTGTAGGCCCAGCCGCCCATGCGACCCGCGTTCGCGGGGCAAGGCGCGAATTGGGGCGCAAGTCCCTGGTCGGGGAGGCCGAGCACGTCGAGCACGTCGGCCACGGTCGCGGTATCCACCTTGAGGTAGCGCCTGCGGATCGCTTCGGGGTCGCCGTTCTGCGACCGCGGTTTAAGTGCCATAGCGCACCGGCGAATCGAACTGGCGGAACGCCGCGAGCGCGCTGTAGCAGGCGAGCATCGCCGTCTTGGGATTGTCCGGAGAGGGCACGCTCTCGAATCGCAGGTCGATGACGCCCGTCCTGCCCTTGATCGTGATGAAATGGGTGTTGAACCTGAGCGCGGGGTCGGCCACCACTTTCAGGCGCGTGCGGTCGAAGCCGACGCCCGCGAGTGAAAGCACCGCGGCGACGTTGACGTTCGCCGGAAAAAGCGGCACGCCTTCACGCGCCGTGCCTTCGAACAAGGTCACCGGACCGGCCAGGCGGTCGAGATCTATTTTCATGCGCTCGACATAGGCAATGCCTTTCCACGCCGCGGGCGGCTTGGTCACGGCGATGCTCACTTCGTCCACGCCGGCTGCGCAGGCGGCCTTGAGCGCGTCGAGACCCCCGATCCCGCCCGAGGGAAGGTAGAGGAGCGCGCGGTGTTTCGCCGATGCGCGTTCGAAGCGCGCGCGCAGCTCATCGTCGCACAGTGCGCCACCGGAAAGGACGACCACGGCAATGCCGTTCGAGAGCAGATCCTCCACGCATTCGCGCACAGCGTCGTGCGAGGCGGCCTCGATCACCACCTCCGGACGCGCCTCGATCAGCTTGGCCGCTCCGACGACGAAGGGCACGCCGAACTCGCGGGCGAGCGCGTTGCCGCGGGAATTTTCGTTGCGGCCGGCGAGGGCGACCACCTTCGCGTCACCCATTTCGCCGCGCCTCGCGTGCTCGAGGAAGAGCCTCGCGATGACACCGCCGCCGAGGAGGCCGACCCGCATGTCAGCCGCGCTGCGCCTTCTTCTTGAGCAGCCGCTCGCGCACCTTCTGTACGTCGACGATGAACCGCTCGTGGGTTCCGCGCGCGACCGCGTCGGCGCCGTCGTTGACCGCTGCCTCGAAGCTCACGCGCCGGCCGTCGACATTCGTCAGCTTGATGGAGATCGTGATTTCGGCGCCGAGCAGCGCAGGGCCCACGTGCTCCCAGTTCACCTTGGTTCCGACCGAGTCCTCGCCCGGGTCGAGGTGTCCGAGCAGGAAGTCCCTGCAAGTGTACTCGACGTCGCTGATGATGCGCGGCGTGGCGTAGACGCGGCAATCCTCGCCCATGAAATTGATGACGCGAGGCTCGTCAACGGTGATTTTTTTTGTGGCGGCAAGACCCGACTTCAGAGTAGGTTTCATCCCTGATTCCTTTGCGCGGATCATATCCGAGCCGCGCTCGTCCCGGGTTCCGGGAATCTTCGGCGTTCCGGCGTTATTATGCCTGCTGGAGAACCCGATGAGCTCGACGGAGAACCTGAAG
>WNFM01142349.1_pt1 | contig 13418 bp, 14 predicted proteins | sample 5400271 | NCBI WGS metagenome assembly WNFM01 (sample SAMN13153352, study PRJNA577476) | soil metagenome | isolation source: 60 cm saprolite on Douglas fir-dominated hillslope | place: USA:California | collected 2013-09-17 | reverse complement strand
CGCCAGCGCTCCCACGCCACCAGCAGCGAGTCCTGGACGACCTCCTCGGCCGCAGCGAAGTCACCGAGCACCCGAACCAGGGAAGCCGCCAGCCGCCCGGCCTCCTCCCGGAACACCGAGGCCAGCGCCTGCTCGGTCGCGGCTACGGCGACGTCGTCACCGGGCGGATCTCGACCGTCCCGCGTCCTGGCCATGTCTTCGCCATCTCCAATGCCTCATCCAGGTCGGCCACCTCGATCTCGGCATATCCGCCGATCTGCTCCTTACCCTCCAGGAACGGGCCGTCGGTCACCACCGCTGCGCCGCCCGCGCCGAATCTCACCGAGGTCGCTGTCTCCGGCCCCTGCAGCTGGCTGGTCCCGCCGATCCTGCCGCGATTCTCGGCGAACCAGCGCCCGACCAGCGCGTACCGCTCTTTGAGCTCGGCGCCTGACAGCGCAGCGAACGCCCTGGCATCCTCATCGGTCCCGCAGAACAACAGCACATACTTCACGCAGGCCTCCTCTTCAGCGCTGACGATGTCTTCTACCCCTTAGGACGAACAGTCAGCTCCGCAACGCGACAGGTCCCCCCGATGAGTTTCGCGCGGGTGCTGGCGCCCGAGATCTTTGCGCCTCAGCTGCGGCTAGCAGGCCCCTGGCGGCGGTGTCGCATCCGGTCATGGCGGGCGCTGGGGCGTCGAGTGTCCGCATGTGCTGCTGGATTACCCGGTCGAGCTCTGGAATCTGCGAAGACACCGGGCGCCGGGGAGCCGCGGTCAGCGAATGCCGACTAGGCGAACGGCGGAGATCGCGTTGCTGCCGCCGGGTTGTCGACGAACGAACGCGCAGCGCAGGGTTCCCTCTACGCACGTCGCTCCTCGAGAACGGCGGCGAGCTGATCGGCGATCAGGCGCCAGCCGCGCAGATGCTGGTCGGTCAAGTCCGGAGTGAGCACCGAATGGGTGATCGTCATCAGAGTCTGGTCGGCGCCGCGCGGAACGAGCGTCACAAGCACCTGGCTAGTCAAGGTCGGGTCCGGCCAGGTCGAGCAGGACCAGGTGAACCCGAGGCGGGTTGGCCGGTCCAGGTCCGTGTAGGTCCCGAATACGTAGAACTGCTTGCCTGCGTCTTCGATGTCGATCCGCAGGCGGCCGCCGATCCACGGTTCCACCTCGGCTTTCAGGCATCGTGCTGGCCGGGGGCACATCCACTCCAGTAGCGCCTCTGGATCGATCCACTCGCTGAAGACCTCATCGGGTGCGGCCGGAAGCAGCCGCTCGACGATGGCGCTTGCCACCCCGGGACCGGTCATGCGCCCGAGCGCTTGCGTTCCAGGCGAGCAGCAAGGGCATCGGCCCGGCTGCTCCAGGAGGCGGCCTGCTCGGCGATCCATCGCTGCGCCAGGTCCAGCGCGCCAGGCTGCAGGGACAGCCAGTGGTTTCTGCCCCGGACCGTTCGCTGGACGAGGCCGGCGGCCTCCAGGACGGCGATATGTCGGGATACGCCGGCGAAGGTCATGGGCAGCGGGCCGGCGAGATCGGTGACCCGGGACTCGCCGTCGCGAAGGGCGACCAGCAGCGCCCGCCGCGTCGGATCGGCAAGGGCGGCATACGCGCGATCTAGCGCCTGATCTTCAAGCATGTTGTTGTACGTTACTCGCCGGACGTGATATGAAACAAGTCCGTTGAACGATGTCCCGCATGTCCGGGAGCCCCTGATGGACGAGGTCGGGACTGCGGCAAGCCTGACGCAGCAGGAACTCACCACCGAGGAGAGAGCGATGCCGATCTACCAGACTGCTCATTACCAGATCCGCCCGGAGGCCGTCGACCGCGTCAAGCGCGCGATCGGCGAGTTCGTGCGGTACGTGACCGACAACGAGCCGGGAAGCAGGCTCTACTCCGCCTGGCAGCAAGCCGACGACCCGACCAGATTCGTGCACCTGTTCATCTTCGAAGACGAGGCCGCCCACGAGGCGCACGGCCACTCCGCCGCGGTCAGGGCGTTCGAGGCCAGACGATGACATGGGTAATACGCCGAACCCACCCCAGCACCACGCCGACCAGCGCAAACACAAGGAAGATCAACTTATCCAGGAAACTCCGGCTAGGCCTGGCCCCGGCCGCAGAGGTCCTCGTACCTCCTCGTACTTCAAAGAAGGAGAGGCATGATTTCCCAGACAGTTCAGTTCATGGGCTGCAATGCTCGCCAGCTATACGACGCCTACTTGTCCTCAGCGGAGCACGCCGCGATGACTGTCGATGGCACGCAGGCCGCCACCTTTCGCCGCGGTTCCCAGGACGTCGCCAAGGGCGGCGCAGGCGACGAACTGCGCGCGTTCGGCATGCCCGGATCCGACGGGAAGATCGTTTACTCGTTGCACGCGACGGTTCTGCAGGTCGTCGCCGACCGGCTGATCGTGCTCTCGTGGAGGAACAAGGCGTGGGACTGTGCCATCGATCCGGGTGATGTAAGCGACCTTCCTTCAACGGTCGTACTGACCTTCCGCGACAATTTCGCCGGCGCCGAAATCGGCCTCGACCAGGTAAATCTCCCTGACTACAAGATCAAGATCCCCGATACGGGCGAGGTTGGCCCACTGAGCCAGGTCGTTAATACGCACTGGAGCCTTCTGTACTGGGAGCCCATGCGGCATTACTTCGCGCCCAAACCGTAAGCGCGAGGCCGCACCTAGAACGATTGGCAGAGCAACGGTCCGTCGGCCCCGGGCTGGACCTCGCCTAACGATGCGGGGCGGCCTGACCACAGGTCAGGCCACCCCGCCGACCGTCCATGTTCTGCCGCACCGCGCCACGGCGAGGCAGAAAGCGCAACACCCGTCGGCCGGTGGCCTGTGGCTGCCCAGCGGGCAGCCTGTCGCGGCATGTAGGTGCTCGCGGGGAGCGCTGACCCGCATTCATGGACGAGCAGGTGCTCGGTGCTGGGCGCCAGCCGCAGATGCGCTCTCCCGGTCGGGCCTGCTCCGTGGCCACAGGTAGCTGGGCGGGCTCGGCGACGTGACCGCTGCGGCTTGGACCTGGTCGGCGTACTCCTCCGCTCGAAGCAGACCCAGCTGGTCAACATGCCGGGTGCGCAGGTCGCGCCCCGGCGCATGGCGACCCACCGGCGCGGCGTGCGGCAAGGGCCGGCGCAGCTAGCCGCGCATCGGCCCGCGCCCGGCACCGTCCGTGAGCCGCGGATGCAACGGCAAGGACCATGGCGCCGGGGATGACAGTCCCTGGCCAGCACCGGCCGGCCGCGAGGATGCCCCGGTCCGGCCGAATATCTGATCTTCAAGCATGTTGTTGAACGTACCTGGCGGATGTGATATTAAACAATTCCGTTGAACGAACTGGATCGGAGGGGACGAGCTGATGGACACCAACGCTGCGCTCGTGGCCCGCTTTGGGGACGAGTTCAAGAACGCCGTTAACCACGACATGGTGGACGAGCTGATGTCGGAGAACTTCGTACATCACCTGCCCTATCCGGGCCTGCCCGCTGGTCGCGCGGGCATGAAGGCGGTTGGTCAGTTCATCACCTCCCAGGTCAAGGACATCGATGTTACGGTCGCGCTGATCATCAGCGACGGTGATCTCGTCGCTGACCGAGTCGAGGGATCCGGGGTCCGTCAGGACTCAGGTGAGCGGATCGAGCGGGTGGAAAACCACTTCTACCGCGTCGCCAACCGCCAGATCACTGAGCTGTGGCCGGCCGGCGGTCCCGACCTCTCATGAGCCCGGTCGTCCGATGAATGGAGACAGAGATGCTGATCTACCAGACTGCCCGCTGCCAGGTCCGTGCCGAGGCCGGCCGTCCTCTTTCGCCGACTACCGGCTCGTCGCGACCAGGGCCCCGTGGGACAATGACCGGTCTCCCGGTGACCCTCCTTTGAGGACATCGGCCTTCCCGGTAGCGGTGTGCTCGGCGATTGCTCGCCCACGACCGTCCGTACTCGATCCCGCCTACGGGCCCGCCGTGTGCGGCGTCGGGAGACCGCAACGATTTTCCAACGGCGGGCTTCTACGGTCTGGCTGTCAGGGTGAGCGACCGGGCCGAAGGAGCGCCGTGTCTTCGCATCGCAACACATCTGGAGCGTGCCGCGGGCGGGCCCGGCCTCGGCCGGCATTGGCGGCGCCAGCGTCCCGCCCCGCGCACCAGTCTCCGCCTGCGAACTCTCCCGGTGCCCTGTGGCGGCCGGCTCGCGCCGGCCGTGCCGAGCCTCCTGCGGTATCGCCGGCGACGAGATGGGGGTCACCATGGCGGAGCTGCGGATCAGATGCGATTGCGGCTGGACTTTCTGCGGCCCGGACCGGGAGGTGGTCGCGGCAGCGATCGCTCACGCCTTTGATGCCCACCGCATGGCCCTCACGCGACAGCAGGTCCTTGCAGTGGCTGAGTCCGTCGATGACACACCATCAGCCGCGGGTTAGTCGGTGACGCATTGACTGACAGGAGACATTCCTGGCTGCTGCCGATGCTGTGCGGGGTGCTCTTCCTCGACGGGCTCGACCTGTCACTGGTCGGTGTGGCACTGCCGTCGATCCAGCGCGATCTCGGCGTCAGTGATTCACAGCTGCAGTGGGTCGTTTCAGGCTACGTGCTCGGTTACGGGGGCTTTCTGCTGCTCGGCGGCCGAGCTGCCGATCTGCTCGGCCGGAGGCGAACCCTCTTGGCGGCACTTGCCGTCTTTGCTGTCGCGTCCTTGATCGGCGGTCTGGCCAGCGATCCAGGCCTGCTGCTGGCCACGCGCTTCCTCAAGGGCGCTTCGGCAGCATTCACCGCACCCGCGGGACTGTCGATCATCACGACGTCATTTCCGGAGGGTCCCGAGCGCAACCGCGCCCTTTCGGTGTATTCCGCGACCGGCGCCAGCGGGTTCTCGCTCGGGCTGGTCGTCGGCGGCCTCATGACCCAGATCGGCTGGCGGTGGGCCCTCGTACTGCCGGCGCCTGTAGCGGCGTTGCTGCTTGTCGCCGGGCTGAAAGTGCTTCCGGCCGAGCGGCCGCGGCTATATGTCGTCGACCAGTTCGACGTGCCCGGAGCGGCCACGCTAACGGTTGCGATGCTCCTCCTCGTAGGCACGATCGTCGAAGCACCTGCGCTTGGATGGGCCGCCACGGCTGGCGCGCTTGCGGTCACTGCGGTCCTGCTCACCGCGTTCGTCATCGTGGAGCGCCGCAGCCGCGCGCCGCTGGTCCGCCTGGGCATCTTCCGCCTTCGGGGGGTAGCCCGCGCGAACTTCGGCATCATGGCCCTGTTTGGAGCGTATATCGGCTTCCAGTTCGTCATGACGCTCTACCTGCAGACGCTGAATCACTGGTCGCCGATAAAGACCGCGATGGCGTTCCTTCCCGTCGGAGTGCTGATCGCCGTCTCGGCAGGGCGGATCGGACCCGTGATACACAGAATCGGCATTGAGCGGCTTGTTGCAGCAGGCTTCGCGGCCATGTCCGTGGGCTACGGCCTGCTGCTGCGGCTCGGTGGTACACCGGACTGGCTGGCAATTCTCCTGCCGACCACGGTGCTGATCGGTGTCGGCATCGGTCTCGCGTTCCCGACGATGAACGTCCAGGCAACAAGCGGGGTCCCGGCGCACGAGCAGGGGCTGGCCGCCGCCCTGTTTCAGACCTCCAACCAGCTCGGCGCGGCGCTCGTCCTCGCCGTGGTCACCGCGGTGGTGACCGGCAGCGGCGCGACAGCGACCGGCCGGGCGGTGGTACTTCACGCCTACCGCGACGGTCTGCTCGTCGTCACCGCCGTCGCTGCCCTTGGCCTGGTCTTCGCGCTGACCGCCTTGGTGCCCCGCCGTGCTCCCACTGCCCGAGTCAGCGAAGGTGCCGGCGTGAAGCTGCTGCTCGGCGGCGATGTTCAGGTCGGCGTCCTGAGTCTGGCTGAGGGCCTCGTCGAAGACAGCCACTGTCTCGCGGGTCGGCTCGATACCGAGCTCGTCCCGCATGAGCGTGCGGTAGCGGTTGAACACGTGGGCAGCGCCCATCCGGTCGCCGGTGCGCGCCCGTGCGAGGATCAGATGCTGGTGCAGCGCCTCCCGGTACGGGTCGAGCTCGACGCCACGCTGAGCGTGTTGCGCCGAGCGCGTCCAGTCACCGACGGCTGCGTGCGCTTCAGCGAGGATCTGTCGCGCGGTGACGTGCATGTCGTGCAAGCGATCACGCTGGCTGAGTGTCCACGGGTTATAGAGGCCGCGGAGGAATGGGCGCTGGCAGACGATGCAGGTGACCGTCGCGTTAACGGCAGCCTCCCGGAACTCGCCATGCTGCAGCTGGGCCTCGGCCGCATGCAGGGCATGCGCGGCAGCCTCGACATCGATACTCGTGTCGCCGGTGTGCAGCTGGTAGCAGCCGAAGGCGCTATCGATCATCCGCGGCTCGAGACCGGCGCGCGCGAACGCCGTGCGGACCTTGCTGATGACCGCGCGCAGCGCCGTCTCCCAGGAGCGCGGCAGGCCGTCGGGCCACAGCTCCCCGGCCAGCTGGTCCCGGCTAACCGGGTGCTTCCGCTCGACGACCAGCATCGCCAGGGCGAGGCGCCCCTGGTTCCCTGGCAGGGCGCGCTCGCCCAGGAACGCCCCGTCATTCTCGATCGTCAGCCTGCCGGCTACGGAGATCCGCACCGCCCAAGTATCGCCTCCAGGAGGTGGCCGAAGTGGAGTACGTCGTCGAATGCGACTGTCACTGGTCCTGCCGTGGCAGCGAGGAACAGGTCATCGCGGCCACCGTCGCGCACGGGCTCGAAGTGCACAGCCTCAATCTCGGCCGCGAGCAGGTCCTCGCCGTCGCCCAGCCCGTCGAGAGCGACAGCGGCCCTCCCGCCGGCACCCGAGCGCCATCGGCGCCGACTCCCCGGCCGGGCCGCACATCGACCCGTTAGCGGCACGATCGCGGTCGCGATGGCAGCCCGGTGATCCAGGTCAGCGGCTGCCCGGCCGTCAAGTCACTGCCTGCCTCCAGCACGAGGTACCCCACCCGGCCTTGCGCCGGCCCTTACCACCCGAATGTCATCAGGATGATCCAGGAGACGGACGCATGAAAACCATCTACCATCTTGTCGATATTGCGGCGCCGCGCGGGACAGTTGCCGCGGCCCTCACCAGCATCGAGGGCCTCGCGTCGTGGTGGACGACCCAGGTGTCCGGCGATGCGGGCGCCGACGGCGAGATCACCTTCACGTTCGGCGCCGAGTTCAACCCGGTGATGCATGTCGTCCGCGCTGACTCGGACTCCGTTTCGTGGCTGTGCACCGGTGGTGTCGCCCAGTGGGCGGACAACACGTTCTGGTTCGACCTCGCTGACCGTGACCAGGGCACAAGGCTGCGGTTCCGCCAGGAGTACGCCATCGAGCTCAGCGATGACGACTACGCGACCTACAACTACAACTGGGGCTACTACCTCGAAAGCCTCCGGCTGCTCTGCACGAACGGCAGCGGCAAGCCCTATCACCCGGGCGCGGAACCGCCCGTCGCCGAGTTGATCAGCGTGGCCCGTGCGACGGCGAAGCCGGGCCGGGCCGACGACCTGGAGCGGGAGCTTCGCGCCCGCGTCGCGCCAACCCTCGCGCAGCCGGGGAACATCGAATTCGCCCTCTACCGGTCGCTCGACGCGCCGACCGCGTTCCTAGCCTTCGAGCACTGGCGGTCTCACGCGGACTGGCGGCATCATCTGTCCGGCGAGCACGTGACATCGCTGCTGGCCGTGTTCGCCGACGTCCTCGACTCGCCGCCCGATATCCAGATCTCCACGCCAATCGCGGCAGACGGGGATACGGGGCCAGCGCCGACCTCCGATGTGACCAGGAACGCCGCCCGGAGACTCGCCGCCGATGTGTTCAGCCGCGGCGATCTGGCCGTCTACGACGAGCTAGTCGCCGAGGACTACGTCAATCACAACATCCCGGTCCCCGGTATCCCCGGCACGAAGGACGGCTTCCGCAGCCTGGTCATCGCCACCCGGTCCGCATTTTCCGACCTGGCCGTCGAGATGCAGGACATCGTCACGGAGGGTGACTTCGTCGTCTTCCACGATCACGTCACGGCCACGAGTACGGGCGAGTTCTTCGGGGTCCCCCCGTCGGGTGCTACCGCGGACTGGACCGAAATCCACTTCCTGCGGGTCCGGGACGGCCAGATCGTCGAGCACTGGACCAACTTCGACCAGCTCGGCATCCTCCGCCAGCTCGGCGCCATACCGGCATGATCACTGCCCGCATGGCCCCCGCGAGCCTTAGTCATTGGCCATCCAGGGCGCCGGCCGCCGTCGCGGCCCGCGAGCTAGACCGTAACGGCGTCACGCATCATTGCAGTCTTGATGCTCCCTGGACACCAATGAAAGTGGCACGAGTGACAACTATCGTGTGATCCGTGCCAGGGCATCGGATGACGGCGCTTGCGCTCGACGGCACGTCCCCGCTTGATCTCGGGGCGGTGACCGAGGTGTTCGGGATCGACCGGGGGCTTGCTGCGGACTGGTACGACTTCTCTATCTGCGGGCAGCGGCGTGGTCGGCTGGGCACCCGGGGCGGCCTTTCTCTCACCGTTGACCGAGGCCTGGAGGAGCTGGCCGTGGCCGACACCATCGTCGTGCTGCCGGTGGCACGGTTCATGCGCGAGCGTCCGCACAACGCGGTGCTGGCCGCCCTGGCGGCCGCGTCGGCCCGGGGGGAGCCCGATGGTGTCGCTGTGTCTGGGCGCGTTCGTGCTGGCCGCGGCCGGCCTGATGGAAGGGCGCCGGGCAACGACCCACTGGCCGTATTGCCATGCCCTTTCCGATGCCTACCCGCAGGTCGAGGTGGTGCCTGACGTGCTCTACATCGACGAAGGCGACGTGCTGACATCCGGCGGGGTGGCGGCAGCAATCGACCTGTGCCTGCACCTGGTGCGCAAGGACCATGGCGCGGAGATAGCCAACCGCCTGGGCCGCGGCCCGTACCTGACACCGGCAGCCAGCGGCTCGGCCCCGCGCTCAGCTGGCCGCTCAAACATCGCCAGGAGAACCCGACCATCGACCAGCTCGCCGACGCGGCGCGATGGGCCGCCGGACCTTCTACAGAGAGTTCCGGGCCAGCACCGGCACCACGCCACACCGCTGGCTAGTCGCGCAGCGGGTGCTGCTCGCGCGCCGCCTCCTCGAAACGACCCAACTCACGATCGAGCAGATCGCGCAGCATTCCGGCTTCGGGGACGCCTCGCTGCTCCGCAAGCCCTTCACGACCCAGATCCGCCTCAGCCCGACCGCATACCGCCAGACCTTCAGACACACCAACGCCAGCGATCTGTCCCGCTGACCGCTCGCAGTTGCGGGGCCGCCGAACGCCGCCTCCGGTGCGGTCAGTCCCGGTGGCCGGACTCAGCCGCGGCCCAACGGGAAGCCCGACGATGGCGCTGCTGCAGTCGCGATCGTGACAGAGCAATCGATCTGGGCGCCACCTCAGGTACAGCCCAGACAGCTGCGGGACGCGCCGAACGGCGGCAGTGTGTGCTCGGCATTAAGCGTCTGGCTGCCAGCCGTCCGTGGCGACCCGGCCAGGACAACCGTAGCGCGGCAGAAGCGGGCATTTTACCCAGGCGGGCGGAGGCTGCGATCGTGTCCAGGTGATCGGCGCCTAGGATGCGCCGCTGGTCGGTAAGGGCCTAGCGGCGACCGCGTCGTTTCCGGAGGCAGGGAACGGCGAGGTGGACGGCGAGCAGGTCGGCTATCGGGATGTGGCTGTCTGCGGGCAGGGTCTTGTCGGTTCGGATCGCCACGAAAGGCACACCTCCTGGGGGAGCCCCGTTGACCCGCTGCGCGCCGTCGGGGCGTGTAATGGACGGACCCGAATGTTGTCTGGAGGCAGGCTCGATGATGTACCAGGTAGTGAACCCGGCCACCGGGAAGGTCGAGAGTGAGTACCCGACGGCGACTGACGCAGAAGTCAGTGATGTGCTGGGGAGAGCCGAACGGGGCTACACCTCGTGGCGGCGAACTCCGATGGAAGAGCGCGCCGGGATCCTGCGCCGGGTCTCCCAGCTGTATCGCGACCGCTCCACCGACCTGGCCGCGATCATCACCCGGGAGATGGGTAAGGTCACCAAGGCCGCCAAGGGAGAGCTGCAGTTCGTGGCGGCCATCTACGAGTACTACGCCGACAACGGGGCGGCGCTCCTCGAGGACCAGCCGCTGGCCTCGAACTTGCCGGGCAAGGCGTGGGTGCGTAAGACCCCGATCGGCGCGCTGCTGGGCATCATGCCGTGGAACTACCCGTATTACCAGGTCGCCCGGTTCGCCGCGCCGAACCTGATGATCGGCAACACCATCGTGCTCAAGCATGCGCCGCAGTGCCCGGAGTCAGCCCTGGCCATGGAGCAGTTGTTCCGCGATGCCGGGCTGCCAGAAGACGCCTATATCAACATCTTCGCGAGCAACGAGCAGGTCGCCGGCATGATCGCGGACCCCCGCATCGCCGGGGTGTCGGTGACCGGCAGCGAGCGGGCCGGGTCGGCCGTGGCCGCTGTGGCCGGGCAGAACTTGAAGAAGGTTGTGCTGGAGCTTGGCGGCTCGGATCCGTTCATCGTGCTGGACGGTGCCGATCTGCCGAAGGTGGCCAGGACGGCAGCAGCGGCCAGGATGGAGAACGGCGGCCAGGCCTGCAACGCATCCAAGCGGATGATCGTAGCCGATGCCATCTACGACGACTTCATGCGCGAGTTCACGGCCGCGATGTCCAGCTACGTGACCGGGGATCCGACCGACCCGGCGACGAGTTACGGGCCGCTGTCCTCGGAGCAGGCGGCGCGCAACCTGATGGCCCAGATCGACGACGCGGTCAGTAAGGGCGCAACGGTCCACCTCGGAGGGCATCGCATCGACGGGCCAGGCGCATTCGTGGAGGCGACCGTGCTCTCGGGCGTGACCCCCGAAATGCGGGCCTACCGGGAGGAGCTGTTCGGCCCGGCCGCAGTGGTCTACCGGGTGGCCGACGCCGATGAAGCGGTAGAGCTGGCTAACAGCAGCGCTTTCGGGCTCGGCGGAGCGGTCTTCAGCAGCGACGAGAAGCTGGCCGTGGAGGTCGCCGACCGGCTCGACGTCGGGATGGCCTGGGTCAACACTGCCGAACTCGGCGGCCCGGAGCTACCTTTTGGCGGCACTAAGCGATCCGGTGTCGGCCGCGAGCTCGGCCCGCTGGGCATCGACGAGTTCGTAAACAAGAAACTTATCCACACACCGCCCGGCCCGCAGTGATCGTCCCTCGTGACCGCAGCCTCAGGCCGGGGCTGCCGTCACGGCAGCGCTGACCAACGGAACCTTCTGGCGCGCGGTTACCCGTCCCGCCCGCACCGTCCGCGGAGAACGTCCGGATCTGCATGGACCGCTCTCCTGATCCTCATCCGATATGAGGCGCGCCGAACGGCGGATCTCCGCGCGTCTGCCACCGAATGCCGATTACCCTTAGTAAGGGCGAGGGTTACTTCTGCGAGGTCGTGATTGCCCTTTCGCCGCCCGCACGGCACTTGGCTGGCGCCTTCGGCCAAGGGCGGGAGGCTGGTCTGGCACCCGGCAGGGCGTGCGGCATCGCTGGCGGGGCGCCAGGTCAGGGGCGGGGTGTCTTGTGGGCGGGTGGCAGGCGGGGCCACCAGCCGGGCACGGCCTTCCGGTAGGCCTCGTACTGGGCGCCGTACCGCCGGGCCAGGGTGGGCTGTTCATACCCGTAGACGAACGCGATAACGGCGGCGGCCACGGCGGCGGCGTAGCCCAGCAGGACCGGGCGGCCCAGTAGCAGGGCCTGGCCGGTGATGACCGCGAGCACCGCCAGGTACATGGGATTGCGGACGTACCGGTATAGCCCGCGGACCACCAGTTGCCCGGTGGGCGCTGGTGGCGCCGGGGTGCCCCGGCCCTGGATCGCGAACTGCGCGAACGCGGCCAGCAGCGCCGCGGCGCCCGCGGCGGCCAGCACCGCCCCGGTGATCTGTACCGGCGCCGGATACGCGGCGCCCGTCCGCCATCCGGTCAGCCACCAGGGCACCAGCCCGGCCACTACCCCGGGCGCGATCACGAGGAAGACCGCGCTGCCGGCCTTGGCTGTTATCTTCCGCATCGGCGTTCAGCCGGCAACCAGCCGGGCGCCCTTGACGCCCCGGCACCGGCCTGGCAGGCGGGATCACGTTGTCGCAGGCCGGAGAACAGATGGTTCGCCGTGGCTGCGGTGAGCTTGCGGATGCCCCGTGAGCCGAGGATGCGCACGACCGTGCCGGGGGTGAAGTAGTCCTCGGGCGGCACGATGCCGGCGAAGGCGCCGAGGAACCGGTCGGTCTCCTGCTGGTCGGCGGCGACGACGGCGAGGAAATGGCGCTGGCCGGGCCCGGCCGGGGGGAAGGCGCCGAGGCCGAGGGTGAAGTCGTAGATGCCGCGGATGGCCCGGTCGCGGCGGCGCTGATGGTCGTGCAGCGCGCCGGCCAGTGGCCGGCTGCCGCCAAGCCCCGCGACGACGGCGGCGGACAGGTAGCTGGCGTCGCGCAGCGCGTTGGTCATGCCCTGCGCCGAGATCGAGTCCATTACGACGCCGGCGTCCCCGGCCAGCGCCCACCCGGGCCCGTGCGAGCACCGGAACGTGTTCGGCTGGTCGGGCGTGGTGCGCAGCCGCTCCGCCCTGCTGCCGCTGCGGACCCGCTCGCCCAGATCGCCGCACAGGTCGAGCGTGCGCAGGTAATGGCCCTCCAGGTCAGCGCGCGCCGACGCGAACTCGGTCATCGGCGCCGCCACGTACACCATGGTGAGCTCGTCGTTGGTGGGGAAGACCGCCACCGCGCGGCCTGGCCGCTGGTAAAGCTCACCACGGGAGACCGGAACGCCGGCCCAGTACGAATAGCTGGCAAACGACCGCACTGGCCGCTCGCGGTAGTGGCGCGCGCCGACCGCGCCGGCCACCAGCGACCGCTTCCCGTCGGCCCCGATCACCAGGCTCGCGGTCTCGCTCACGACGGGACCTCCGCGGGCACTGCCCCCTATCCCGGTGACCTGGCTGCCCGAGGCCGTCACCTGCGTCACCCGGAAGTTCTCCCGGATCTCCGCCCCAGCCGCGCGCGCCGCCTCGACCAAGATCGTGTCGAGCAGGGTCCGCCGCGGGCTGTACAGGGTGTCCACGCCCTCATAGGCGGGGAACTGCCCGTCCATGACCAGGCCGCCGCCGGCGTCGAAACGCACCCGGCGGGCTGGCGGCGTGCCCGCCGCCGCCAGCTTGCCCAGAAGGCCCCACCGTCGCAGCAGCGCCACGCCCGGGACCTGGAGCTGATGGGAGGAGATGGTGTCACTGGGAAACGAGACCCGGTCCACCGCCAGCACCCGCAGCCCCTGCCTGGCGAGCAGCATCGCGGTGGCCGCGCCGGCCACCCGGGCCCCCACCACGATCACGTCGTACCGGCCAGCACCCATCGCCGCCTCCTTC
>WNFM01046447.1_pt1 | contig 13418 bp, 14 predicted proteins | sample 5400271 | NCBI WGS metagenome assembly WNFM01 (sample SAMN13153352, study PRJNA577476) | soil metagenome | isolation source: 60 cm saprolite on Douglas fir-dominated hillslope | place: USA:California | collected 2013-09-17 | reverse complement strand
GCAGATCGCGTTCCATGAAGAGACTGAAGGGGCTGGGCCGATAGGGCCCGAATGGCCCCCGCTCGCGATAACCGAAGGCCCGATAGAGCCGCAAGGCCGGGGTGCTGAGCGGGCCGGTTTCCAGCTGAATGAGCCGCACCCCATCGGCGATCGCCGCCGCTTCGATCACGGCAAGGACGGCGCGCCCGATACCTTTGCCCCGCGCCGCGGCGTCGACCACCACGCGTTTCACTTCTGCAATGCCATTCGCGCCAATCACCAGGGCGCCGCAGCCAACCGCCTGGCCCTGCCAGCGTGCGACGAAAAACCGGACATGCGCGGCTGACAGATAATCGACATCCACCGGATGACGATCCTCTTCAGGATAGAGCGACGCGGCATAGGCATCCGATTGTTCGAAGAGCGCCAGGATGTCAGCCTGATTGGGGGTTTCGCGCGTGACGCTGAGCAAAGCGTGTTCCTGCAAATCTCTGATGGGTTAAGTGGCGCCGCAGCCAAGTTTGTTACGGTGCTAGCTCGCCCGGCCGCAAGGGCAGATCGAGCTCGAAGACGGCACCATCCGGACCATTGCGTTGGAGCGTCAGGTCGCCGCCTTGACCGCGCAGCAATTCGCGGGCGATGGCGAGACCAAGCCCCGTACCACCGATCCGCGCAGAACCGCGAAACGGCACGAACAGATTTTCCAGCGCTTTGGGTGGCAGCCCCGGCCCGTCATCGCGGACTTCCAGATGGGCGCGGCCATCCTCCTGCCAGGCGGCAAGGCAAACCTGATGAGCACCAGCCTGGAAGGCGTTTTCCGCCAGATTGCGGATGATGCGAAACAACTGTTCGCGATCCGCCATCAAGGCGAAATCCTGGGGAAAATCCGAGAGCCAGGCATTGGCACCATTGAGTTGGGTAGCGAGGCTTTCACCGATCTCACTATGCAGATCGGCCAGCGGAAACTGGCTGAGCTCAGGTTTTGCCGGGCCCTCGCGGGTAAAATTGAGTGTATCGGAACACAGATCGACGGCGCGATCGAGTGAGCGCACCAAAGCCGGCGCCGCCTTCTGCACATCCGGATCGTCGCTTTCGACGATGCGATCCGCAACCAGACGGGCGGTTGCCAGAATACCCCGAAGATCGTGATTGATCTTGCCGACAGCGGTGCCAAGGGCGGCCAGACGAGCGTGCTGCAACAGCGCCTGGCGGACATCATCTTCCATCTCGACCAACTCGCGCTCGACCACGCCGATTTCATCGCTGCGCCGCGACACCGCTTGATCATCGACCGCGAGTTCCGGGTTGTTGCGAAAGCGCAGAATCCGCCGCGTGATGCGTTTGACCGGTCGAATGATCAGCCATTGCAGCGATGCAAAGATCATCGTCGCGGTAACCAGCGAGATCACCACGGAAACGCCCAGGACGCGCCAGGAATAGGCGATCATCGCCTGATGCAGCGGCCATTCGTCGATCACCATTTCGACCTGGGTGTCGGGTGCCCGATCAGCATAGCCCTTGACCCGCAGGAGCCTTTTGTCGGCTTGCCGCAAGGTGCTGACAGCATCGCCGAGATCATCGGTCCAGCTGCGATCACTGAGATCAATGGTGGCATTGACGATGAGCGGTGGCGACGCCCCACGCAGCATGAGATTCTTGCCATCGGTCGTGTGCAAGGCGATGAGATAGGCACCGACATGGTCCAGCAGCTTCAGCTCCAACTGCGGATCAATCATGTAATTGGGTTGTGCCTCCAAGGCCAGAATGGCGAGATGAGCGTTGTTCAGTTTGGTACCCAGCCAGGACATGCGAAACCGGGCGATGGTCGGCGCATAGATCAGCACCTCGCTGACCATCACGAACAGGATGGTCAGGACCAGGACGCGCGCCGACAAGCCGCGTCCGAAACCCGGCAGGATGACACTTGGCTTCTTCATCTTGCTGGCCGCATCCCCTTTGATTAGCCATCCTTGTTGACTGGACGCGGCGATCGCCCCACTTCCGCCCCGCCATCCACGTAGCCCAATTGCGTATGCCCCAATCCGGGCATGCGGCTGTCTTGCAGACCGACAGACTATCCAGGCCCCGTTCTAGGCAAGCCTAGCTTAAATTCAGCTGATGCGGCGACTGAACAACCGGGCGGTCCATTTGCCGCAAATAACCGGAAAGTCGTCACCGAGCCCTTTCGACCTATGGCAGCACCAACCCTTCGCACCGCAACGCAAACTGGCTGTAAAATGTTCCATGCAGCAGATGTTGGCATGCCTGTTAAAATAACGGATTTTTATCCTATATTGTCAAAATTACCGCCGGCCCATGATCTCCGTCGGCCCTGACTTGTCTCTGTCATGTAGTGTAAGTACTTAACTTTCTCAATGTGTTATGTCGTGAATTCCCAAACTCAGGCGGGGGATCTCGATTGTGGGAGTTTGGCGCCGCATCCCGGAAGCTGGCGCTGTTTGGGCGAGAAGACAATCACAAAATACTGAAATGAGTGGAGATTTACCGTGAAGCGCACCTATCAGCCCAGCGTGCTTGTTCGCAAGCGCCGTCATGGCTTCCGTTCGCGCATGGCGACTGTTGGTGGCCGCAAGGTTCTTGCCTCGCGCCGCGCCAAGGGCCGCAAGCGCCTCAGCGCCTAAGGACCGACCGGTGATCGGCCGCCTGAAGCGGCGGGCCGAATTCCTTCAGGTCGCGGCGGCGAATAAGAAATGGGTCGCCCCCGGCCTGATCCTGCAGGTCTGCCGCCACAGTCGATCGGAGACTGTCAACGCCACCCGAAAAGGTGGCGCTGATCTTTTGCGCCCCGTTGCCGGCGCATCGACATCGCCAGCATCTGACATAGCACCGGTCTCCGGGCTTCCGGTGACAATCGACACGGCGTCGGCATCGCCTGCCGCGGCGCCGATGCGGGTCGGGTTCACTGCCAGTCGCAAGGTCGGCAACGCCGTCAAGCGCAATCGCGCCAAACGCCGTCTGCGGGCTGCTGTCGACCTTGTCATCGAGCAGCATGGCGCCCCCGGACATGACGTGGTACTGATCGCCCGGCAATCGACCTTGACCCGTGAATTTCCGGCCTTGATTCAGGATCTGACCAAGGGCTTGCAAAAGCTTGGGGCCTATCAGTCGGGCAAGCAGCCATGACATTCTTGCGCCATCTGCTTGTCATGCCGATCCGGCTCTACCAGATCTTCATTTCGCCGCTGCTGCCGCCGAGCTGCCGCTATCATCCGAGCTGTTCGGCCTACGCGATTGAAGCGGTGGAGCGTCACGGCATTCTCAATGGCAGCTGGCTGATCCTGCGTCGCCTGCTGCGCTGCCACCCCTGGGGTGGCAGCGGTTACGATCCCGTGCCGGATATCGGCACCAATCGACACCAAAGCATCCCTGGTCACGATAGCCATCGTCATGGCGGGGACGCCCATCACCACCCAGGATCGATCTGTTCCTCGCACCGGATCTGATCGCAATACTTCACCCTAGACCAGCCGAAGCTTAGGACTGTCATGGAACAAAAGAACCTGATTCTCGCCATCGTGCTCAGCGTCGCTGTGCTGCTCGGCTGGGAGTATTTCGTGGTGGCACCGCGGAACCATCAGCAGATGCTGGCACAACAGCAGGTCGCCGAACAGGCGGCCAAGCAGGCAACAGCCACCAGCGGCGCGACCGCTCTGCCCAGCGAACCTGTGGCACCAAAACTGGATCGCCCGGCCGCCCTGGCACAAAGCCCGCGCATCACCATCGACAGTGCTCGCCTCAAGGGGTCGATCGCCTTGAAGGGCGGTCGGCTGGATGATCTCGCCCTGAAGGATTATCGCGAGACGATCGATCGCGACAGCCCGAGCGTCACCCTGTTGTCGCCCTTTGGCGCACCGGATGCCTATTATGCCGATTTCGGCTGGACCAGCGGTGACAGCAAGATCGCGCTGCCGGGTGCCGATACCCTGTGGCAGGCTGACGGCACCACGCTTGGCACCGGCAAGAATGTCACGCTGAGCTGGGATAACGGCCAGGGCCTGGTCTTCAAACGCGTCTTCGCGATCGACGACAATTACATGTTCACAGTCACCCAGACGGTCGCAAACAAGAGTGGTGCAGCCGTCGACCTGCAGCCTTATGCCCGGGTTAAGCGCTTCGGTACGCCGATGCATGCCAGTCAGACCTATGTGCTGCATGAAGGCATGATTGGCGAACTGGGCGGTGCTGTTCGCGATCCCTCCTATAGTGATGTGCGCAAACAGGCCCAAGACCCGGCGAATGGCATCTTGAAATACAACAGCACCGGTGGCTGGGCCGGGATCACCGACAAGAACTGGCTGGTGGCACAGATTGCCGACAATGCCGAACCGATCACCGGTGAGTATTTCTACGACACGAAAGCAGATTCCTATCAGGCCGATTACGTTGGCAAGGCCCGCAATATTGCCCCCGGCAGTGATGCGACCGTGACGCAGCGTCTGTTCGCCGGTGCCAAGGAAGTCAATCTGCTGCGGGCCTATCGCGACAATCAGGCGATCGGTAATTTCGATCTGGCGATCGATTTCGGCTGGTACTGGTTCTTCACCAAGCCGCTGATGCTGCTGCTCGACTGGCTCTATAAGACAGTCGGCAATTTCGGCATCGCCATCATGATCCTGACCATCTGCGTCAAGTCACTGATGTTCCCCTTGGCCAATAAATCCTACAAGTCGATGAACCGGATGAAGCAGCTGACGCCGCAGATTCAGGCCATGAAGGAGCAGTTCGGCGACGATAAGACCAAGCTCAATCAGGAGATGATGGCGCTCTATAAGCGGGAGAAGGTCAATCCGGCTGCCGGCTGTCTGCCGATCTTCGTGCAGATCCCCGTCTTCTTCTCGCTCTACAAGGTCTTCTATGTCACCATCGAGATGCGCCAGGCACCGTTCTTCGGCTGGATTCACGATCTCAGCGTGCCGGATCCGACCTCCTGGATGAATCTGTTCGGCCTGCTGCCGTATGATGTCTCGCATTTGACGGCGCTGCCGGTGATCGGCGGCATCGTCCACACGCTCTCGATCGGCATCTGGCCACTGATCATGGGCTGCACCATGTGGCTGCAGCAGCGCCTCAACCCGACCCCGCCGGACCCCGTGCAGGCCAAGATGATGACGGCCATGCCGATCGTCTTCACCTTCATGCTGGGCAGCATGCCGGCCGGATTGGTGATCTATTGGGCCTGGAACAATTCGCTTTCAATCCTGCAGCAGAAATATCTGATGTGGCGGATGAACAAGCTGGTGCCGGCCAGCGCCAAAGCCTGACCACCGCAACATCTGAAGATTGGAACACCACAGCATGACCAGCACCGGCGACGATTATGATGGCGCCTGGCTTTTCGCCCAGGAATGCCAGTTCGTTGCCGGTGCCGATCGTGCCGCGGCCTTGCCACCCTTGGGCCTGACCGAGGTTGCTTTTGCCGGACGGTCCAATGTCGGTAAATCGAGCCTGTTGAATGCCCTCACCGGGCGCAATCATCTGGCGCGTGTTTCGCATACGCCGGGCCGTACCCAGCAGCTGAACTTCTTCGATCTCGGCCACCGGCTGTGGCTGGTCGATCTGCCGGGTCACGGTTACGCCGAGGTCTCCAAGCTGAAGCGCAAGCAGTTCAGCGCCGTCACCGAGACCTATATCCGCAATCGCGCCACCTTGCGCCGAGTCATGCTCCTGATCGACAGCCGTCATGGCTACAAGGAATCGGATGAGCGCTTGATGGACCTCCTGGACAGTGCGGGGCTCTCATATCAGCTGGTGATGACCAAGGCCGACAAGGCTAAGCTACCCGAGGTCGAGGCGATGCGCCATAAACTGGCGGCACAGGTTGCCAAGCGGCCGGCGTGCCACCCCGAGATCATGGTGACCAGCGCCCATGACGGCATCGGCATCGGTGCCTTGCGCGAGCAGCTGGCTGAACTCGCCAAGGGCCGCTGAGGCGTCCTCCACTTCACCCGACTGGACAGCTTGTCGCAGCAGCGGCCTAAGGACGGCGACAGCAATTTCCCCTGTTGATTTCCAGGACAGGAAGCCGCACTTTCTGCTCGCGCCGCAATGCGTTTTGCCACTCTTGCAGACAGCCCCGGAATATCTGGCGATGACCAGAGCAGGCCGGCGCTTTCGAGGTCCAGGTCACGCCAATGTCCCAGATCAACTTCACCGATACCAAGCACTGGCTGCGGACCGCCCGCACCCTAACCGAGGCGCTGCCTTATATGCAGAAATATGCCGGTCGGCGTCTGGTGATCAAATATGGCGGTCATGCCATGGTCAATCCGGAGCTGGCCAAAGTCTTCGCCGATGACATCACGCTGTTGCGCCAGACCGGCATTCTGCCGATCGTGGTGCATGGCGGCGGACCGCAGATCGGCGAGATGCTGAAGCGGCTCAATATCCAGTCGAGCTTCATCGACGGATTGCGCGTCACCGATGCGGCGGCCGTTGAAGTGGTCGAAATGGTCCTCGCCGGCACCATCAACAAACAGATTGTCGCCGCCATCAATGCCGCCGGCGGTCATGCCGTCGGCATCAGCGGCAAGGACGACAACCTGCTGCAGGCCCGTAAGGCAGAGATGATCAAGGATGGCAAGCCGGTCGATCTCGGCCTGGTCGGTGAACCCGCCGCCGTCAATCCGCGCATCATCAGCTGCCTGGAACAAGCCGGTATCGTGCCGGTGATCGCCCCGGTCGGATTCGGCCCCGATGGTAAGACCTACAATATCAATGCCGATACCGCGGCTGGCGCCATCGCCGCCGCAGTCGGTGCTGTGCGCCTGGTCATGCTGACCGATGTCGCCGGTGTGCTGGATAAATCCGGCCAGCTGGTGCCCGATCTGACCGCCAGTCAGGTGCGCTCGCTGGCGGCCGACGGCACCATTTCCGGCGGCATGATCCCGAAACTGGAGACCTGCCTGATGGCGGTCGAGAATGGCGTCGAAGCCGCCGTTATCCTGGATGGCCGGGCGCCGCATTCGATGCTGCTGGAAATCTTCACCCCGGCGGGCCAGGGCACCCTGGTGACACGCGGCTAAGATCATCACCAGATCAAACCGAGTGATCGATAGGCCGGCTCGTTGCCGGCCTGTTGTTTTGCCGGTGATATCTCAGCGCTTGGTTTTGCCCTTGGCCTTAGCAGCACCTTTTCCTTTAGCCCCTGTCCTTATCTTGGCTTTCGCTTTGGCCACTACTTTTGCCTTGGGTGCCGGCTTCTGCCCTTGGGCCGCCAGATAGGCCTTGCCGGCAGCGGCCAGACGCTGGAGATAGCTGTTGCCGACACCCAGCGAGAGCTGGGTCCGCGATAAAGCCGCCCGCGCATCGCCATCGATGAAGGCGAGTGCCTTGAACTCGGCTTCGATCGCCTTGTCCAGCGCCGCCAGTTGCTGGCCCAAGGCGCTGGCCGCCTCGATCCCCTTTGCCAGCTTGCGCAGCTCCGGCTTGGTTGGCTTGGCTTTGTCGAACATGATTCCCCTGTCTCTCGCTTGCTGCTGTTCCCGGCCAGCCGGCGCGCTCTGAGGCGCCCCACTCGACCCGGCACCACTCTATGAAACTGGACCCGCCGGTCAATGCGCTTTCCGGCGGTGTCAAAATGTCGCCTTAGGCCCTGTTGACCGATCTGGCGGTTGATCTCATTGCCCGGTTTCGGCACTTTGAGCAGGTGACGCATCGGATCATGAAAGAGGGAGGGTCAGCGGCGTGGAGTTGGTCAATCAGCTGATCTTTCTGGGTGGCGGGCTCGCCATCGTCAGCATCCTCGCGACACGCCTCTCCGCCAAACTCGGCGCTCCCTTGCTGCTGATTTTTCTGGTGCTGGGCATGCTGGCTGGTGAGGATGGCATCGGCGGCCTGCAATTTGACAATTTCCGCCTGACTTTCGCCGTCGGCAGCGTCGCCTTAGCCATCATCCTGTTCGAAGGCGGCCTCAAAATGCCGCGCGATGTCGCAAAACTGGTCGGTCTCCCCTCCTTCAGTCTGGCGACGATCGGGGTCCTGATCCCCGCCAGCATCGTCGCTGGCCTCGCCGTCGCCATCGGTCATCGCACGCCCCTTGAAGGTTTTTTGGTCGGCGCAGTCCTCGCCTCGACCGATGCTGCCGCCGTCTTCATGCTGCTGCATGGCAAGGGTCAGGGCATCAATCGCCGCGTCACCGGCACCCTGGAAATGGAATCCGGTATCAATGACCCGGTCGCCGTGCTGCTGACCTTGATCTGCATCGAGCTGGTCGGGCATCCGGACCTCGATATCGGCTGGTTGGTCGCCCGCGAATTTCTCGCCGAACTGACCTTCGGCGTCATTTTCGGGGTCGGCGGTGGGCTCGCCTTGCGCTTCCTGCTGGAGCGCTTGACCCTGTCTTTAGGTCTCTATCCGGTGCTGGCCGCCGCCGCCGTCCTCACGATCTTCGCCGGCACGAATCTGGTGGGCGGATCCGGATTCCTCGCGGTCTATCTCATGGGGGTGATGCTGGCCTCGGCGCCGCATCGGGCGCAGCAGATCATCGGCCGCTTTCTCGACGGCCTCGCCTGGCTGGCCCAGATCACTATGTTCCTGTTATTGGGCCTGCTGGTGACGCCATCGGCTTCGCTGGCCGATCTCACCTTCGCCTTGGCCATCGGTCTTGGTCTGATCTTTGTCGCGCGGCCGGTCGCCGTTTCCATCTGTCTGGCCCCCTTTCGCTTCAATCGGCGGGAAAAGACCTATATCGCCTGGGTCGGCCTGCGCGGCGCGGTGCCGATTTTTCTCGCTTCGATGCCGATCCTGGCCGGACTGCCAAATGCCCAGAGCTATTTCAATGTTGCCTTTGTCGCCGTTCTTGCCTCGCTGCTGATTCAGGGCTGGACAGCGACGCGCGCCGGTCGCTGGCTTGACCTGCTGGTCCCGGAGCGAGCGGCTGAAGACGATTATCCCGACCTCGGCTTCGGCACCGGCGGCAGCCGTGAGTTATGTGGGATCCGCATCGGTCGGAGCGCCCGTGCCTTGACCCATGATTATGGTGACCTGCAACTGCCGCCGGGCAGTCAGATCCTGTCGGTCATTCGTGGCAATCAGCCATTGGACAAGTTGGCCAGCAAGCGCCCAGCAGTGGCCGACTACGTCATCGCCTTATCGCCGGCACCAGACATCGATTCGCTGCAACGACTGTTTGGCGCCCGCGACACCGATGCGAAGGCGAATTCGTCTTTGCCGCCGACACGCCGGCACGCGACCTCGCTTTGCTCTATGGCTTGCCGATCGACAAGCTTGCCAAGAGCGGCGCGGCTAAAGCGGTGACGGACGAAACGCTCGGCGAACTCCTGCATCAGCAGCTCGGCAAGACCCTGGTGGTGGGCGACCGAGTCGATCTCGGTGACGTCGAACTGGTGGTGCGCGATGTACGCGACGGCCGCGCGCATTCGATCGGCCTGGAGCTGGAAACCCGCCGCAGCCGCCTGCGCAACAACCGCCTGATCGGTTGGCTGTTGCGTCATACCGGTTTTCAGAACTGACCGGCGGCACAGCACCAGCAAAAATGGTAACGCTTCGTAACAGACTCCGGCTTGTTGCAAAGCGTTACAAAACCCCCGCTCGCGGTCATGACCACGTTACATCAATGAATTAGCGTTCCGCGCAACAGCACATGATTTGTTCGCGCAGAATTGCACCTGAGCAGGTCATGTATCGGCCATAGATGGAACTGACCCCGCGTGGTTCTGACAGCTGGCCCGGTTCGCTGGATACGATAGTGCGATCTTCCTGCCCAGATCCCCGATCCGGGCACACGAAAAGGACCAGAATTATGAAGAAACTCACCCTCATTTTGACTGCTGGCGCCATGCTGGCTGCCAGTGGCGCCGCTTTCGCTGCGACTCTGACCCCGGCTCAGCAGTGCACGAAGCTGGAAAAGCAGTTCGATAGCGTGATCAAGAAGCACGCCACGGACGCCAAGGCAGCGGACGCCAAGGCCGCCCGCGCCGAAGGTGGCGATCTGTGCAAGTCGGCCGACAAGAAGGCTGACGGCGTGAAGAAGCTGCAGGAAGCAGTGACGGATCTCGGCCTGAAGCCGCGGGTCTGATCGACCGATCTTGACGGGGTCGCTCGCCTGGGGTCGCTGACTCCATTCGACCTGAAAGCGTGATTCGGCTCGACGCGGTGGCAGCAATGCCGCCGCGTCTCCGTTTTCAGACCCCAGGTATCACCCCTAAGATTCCAGCAATCGGATCTCAGAACATCTTGTTGCCGGGCCATCAACGCTGGCAAACCGCCCCGCTCGATGAATTCGATGGGTGATTGGGCCTGCGGCGGCGCAAAATCGCTTCCGTCCAAAACAATCGCGCTCTAAGGTGCGGCCATGTCCTTCATGAGGAATTTATGCCGCCATCACTGAAGAGCATCGAAACCTGGGTGTTCGATCTCGATAATACACTCTACCCCGCCTCCTGCCGGCTGTTCGACCAGGTCGATCAGCGGATTGGCCTCTATGTCCAGCAATTGCTGGACCTGTCCCCAGCCGATGCACGCGTCCTGCAAAAGCAGTATTTCCGCGAGCATACGACTACCTTGCGGGGCCTGATGATCAATCACGGCGTCGAACCCGGCGATTTCCTCGATTTCGTGCATCGGATCGATGTCAGCGGCGTGCATCCGGACGAGCGCCTGGACGCCGCCCTCGCCGCCTTGCCGGGCCGCAAGGTGATCTTCACCAACGGCACGGTTAAACATGCCGAGAACGTCATGGGGCGACTGGGGATCGGAACGCATTTTGACGGCATCTTTGATATTGCCGATGCCAATTTCATCCCCAAACCGGACCCCGTCAGCTATCAGGCGATGCTGGATCGCTTCGGCATTGCCGCCGCGCAATCGGCCATGATCGACGATATGCCGCGGAATTTGCAGCCGGCGGCGGAACTGGGCATGTGCACGGTCTGGATCCAGACCCATAATGACTGGGCTCAGGCCCTGGAGGATATGAGCTTCGTGCATCATGCCACGGGGGATCTGGCAGGCTGGCTCAACGACGTGGTGAGCCAGGGGACACGGTGATCAGGAACAGGAACTCCGCATGAATATCTCGCAGTTGCAGGCCGCTATTGACAGTGCCTGGGAAAAACGTACCGAGATCAACAACAATACCGGCGGCGATATCCGCGCCGCGGTCGATGCCGCGTTGCAGGCGCTGGATCGGGGCGAATTGCGCGTCGCGGCAAAGCGCGACGGGAAATGGGAAACCCAGCAATGGTTGAAGAAAGCCGTGCTGCTGTCCTTCCGCCTCAACGAGTCGCAGCTGATTCCCGGTGGCGGCGATTATGGCGCCTTGGGGACTGGCCAAGGTGCCTGGTTTGACAAGGTGCCGTCGAAATTCGCCGGCTGGGGCAAGGCCGAGTTTAATGATGCCGGCTTCCGCGCGGTGCCGAATTGCGTGGTCCGTCGCAGCGCCTATATCGCCCCCGGCGTGGTGCTGATGCCGAGCTTCGTCAATGTCGGTGCCTATGTCGATTCCGGCACCATGGTCGATACCTGGGTCACCATCGGGTCTTGTGCGCAGATCGGCAAAAACTGTCATATCTCCGGCGGCGTCGGCATCGGCGGCGTCCTAGAACCTTTGCAGGCTGGACCGGTGATCATTGAGGACAATTGCTTTATCGGCGCCCGCGCCGAAGTGGCGGAAGGCGTTATCGTCGAAGAGGGCTCCGTCCTCTCGATGGGCGTCTATCTCGGCGCCTCGACCAAGATTGTCGACCGGGCAACCGGCGAAGTGCACTACGGGCGCGTGCCGGCCTATTCGGTGGTGGTTTCCGGCACCATGCCGGCCAGCAAGCCGATGCCCAATGGCGAGCCCGGCCCCAGCCTCTATTGCGCCGTGATTGTCAAACGGGTCGATGAAAAGACCCGGTCGAAAACCTCGATCAACGAATTGCTGCGCGACAGCGACCAGCGAACGGCCTGAGGCAAAAAAATGAGTGCGCCGGTTATCGATCCCGTCAAGCTGGCGGCGGAGCTGATCCGCCGCCCCAGCGTCACCCCGGAAGATGCTGGTGCACTCGACCTCCTTGCCACCGAACTGGAAAAGGTCGGCTTTACCTGCCGGCACATGCCATTCCAGAAGCCCGGCACCGACCGGATCGAGAATCTCTATGCCAAGGTGACGCGGCATGGGGTGACGCGTGATGGCAGCACCGGTCACAACAAACCCCGGCATTTCTGTTTTGCCGGCCATAGCGACGTGGTGCCGGTGGGTCGCATGGAAAGCTGGAGTGTCGATCCCTTTGGCGGCGCCATCATCGATGGGCATCTGTATGGTCGCGGTGCTGCCGACATGAAGAGCGCGGTGGCCGCCTTCGCCGCTGCCGCCGGCCGCTATCTTGATCGGCAAGGCGATGACTTCAGCGGCAGCATTTCACTACTGATCACCGGCGACGAAGAAGGGCCGGCTCATAACGGCACCAAGCCGATGCTGGAGACTCTGGCGGCCGAGGGCGAAACCTGGGATGCCTGCTTGGTCGGTGAGCCGACCAATCCGCAAAAGCTCGGCGAGATGGCCAAGATCGGCCGGCGCGGCAGCTTTACCGGTCATCTCGTCGTCCATGGCATCCAGGGCCATACCGCCTATCCGCATCTGGCTGATAATCCTGTACATCGTCTGGCAAAGATGATCGCCGCCTTGAGCGAGACACCGCTCGACGCCGGCACCGAGCATTTCCAACCGAGCTCGCTACAATTTTCCACCGTCGATGTCGGTAACAGCGCCAGCAATGTGATTCCCGGTCAGGCTCGCGCGACCTTCAATGCGCGCTTCAATGACCGCTATACCATCGACAGCCTGGAGACCGAGATTCGCGGCCGCCTCGATGCGGTCGGCGGCAGTTACGAGCTCAGCCTCGGCACTTGCTCGGCTTCCTTTATCACCCCGGTCGGTCGGTTGAGCGAGATCCTCTCAGCTGCCATCGAGCGGGAGCTAGGGTGCCGGCCGGAACTATCGACCACCGGCGGCACCTCCGATGCCCGCTTCATCAAGGATTACTGCCCGGTGATCGAATTCGGTCTCGCCGGCCAGACCATGCACAAGGTCGACGAGAATGTGCCGGTTGCGGATATCGTCGCCCTCAGCAATATCTACGAACATGTGCTCGAGGCATTCTTCAATGATCAGCCTCGCTGAAACCGGTTTTGCCATTCGCGGCCTCGGCCGCATCCTGCGGTTCGATTCCAGTTTCGTGCAATTTTATGATCGCAGCCGTGAAGGCGCCATGAGGTCCTTCTGGATCTATGTGCCGCTGATTGCCTTGACCTGGGTGCAGCTGATCCTGCTGCATGATCCGCAGCAGCCGCCTCTGACCGGGCGCATGTGGCTGGCTTTTGCTATCACCGAAGTCATCAATGTCAGCTATTTCCCGCTCATTCTCGTCTCGATCGGACGCCATATAGACCGCGAGACACGGATCATCGGCTGTATC
>WNFM01350802.1_pt4 | contig 13419 bp, 17 predicted proteins | sample 5400271 | NCBI WGS metagenome assembly WNFM01 (sample SAMN13153352, study PRJNA577476) | soil metagenome | isolation source: 60 cm saprolite on Douglas fir-dominated hillslope | place: USA:California | collected 2013-09-17 | reverse complement strand
GGGTTCGAGTTAGGGAAGGCGTTTACGCCGAATCGATTCCGGCATGAATAACTACTGACCGACCAAGTTAGTCCGACTTTCTTGCGACCTTATTTTGGCGAGATCCGCGAGCCGCGCCAACGAAGGATTGGGATATTTGTCACCGCCTTTAGACAGGAGGACGAACCGCTCACGCCTTCCGTGAGCAACCGTTAATCTGGAGAACTTGTCATGCAGACAACTGCAACGTCAAACAAAAATCAGGCAGATAGCAAAAAACCTGCGTGGTATTGCCTACGATCGCAATCCAAGCACGAACATATCGCAGCAGCGCATGTTCGGATGCTGGAGGGCGTGACGGTTTTCTGTCCCCGAATCAGGTTCAAGCGGCCGACCCGCCAAGGTCTCGTCTGGGTCACCGAGGCGATGTTTCCCGGCTATTTGTTTGCCCATTTTGATCTGGAAGAAAAGCATCGCCAGGTTCGGTATACCCATTGTATTATCGGGATTGTTCAGTTCGGCAATCGATACCCAATTGTCGAAGAGGGGGCTCTGGCCCTTTTGCGAGACCAAACCGGTGTCGCGGAGGTTAAAGAGCTAAATTACGAACTCTCGCAAGGCGATGAGGTTAAAATCGTGGCAGGCATCTTTACCGGACTGGAGGCCGTAGTTACACAGATTCTCTCGGCCAAGGAGCGAGTAAAAGTCTTGATGGATTTTCTCGGTAGGCAAATGGAGGCCGAAGTCGAGCGGTCGAGCGTTTTGCCACAGACGGTCCATCCGCTTGCGCTATAAGTCTTCGCCCGAAGTGCGAGTCTGCGACTTTCAGTCAAGGTCCACATGAACAAACCGCTGCTAGATTTTCAGCGAATTGCGCCAGATGTGAAGCTCGGTTGCAACGTTTGTATTCATGGATTCGTGAACCTCTATGGTTGCGAGATTGGCGATGAAACAAAGATAGGCACGTTCGTCGAAATTCAGAAGGGAGCCAACATTGGTGATCGCTGCAAAATTGGCAGCCACACCTTTATCTGCGAAGGGGTCACGATCGAGTCCGGAGTTTTCGTCGGCCATAGTGTTACTTTTATTAACGACCGCTATCCCCGAGCCACCAATCCGCTAGGGCGACTTCAGACGGATATGGACTGGAGTTGCGAGAACACCGTGGTTAAGCGCGGCGCATCCATCGGCTCAGGTGCCACTCTGCTGCCCGGAATCACCGTCGGAGAAAATGCGATGGTCGGCGCCGGAAGTGTCGTGACCAAAGACGTGGCGGCGAATACCATTGTGGCAGGCAACCCGGCCAGAATTTTGAAAACCTCGACAGTACACCAGCGCCACCACCGGAAACGCCGCCAGCGCCGACAACGCCGGGAACGTCGAACACCAAGCGAGGTATGATGGGTGAGCAAGCCGACGTGTTCGCCGTAGCTTTAGCGGAGCCTTGGAGCTGATTTCGAGCTCTGAAAATTGCCCTGAGAAATCGTGCCGATGACAGTCCCCTTTCTTGACCTGAAATCGCACCACGCGCCGTTACGAGGAGAATTCATCGGTGCGATTCAGGAAGTCATTGATGCCGCTGCCTTCGCCGGCGGTCCGTTCGTCGCCCACTTTGAAGGGGAATTCGCGTCTTACTGCGATTGCCTTCATGCGATTGGTGTTGGCAGCGGCACAGAGGCGCTCTGGTTGACTCTTCTGGCGTTGGGCATCGGATCCGCCGACGAGGTAATCACGGTACCAAATACTTTCATCGCCACTGCGGAGGCGATTACCTACTGTGGCGCCAGACCGGTGTTCGTCGATGTCGATGAGTGTACTTACACGATGGATCCGGCCGCGCTGGAGAAATCGATTACGCCGAGAACAAAGGCGATCATACCGGTCCACCTTTTTGGTCAACCGGCGGACATGGATCCCATCCTGCGAATCGCCCGAGAACGGGGTGTGTATGTTGTCGAGGATGCCTGCCAGGCACATGGAGCCGAATACAAGGGACAGAAGGTGGGAAGCCTTGGCGAGGCTGGCTGTTTCAGCTTCTACCCTGGGAAGAATCTTGGCGCTTTCGGTGAGGCCGGCGCAGTGGTGACTAACGATACCAAGCTGCAGGAGAAGATTCGGATTTTGCGAGATCACGGCCAAATCCACAAGTATCATCATATCATGGCCGGTTGGAACTGCCGAATGGACGGAATCCAGGCAGCAGTTCTACGCATCAAATTGCGCCACCTGGAAAGAGCAAATCAGCTCCGACGATCTCACGCGGCACATTATGACCGGGCATTGGATGGGATTGCGGAAATCGTTACACCTGTCCAAATGGTCAGCGCCCGACACGTTTACCACATTTATGCCATTCGCGTTCAGGATAGAAAGGAAGTGATCCGATTCTTGGCAGAAAAGGGAATTGAATGTGGAGTTCACTATCCTGACTCCAGCCCGCCAGAATCCCGCAGCCCGCCAGAATCCCGCTGTAACGGACAAATGCGCGATGGGCATTATGATCAAAACGCCCCGAAACGGCTTTTCGAAAACCCGCCTCTCTCCTCCGTTCTCGTCAGAAGAAGCAGCAAGTATCAGCTGTTGTTTCCTAAAAGACACTAGCGCGGCGATCGCTTCCTTAAGTCGCGAAGATCCTTTCGTGGTGGGTGTCGCGATTTACACGCCGGTCGGGTCCGAGGCTGATCTTGGGGAGCTTTTGCCAACAGGATTCAAAATGATCGCTCAGCGTGAAGGCGCTTTTGGCATTCATCTATTAGGCGCAACCGAAGATCTATTTTCCGTCGGCTTTTCCGCGGTGTGCCTGATAGACTCTGACAGTCCGACGCTTCCTTTTGATTACTTGCGGGACCTGTCAAGCTTTCTCAAAGAACGTAAGGATCGAATGGTGATCGGTCCATGCTCGGATGGAGGGTACTGCCTCTTAGGGTTGCGGAACGCGCACGCGAGGCTTTTTGAAGACATCACCTGGAGCACAGACCAGGTCTATAGCGAGACGATTAAAAGAGCCCAGGAGATCAATTTGCCGACCGTCACGCTACCTGCTTGGTACGACGTGGATGACCATTTCTCACTGGATCGCCTGTTATCCGAACTATTCCCAGAACGCGCAAGTGAGGCGGTACCCCAAGGATTACCGGCTTGCTACACCAAAGAATTCCTACGCCAAATTTTGGCGCAAGAAGGTACCGAGCGGATCTGGCCTCAGACGTCGATGTCGGCGCGAACGGCATGACTGAAGGGTTTATCTCTGGCACTCGACCGAGAAGCAATCGCTTCCAGCCGGCATCCGCATCGGTTCCACCTTCCTCCGTGTCGCTTTTTCGGCGAAGCCAGCGGGTCAAACCCCCTAGGAGCAATTGTTCACCGTCTCGGAAGATTCGGATCAGGCTGCTTAGTTTTGGAATGGGAAGTTTGGAATAGAAGCGTTTGGAGCGCATCATTTAAATGAACATGCAAAAGGGACAGATTCCTTTCTGGAAAGCGGCTCTGGGTGGTTTCGTGGCCGGTCTGACTGGTGGAATCTTAATGCTGGCGACGGCAGCGTTTCTGCGGACCTACCTGGGTTCACCGAGCGCCACTGAACTGATCTTTGACCGATCGTTCCCTTTGGTGTCGGTTGACTTTTTCATACAACAGATAAATCGATTCGGCGGCTACGTCCCTCTGAAAATCGCAGGGGTGGTGGCGTCCTTGAGCGGGCAACTTTTGGCGGTCGCCCTTGGGGGGGGTAACGTATGCGATGATCATGGAAGCCGCGCAACGGCGCAGAAACGATGACCGGAGAGGCTGGATCGATCCGCTTGGATGGAAATTGGTATTGGCTGGTCTTTTGGTAGTTTCGATCGGGTTGCTGACTTTTTTGTGGCCGACCCTGGGCACTCAATATTATGGCGTGCCCTCAGCGATAGCACCGTACCTAACGAGTCTTGGGCTGTTGATTGAGTTCGGCGTCTGCGCCGCCAGTATCCTGGTTTTGTATGGATACCTAACCCATCGCCGGCAGTTTGCGCCAGAGAGTAAGAGGACGCTGCTGGCTGGCAGAAAAAGCCGGCGTGCCTTCATTCATCTGGCGGTCACTGCTTTGGGCGCCGTGGCGTTTGGCGGTTTGTTCCGCCGCCTCCGTCGCACTAGCACTATCGACTACGATGGCAACACCTACGAGGGACCCGATGTCGAGTTCATTACACCGAACGAAGATTTCTATAGCGTTACGAAGAATCTGGTGGATCCGGATGTGGCCCGAAACATCTGGCGCCTGGAAATCGCCGGTGCAGTTGACGAACCCCGGACGTATTCATTCGTCGAATTAACGAGCTTACCTGCCACCGAACAACTTACAACGCTCTGTTGCATCAGCAATCCGGTGGGCGGCGGCCTCATGAGTAACGCACGTTGGAAAGGCGTTCCGCTGCCAAGTATTCTGGGTGCGGCGAAGCCTGAGGCAGGGTTGGAAGCTGTCCTTTTTCATGCCGCCGACGGCTACTACGAAACCTTCCCGATCGCGAAAGCGTTCGAGCCCGCGACCCTGCTCGCGTATGAAATGAACGGCGGGCCAATCCCGCACATTCATGGCTTTCCGCTCCGCCTGATTGTGCCTGGTCTATACGGCGAAAAGAGCCCGAAATGGCTGACCAAGATCGAGCTGCTCACGGCTAATGACCCGCGGTTGAAAAAGATGCACGGCTGCGGCTTCTACAAAGAACAGGGTTGGGGTCCCAACTTCGTGGTGCCGACCAATTCGCGAATTGACGCCCCGGAAGTCACGAACGGAAAGTTCACTGAGGAATTGAAGCTGGGTCAATTAGCGGAGTTCCGCGGCATTGCTTTTGGCGGAGACCGTGGCGTTCAAAAAGTGGAGCTGAGTTTTGACGGGGCAAAGAGCTGGAGAGAGGTAAGCATTGTCGAACCTGGGACGCAGATTTCCTGGAGTACCTGGAGCTATGAATGGCGACCGGAAAGTCCCGGCGAATATGTGATCGCGGTCCGTGCCACCGACGGCTCCGGCGCGCAGCAGATTTCAGAGGAGCGCGGGACGGTTCCGCAGGGTGCGACTGGACTACAGCGGGTAGAGGCGTTCGTTCGAGGTTGAGAAACAGGAGCCGCGATGAAGTCGAAGGCCCGTGTTGCGTCGAGCCGGCCGTCAAGTTATACCGCTCCACCGAATGAGGTCGATTTGCAGACGAATCACGTTTCCGGCGTGAAAAGCACCTTGCGAGCGTTCTGGACCGTGACGTTCACTTGATGGTTGGCTGATGAGGAAAGGCCTGAGCGGGTAAGCCCCGAACTCCGCGATCTACAAGTTAAGCTCGCGGCCTAGCTTCCATATCGTCAAGCTGCCGCAATACTGCGGCAGCTATTGCCAGAAACGGACGGTCTCAATTATGCCACGACGCGTAACCGAACGCTCGCTGTAGGCAGACGCATTGAACAAGAGATCTTTGATGAGGTCGATAATCCGCAGGTTATTCCCGAGCCAGCTCAGTAAATGGTAGTGGGGATCGACGGTGCGTTTGTGAGAGCACCGAATACTCAGCCCGGCCAGAGGCATCAGTTCGAGATTCTGACCGGGCTTATAGAGACGACGCACCGCACCGGCAAAGCGTTTGCCGTTGTACGGGATGTGGACCAGCGAGCGAAGCAAAAAGTGCAAGCTCTCCTGCGCCGCAATGGTCGAGGAAGGAGCACCAAATCAACATTCCCAGCGGATGGAGAGGATGGACTGCGCGGTGTGGTGGGCTGGTTTGGGAAGAGATGTGAGCATCGCCTCGATTGGTTCCAGATTGCTCGGCGGATCGAGAGAATTCGGAAAGACTTCTTTTATCTCTCTTCTGGGCCTGATTTTCGACGAACGCCTTGCAAATCATTGCGCAAATCTGAACAGCATAAAATGGATGCTCTGGAATGACGGTGTGGAGATGGCCAACTTCGGGACGACCAATTTGCGGATCGGACTGTTCCAGCACGCACTCGCCTATCCTGACGCAAAGCAGCAAGCCCTTTGACGAGCTTCGCTCCTATCTGTTTGCAAAGCGCGAATCCACGAAAAGATACGCGGAAGCGTATAGGAATGGAGAGCGAGTTTCGACCGCGCATGTGGAGTCCACCGTGAATCAATTGATCAGGCGCATGTGTAAGAAAAAACAAATGGCGTGGAGTCGAAGAGGAGCTCAATATCTGCTTCATGTGAACACCGCCGTCATCAACGGGAAACTATATCGGTACACCGGCCATGGCCCAAGACAATGCAGTATGGCTGCCTGACCCCAACTTCTTTCCGGTCTCATTCAAATCGTGGATTACCTAGGAGCGTGGTCTACGATTTAAGTACAGTCCGACATCTCCGTTGCTCTTGTTGAAGCCGTGAGAGTTTTCGGCCACTAGAGGTAGGTGCGGCGTTTCTTTCCTACTCAGCGCCCGACGCAATTTCGCCAAGGCGATATTCTGGAGCCTTCGAGGGTCTTCGGTTTGTCACCGTCCAACCCGAACCGTTGGAAGATTATCTTGCGCTCGCGGTCGTCAAGAACCTCAAGCAAGTCGCTCACCTCGTCGCGCAGGTTCTTGTCTCTGAGCAACTCAAACGGCGTTTGCGCATCTTCATCGCCAACAATCTCGCCAAATTCAGTCGCATCGTCATCGTTGATGAGGGTGTCCAACGACGCGGGTCGAATCGAGGCCGTCTTTAATTGAGAAACTTTGCCTCTGGAGAGGCCGATCTCTTCCGCCAACTCGTCGTCAGTCGGTTCCCGGCCAAGTTCTTCACTCATCTGCAACGAAACTCGGCGCATCTTGGAAATTTTGCCCACCAAGTGAACCGGAAGCCGAATAGTTTTACTCTGATTGGCCAACGCTCGTTTCATCGACTGTTTGATCCACCAGGCGGCGTAGGTACTCAGCTTTCCGCCCTTTGCCGGATCGAAGCGCTCGACTGCCTTCATCAATCCGATATTGCCTTCCGAGACTAAATCCAACAGAGGCAGACGGAGATTGGCCTTGATCATAAGCGCTCGCGCTTCTCGGTCGCCCTTCTTGATGCGCGCGGCCAAATCAATCTCCTCTTGCGGGGTCAGCAGCGGAATCTGTCCGATTTCCCGAAGGTAGACTTTAATGCCCGTATCTAAATCTTCACGAGCCATACCGGCAGGAGCGTTCCTTTCTTTGAGATCGATAGTCATGTGCTCCTGAAGTTCATTGGGGTGCGATCACATATTGAGCTTCACCGTTACCGAACGACAGTTTTCCTAAATTGACGAATACATCCTCGCGCCGCAGAGAAAGACGTTGGCGAAAACCCTCTGTTACCGCTTTGTACAAGCATTGTTTCTGTTCGACGGCTCGTCCCTCGTTGAGCGTCAATTGGATGAATATGCAATCGCTTCGATCGCTGGATGTCGAGATAAGTGGGATCAAAGGGGAATGCTTCGACTGTTTTGGTAGCTGATTTTTTTCCTCAGCGATTGTCTGGAGCGAGACGCCTGCATAGCTTGGCGTCCTCGCAGCATAGGTCCGCACAGCGGCGGAACCAGTTAATCAGCCCTGCAACTGCGGCGCCAGCGATGATTGCTATCGATGTTTTCATACCTTTACCTCTTGTTAGTTGGATGATCTCTGCTCGCCTCCGCGCCCTGCATTACGTTAGGGGGCACGATCAAACAACTCGATCCCCGTTTATGCGCGTCGGGATATAAGTAAGACGTAGAGCAGGTGCTCCCTATTCCACAGAGATAAATGACACTCCACATAGTAACGAGCCTGCCAACCCGCGGTGCTCTCAGCGAGGTCTATTGCGGACTCAAGGGTGGTTTGATCCGCAGCGCCTTAAGAAAAGCCTCCAGCTTCAGCCGTCATCGAGCGTTGGAGTCTTTCGGCCGGCTGCAGGGAAGCTAAACAGTTGGACCAGCGAGTCTAGAGACATTAATTTCATCGCATCGCGGCGGCCCAACCGTCATCGTTCAGAGCCACCGAAGGATGCCAAAAAAAAACACAAGATTTAATCCAAAGAAGGAAGTCTCCGTGATGGCATGGATTGAGAATGACCATGGCTCTCTCTTGTTTGTTCGCCAGGCCGCTGGCCAAAAGCTTTGGACGTTGCCTGGAGGAAAGGTAAAAAGAAATGAATCTCTGGAACGCGCGTTAAAACGCGAAGTACGAGAAGAAACCGGGCTGAGCATTAGGGCTAGCGAATATCTTCAGATCTGTGATCGGCCTAACCGTGGGGCGATCACAATTTTGTTCAGAGTGTTGGTGCAAAGGCAGACCGGCCGCATGCATTTTCCTGCCGAAGAGATAGCCGATCTTGGCTTCTTTGATCGTCTGCCGGCAAACGCGACGCCATCGGCGAAGTTTTTTTGGAGAGACCTTCCTAAATCACATCGTTAGCCGCCACATCTCCACCGACCTCGGTCATACTCTGCGGTGAGTATTTTTCCGAACGCGAAGAACTCGTGGGGTTGTCCGCTAAAATATCGGCCTTATTTCGCTCGTTTGCTTGGCTTGGATTGTCAGATCTCTCATGCCGGCCGGCATCACAGGCACAGAGCGCAGGGACAAAAGCAGTCGATATACAGGCTTTTTACCTCAAGAAGAGGCTCAGCCCGGTCTTCGGTAGAGGCGACCTGCCGTGAGCGCATGTTCAGATTGACATTCCGGCCGACCATGAGATCAGACAACTCTGGCCTCAACGCATCAATTCCCGGCGCTTCTCTAATCGGTGACGGGGCCAGCTATAATTGCCTTCACCTAAGAACTGTTTTTCTAAGAGAAAAGCTAGCTAGAGTTGTTACTCGAAGTCGAAGGCCCGCCGAGTGTTTAGAAACCTACGGTCCAGGGAGTTTTTTGTTTGCCGCATCAGGCTTAAAAGACTAGCGGCCATGAAATCCGTATCTGGCCCTTGATGATCTTAGAGCCGTGGAATGTGAGCCTGGCGGCGAGGTTAGTTTCTGCGAAGTGATCGCCGGCAGGCTCGCCCAATCGCACCCTTCCGAATACGAAAACCAGTTGATGGTGGCTAATACAGCCTGTGAGATCTCCGGAAAACACTTTTAAGCTCTCTTGGAAATACCGCGCCAATTGTCGGCAACCTTGCTTCCCGGAAAATATGATTGCATTCGGAGGGGATTCCTCACCCAAAGTGTGGGGATCAGCCGCCGAGAGGGTCCATTGACCTTGGCTGACAGGAATCGATCCAGCTTTTCCAGGTCGTTCAAAAAAAAGTTCGGCAATCTCTGCTCGCTCCATTGGGATGCGCCTAAAAAGAAATTTACGGTCAGTGGTTGGCGCTCTCCTTGAAGTTGTGTCGGTTATTTGCTGTAGAAGCTTTCGCAAGCCGGAGCGCGGTTATCTGTCGCCGCTGTTTGACATATCGACCGATTTTCTGCTCAGGTTCTTCAAAATATCGCAATTGATTCTGGCTTCTCGAAGGTTTTCTAGCTAGCGATGGTCTCCACGCCACTTTAGTATGTGCGCAAGCTGATGCGTCCTCCTTGCAGACGGCAAATAGCAGCGCATTGATACCTACAGAGGTCTAAGGATGCAAACAGTCGATGCTCTTACCGTCTCCGTGGTTGTCGACAACAGCAGTGACATGCTGTCAACCCGTCCGCCGCATATTGCATCGGAACTGCGAGTCCTTATCGCTGCCGGAATGCAGGAGTTGACTGGCGAAGGGCTTTGCTCGGCGCACCACGGGCTTTCGCTGGCCGTGACTGCCCGACTAGGCGCACAGGAGCGAACGGTCCTCTTTGACGCCGGTCCCGATCCCTATGCTCTCGAACGCAACGTTCGCCGGATGGGCCTGGACTTCGAAAAGATCGAGGCAGTGGTGTTGTCTCACGGTCATTTCGACCACTCAGAGGGACTCCTGAAGGCGATCGAGCTGATCCGAGGAACCAGACGCAGGCACTCGATTCCCCTCCATCTCCATCCGGGCGTTTTTGTTCGCCGAGCGGTTCGCCTGCCGAACGGCGACATCATTCCGCTTCAGGAAGTTCCCTCTCGCGCCGCCCTCAGCGACGAGGGTTATTCGCTGGTCGAATCGGACCGACCGGAGGAACTTCTGGATGGCGCGTTCTTTCTGAGCGGCGAGATCCCTCGACAGAGCTTTGAGCGAGGGATGGCCAATCATCTGCGCATCACCTCGTCAGGTGATTGGGAACCAGATCCTCTTGTGACGGACGAACGGTTCATGGTTGCTCACGTGAGCGGGAAAGGCCTGGTGATCTTCACCGGCTGCTCGCACGCGGGCATCGTCAACGTCTGTCGCCACGCGCAGGAGCTGTTTCCAGAGACTCCCTTCTACGCGTTAGTCGGCGGCCTGCATCTTGTGTACCCCAACGAGAATTTGATCGACGAGACCATTGCAGAGCTCAACAAGTTCGGCTTCAGACTGATCATTCCCGGCCACTGCACGGGCTGGCGGGCAGTGCACGCCTTCGCTAGCGTATTTGGACGTGATACGGTGGATCCTTTGGCGGTCGGGACGCAACAGTTCCTCTAGGAGCGAGCGCGCTGTCTCTGTTTGTCCAGCTGGTGCACTAATGCGGGGCCCAGACGTTGTCGTCTCAAGCGACTCATCTGGGAGTACGTCAACAAAAAAGGCACGTGTATGGGTAAATTACACAAGCTGGGCTATTGGGAGCTTGGTTCTTCCAGGCTTCTTTTTTTACGAAGGTGCAATAGGACAGATTCCGCTCCGGGAAGTGGTTTAGCGGAGCCCTGAAGTCCTGAAGTCAATTTAAAGGCCTCCAAGGCGATAGCCGGATCAGAGAGGCCTACAAACAAGCCCCACCGGCGTTGAGGTAGGAAGGCAGCGGCGTTAGCGAAGGCAACTGACCTCCCTGCCCACTGCCAGTCCGGCGATCCGGATCAGCGTTGGCGGATAAGGCCAATGTGAAACTGACTCTGTGACTTGGCCGGACATATACTCTCCATGCCCAAAAATGCCGTCTTCGGCAAGGATCTCGCCATTTTTCGCCGCCTCAATCTGCGTTGCATTATAAGTGTCGATCGTCTAATGAAGGCATGCCCAAAGCTCCGACCAAAATTCCCAGACTGCGTCCGACCAAGGAAGTATCGGTCATGGCTTGGATCGAAGACTTGGACCAAAACGTCTTGTTGGTCCGTCAGGCGGCAGGATTGAAGCTTTGGACGCTTCCGTGTCCGCAAGATCAGAGGAGGTTCAAATCACTCGTGAAAGCTCTGAAGCGAGAAGTTTACGAAGAGACCGGTTTGCGGGTGCAGATTGGCTCTCTGCTGGGTCTGCTCGATCGGCATGACAAAGATGCGATCACGGTGCTTTTTGCAGCAGTCCCAAACAAACAATCATCTAAGGTTAGACACAAACAAAAAGAAATTAAGAAAACCGGTTTTCAGGCCTCTTTACCCAAAAAGGCTTCACCGTCCGCCAAATACTTCTGGTCTGCCAGGAAAGGTCCTGTCAAAAGAGCGCGGAAAATTCAGGCCTCAACGCATCAATTCCCCCGGTGCTTCTCTAATCGGGCGACGCGGCCTGCTATGAGCTTTGAGCCTGGTTGCGTCCAGGCTCTTCCAGGTGACTCTACTCCCCCGGGTTCTCTATGCGGAAATCGGATTCCCACTGAAGTCTACACAGGTGAGTCGGCCATGCGTCAGTTTACCCTTGATGATGCTCAGGTGCTCGATCGAACGAGCCTGAACGAAGTGGAAATCAAGATTTTCAAACACAAAGGGGAGCATGGCGCTAAGGATTCCCCCGTGTGTGATCATTAGAAGGATTCCAGATTTGTCGCCGCGATTCTCGATCGTCTTCTTAACAAAGGGCGGGAACCGGCGTCTCATATCGGCTAGGCTTTCCCCTCCTGGTGAACGGGCGTCGAAATCGTTGTGCTCAAACCATCGCTTTTTGCTTTCGGCTTCAGAAATGGCTCCTAACGTACCGGGCAAACTACTGGTACCCTCGTAGATTCCCATGCTGTATTCGCTTAATTCTGGTGCGACTTGCATCTCGGTTTTGTTGATCTTGCAAATCTGTTCAGCAGTTTGCGTTGCTCGTAGGAGGGGACTTGTATAGATGGCGCGAATCGGCACAGAGGAAAGCAGGCGCGCCAAAGTTTGCGCGTTCTGGAGCCCGTTGGCGGTCAAAGGAAATGAACAACCGTCATTGGCGTAGATGCGTTGAACGTTTGCTTCGCTTTCGGCGTGCCGAACAAACCAAATCTCCGTAGCATCAAAGTCGTTCATGGTCCGGTGGGCTAGGTGCTTATCTACAACAACTACCCAAGCCGATGCAAAAATCCATTTACGTCCCTCGCGATTCACTCGTCCAGTTGCGGCTCCGATAGTCTTCTGAATTGTCCAGGGAACGGCGCCTCAGGCATGGCGTGAGCAGAAGAAGCAAGGAGCATCATACCTGGATGGAACTGCGGCACCGCTGCGGCAACGACGGCATTATTCTCCCGGAAGGCTGGGAGTCATTCGAGAACTTCTTTGCTGCATTGGGCCATGCTCCAGACCCGAAATCCGTGTTGTGGATAAGGGATCAGAATCGCGGCTTTGACGAAGCTGACAACTGGGAGTGGATCAGTCGGCAAGAATTTAGCAACCAAAGGCGCGATAACTTTATGCTGGACGAAGTTCTCAGGCTTGGTGACGCTTCAAAGATCTTTCGGATCAACCGTGAAACGTTGAGAAAACGCAAATTGCGGGGCTTGCCGATAGAGCAAATCCTAAGTCGCACACGTTACCTGAAAGGGCCTGGCACCAGCGGTACAATCGAGTTTGTTTTGAGCCGCACCGAGGGTTTGCGCTGATCGAAGTCGGCGCCGGAGAGGGGAGTAGCCGTGCGCAGCGGGAGCTTCCGCCTGGCTATTGAGAATACCTCAATTGCTGTACGCGCCTCAGTTCCGGTTTGATGGCGAATAAGATCCTGAAAATTGTGACCGCCGCGGACTGGCTGCAGGCTCCGTGAATTCGGCCTAGGACTAAAGCCTCAGCTGAATTACCGCAATTCCGTCTTTAGGGTTCTGGCTCACTTCTGTAGTTCCGAGATGGTAAGCTCGCCTTTGATTACCTTGGCGAGCCGCGATGAAGTAAAATCCATCACCCCGACGTTAGCCGCACTCATGTCGGTGAGCCACTTCCGCCGAACCTCCTCGCTCGCGTCAGACTTGCCTGCCTTCGCGAAAGCGCGCTTAGCTTTTCCCAGTTGGCCCCGAGTGAATTCGGTCTGAGGCCCAGTGGTGTCGCCGGCTTCTGTAGCATCCTTGACCGCCTCTTCTGTGGCCGAGGCAACTTCAGGAACGTTCGCGCCTTCTGCGGACGCGGCTTTTAGAGCTTCGAGTTCTCGATCAACGCGGGCTGCTTTTTTTGAGCGTTTGGGTTGCCGGTGTGTCTTATCCGTTGAATCCATATGACTTAACATTTCTCGATTTTGCTATTTCTAGGAGCGCGATTAAGAGGATCCGTTTC
>WNFM01234530.1_pt1 | contig 13420 bp, 13 predicted proteins | sample 5400271 | NCBI WGS metagenome assembly WNFM01 (sample SAMN13153352, study PRJNA577476) | soil metagenome | isolation source: 60 cm saprolite on Douglas fir-dominated hillslope | place: USA:California | collected 2013-09-17 | reverse complement strand
TGCCCGCCAGCATATCGGGGTTGTTGTTTATGGCATTGAACAGGGCAGGGACACCGTGAAACAGCGTGGGCTTATAGGTGTGCATTACTTCCAGGACTTCTTTGATGTCCCGTGGATTCGCCACCAGCAGGATACTGGCTCTCAGGTAGGCGGCAGCAGCCAGGACTGCGACCATGCCATACACATGGAAAAACGGAATAGCGCCCGCCAGAACGTTTTCCCCTTTGTCATTACCGAGCCAATGGCAAGTTTGCAGCACATTACTTACCAACGCTTGATGAGTTGCCATCGCTGCCTTCGCGCCGCCCGTCGTACCGCCCGTATACTGGAAGATAGCAATGTCGCTTGAAGTTACCTCAACCTGCGGTTTGCGGCCCGTGTACTGCTTTATCAACGCCACGAAGTCGTGATCTTCAGGCTTGCGCTCTATGGCGTGGCCCTCTTTTTTCTCCTTAGCCACCGTGAACAGGAAGGCCGCCAACGGTGGGAGATAATCCTTAATGTTGGTCACGATGACATGCTTCACATCCGTCTTGGCCTGAATCTGCTTGAAAGTGTTATAGAACAGGCTGAGCGTGATCACGGCGCTTGCGCCACAATCGTTGAGGTGGCTCTGCATCTTTGGCCCCGGATAGGTCGGGTTGATGGCACACACAATCGCGCCTGCCTTAAGAATCGCCCAGAACGAGATGACAAATTGGGCGCAATTCGGCATGACCAGCGAGACACGATCCCCTTTTTTGACACCCAAATCTTCGAGTGCGGCAGCCAGGGCATCGCTCTGCTCGTCAAGCTGCCGATAGGTCAGTTCGGCTTTTTGGCGGCCCACGACAGGTAGATGCGCTGAAGTCACAGTCGCCACCTGATTCGGACGCTCATTCGCGGTGTCGCGCAAAATTTGAAACAGGGGATAGGTGGGATACGGTGCAAGTGAAGCAGGAACGCCTGGATCGTAACGTTTCAGCCAGGGTTTATCACTGTACAACATGGCTTCTCCTAAATTTACTTTAAAAATTGTTGTCAAATAAGTATAGACAACTTTGTGTGTAAGAGCACGACCTTCATCAGCGATGGATGGCATCCTCGGCAGCATCGAGTGCCGCAACCTCGTCGTTAGTCAAGCGCCAGCCAAGCGCCCCGACATTATCCTGCAACTGTTTGACGTTTTTCGCGCCGGGAATCGGTATCGCGCCCTTGCAGATTAGCCAGTTGAGGGCGACTTGCGCTGGGGTTTTGCCGCCATGCACTGCGCCTAACTCGCGCAACTGAGCGATCACAGGTTGGATAGCCGCTAGAAAAGCCGCATCATACTTTTTCCCGCGAAATCCTTTCGGGGGATTTTCTGGCGTATATTTGCCTGTTGCCAGTCCCATCGCCAATGGGCTGTAGGCAATGATCGAGACACCAAGCTCGCGGCAGGCTGCCGCCAACCCGGAGCGTTCTGGCCCGCGCTCAAATAAGCTGTAGTCAACTTGATTTGAGGCGAGTTGAATACCGCGCTTTGCCAGAACCGCATGAGTGCGACGCATCTGATCGACATTGTAGTTCGAGACGCCTACCGCGCGTGCGAGTCCAGCGTCTACCGCATCAGCCAGTGCATCAGCCCAGGTTTCGACGGATGCTGGCGGACTGGGCCAATGAATCTGGTACAGATCAACCCGCGCCATGCGGAGCCGTTTGAGGCTGCCACGAAGCGCCGTCAACAATTGCCCCTTGCGAAAACGCCATGGTAGTGGAAAGAACTTGGTAGCGACGACTACACGTTGGTTTGTTCCTTGCATGAACTGTCCCAGCAGTTTCTCGGAACGGTGCGTGGGGAAGCCGTACATTTCAGCCGTATCGAAGAAGTTGATGCCCAGTGCCAGCGAGGTACGGAAGACTTCCTGCAAATCGGCATCCGTGTAGCTGCCGCCGTAACCCCATACAAAGCGATCCCCCCACTGCCATGTCCCGATTCCCAATGGGCTAACGCGAATATCCGTCATGCCAAGCGTTACTGTTTCCGCAATCTGTTGATCCGTCATGAAGTGCCCTCGGTTAATTTAGCGTGTCGCTGCTAGCAATTTTAGCGCCTGCATAATCTGTTTTGCTATTGCAACTCTCTCTAGCCCGCGCTAGATTAATCATGCGTTTTGTTCATTTATGAAGGAGTCGTAATCATGGCTGATATTGAGCGTACAGCACAGGCCGTCTGGCATGGCGATCTGCGCGAAGGCAAGGGAAAGATCAACACCAGCAGCGGTGTACTGAAGGACACTCCATACACTTACGCCACACGTTTCGAAAACGCTGCCGGGACGAATCCTGAAGAGTTGATCGCAGCGGCACATGCGGCCTGTTTCAGCATGGCCCTCGCAAATATATTGAGCAAGAAGGAGCATGAGGTCCACCACATTGAGACACGGGCCATCACCTACCTGACCGAGCAGCCCGGAGGACGCAAAATTACCAAGATTCGCCTCGAAACGCAGGGCCGGGTCGAGGATATTGATGATGAAACATTCCTGACGAACGCAGAAGAGGCCAAACGTACCTGCCCGGTTTCTTATGCGTTCAGTGCCATTGAAATTGAACTCGACGCCAAACTAATCCACTAGATTTTTCGTTCGACGACCTTCTCAATCTTGGGCGAGGCGCTTCTGGTTAATTAGAAGTCCTCGCCACTTGATTTATCAACCCCAAACGCGCTGCGCACCGTCGCTTTGATAATCAATTCGCTATAAATTGTTCCCATCTGTTCAATCGAATAAGGTTTACCGTGTTTGAGCCACCAGTTAACCAGCGCAATAATCGCGGTGACAACATGGTTGGCAGCAACATCTAGCGGAATGGCTGCGGGTCCATAGGCCTGGTAATGCGTGATCAGGTCTTGCTGAATTTCCTCCAGGACCGGTTGCATTACATCTTTACTGTCTCGGCTGCTGAGAATCGCCCGATAAAGAGCTTCGTGTTCGTTTATATGCTGGAATAAGACCCGACCTTCTTCTTCCGGCGTGTCCTTTGGCAACTGCCTGATTAGATTTCGCAGCGTCGTCACTGTTTCACCGACCATAGCCGCTAACAGTGCTGGTTTATCCGGGTAGTGGCGAAAAAATGTGGAGTACGCGACATCGGCCTGATCGGTGATGTCTTTGATGGTCAGCGTGTCATAGCCGCGTTCCAGCGATAGCCTGATAAGCGCATCCATGAGCAGTTTTTCTGTGCGTTTTACGCGGCGGTCAGTCGTAATCATCGTAGGCACCTGTCCACTATGCTATACGCTCCAAATTTTCGATATTGACACAAATTGCTCAGACTTTATGATATAGGACATAGTTTATGCTATATGATAACGCATTACTGTAAAGTGAGGAATTGATGGCAACTGGTATTACTCAATATGATGTACTTGACCCGGCAGTACGCTGGAATCCGCATCCAATCTACGCGAAGCTCCGGGCCGATGCGCCTGTTTACAAGACTCGTTACTACGAAATGGGCGCACAGTCCTGGCTGCTGACCCGCTATGATGACTGCGAAATGCTGCAAAGCGACCCGCGCTTCACCAAAAACTATGGGCGTATTAATCCGGCAACTGATTACCGTAACTCACCGATGGCCGCGATCAATCGGCACATGCTGTCCGTCGATCCACCTGATCACACGCGGCTGCGTGGACTGGTCCACAAAGCATTTACACCGCGCATAATCAGCGCTATGAATGATGGCGTACAGGAGATCGCCGACAGTTTGTTGGATGCTGTGCAAGGGCATTCAGATATGGACCTGATCGCAGATTTCGCCTTTCCGCTGCCCATTACAGTGATCGCTCAATTGCTTGGCATTCCCGCCGAAGATCGCAACAATTTCCGCGATTGGTCACAAACCATTGTACTTGGTAGGAATTACGACGCTGTGACGCGGGCGGCGATGGAGTTCATCATGTATATGAACGAGCTGTTTGATCAACGCCGTGCCGCACCGCAGGACGATTTGATCAGCAACCTCATCCAGGTGGAAGAGGCAGGCGACAAACTCGCGCGGGAAGAACTGATGAGCATGATCTTCCTGCTGCTGGTAGCGGGCCACGAAACAACGGTCAACCTCATCGCCAACGGCACGCTAACCCTGCTTACTCACCCCGATCAAATGCAGCTTCTGCGCGATGATTCGACGCTCATCCGATCTGCCATCGAAGAAATGCTGCGCTTCGAAAGCCCCGTTGCCTCAACCACAAATCGCTTTGCATTGGAGGATGTCGAGATTCGGGGCCAGGTTATCCTCAAAGGCGATCTCGTACTAGCTTCCCTTATTGGGGCTAATCGTGATCCCGAAGTGTTCGAGAATCCAGACGCGTTCGACATTCGGCGCAATCCAAACCGCCACATGGCCTTCGGTTACGGTCTTCATTACTGTTTGGGCGCGCCCTTAGCCCGCATGGAAGGTGCAATTGCGATTAACACATTGCTGCGCCGTCTGCCTAACCTGCAACTGGCAGTCGATCCACATGACATTGAATGGAACGAGAGTTTGCTGCTGCGATCCATGAAGGCCCTACCGATGCGCTTTTAAGCAATGCTGTCCCGTAAATTTTCCTGCATCCACGGATCGGTTGTCTGGAGACTATCGTTGAAGTACAGGCGACAATGAACGATAATCAACAACCTCGATACCTGTGGGAAATGATGGGAAAATCATAATGCGTGCATTGAAGCACCTGTTTGACAACAATCGCTCGTGGGCGGCGCAAATGACCGCGAGCGATCCGCAGTTTTTCAAGAAATTGGCGGCCCAACAGACTCCCGAATATCTTTGGATTGGCTGTGCAGATAGCCGAGTCCCGGCTAACGAGATCATTGGCCTGATGCCCGGTGAAGTCTTCGTCCACCGCAACATTGCGAACGTGGTTGTGCATACTGATCTCAACTGCCTGTCCGTAATTCAATATGCGGTAGAGGTGCTAAAGGTCAAGCACGTCATTGTCTGTGGGCACTATGGGTGCGGTGGCATTCAGGCCGCTATGCAGAACAAGGAGTTTGGCCTGATTGATAACTGGCTGCGCCATCTCAAGGACATTTATCAGAAGCATGAGGCTGTTCTGGACGCACTTACCGAGGAAAAGTCTCGCTTCGATCATTTTTGCGAATTCAATGTGATCGAGCAGGTCTACAATGTTTGTTATACCACGATTGTGCAAGGGGCATGGCGGCGCGGACAGGAACTCGCCGTGCATGGCTGGATCTACGATGTACACGATGGCTTGCTCAGAGACCTGAACATATGCGTCGAGAGTGCGGAGGAACTTCACTCACTGTACCGAATGGCAATTCGCGCCTGAAATGGTGCGCATTGCTTTACTTGCCGCTTTATTAGTTGTTGGACTGTCTGCCGCCGTCACTGCTGCTCAATGGATAGGTACAGGGCAACCTGCCACGGGTTTTGCTGCCCTTTTCACTAATCCCGATGGTTCACCCTGCATAATGCCTTGTATGCTTGGTCTTCGGCCCGGGGAAACGACAAAGGCCGCAGCACTCAGACTGCTTGCAACGCATCCTGCTACGAAGGGCTTGCAACTTTCCAACCTGGGTCGGTATATAAAACTGACTGGTGAAATGAATGTTGCAATTTGGTTCAACGATGCTCAAGCGGTGAGCACAATTGATCTAACTTTTAGCAGCAAACAAAGGCCGACGCTGGCTACCACGGTTGCTGCGCTAGGCATACCAGATTATATAATTGTCAACACAAATGGCGTGAATGATACAACCAGCTATTATGTCGCTGAAAAGGTAATCCTAACCTTCGTGAGACACATCGACTCTGTTTATGGCAGCGGATACCGCGAAGCTGACGGTCTCCGGATGAATGGGGACTTTATTGGAATGACATTCGGGTTGGATATCCAACCCGATTCGAGAATGGTCAAATGGGCGGGATTCACGACAGTTAGTCGTTACATTGAACTCAAGCGAGTGGCAACGTCAGGTCTTTACCCCTAAATAGTGTTCGAGGCGATGACGATTTGGCAGTGAGGACAGGACAAACATCGTGACAACGGACGACACACCAGACTTATGGACATCCTGTTTGTTTTGTTGCAAACAAGCTGGATTCTACCTGCAAGCGGTAGTCTCTCCTCCCTCAGGCTGCAATCGAGTGAAACGATTAAGTATTACAACCCATGCCCTATAAACCCCATTACAAATGTGCAATGGCTATTTAATAACGCAAGCGGGACATGTACGTATCCGAAACTTATCGCAGGTAGAGGAGATACAGGGCAGCAAACTGATATTGTCATGAGCCTGGAAATGGCAAGAGCCTATACTCAAAGCGCAGGCAATCCGCGTGGCCTGTTTCTCGAACCTGCCAAATTGCTGAACAACCGCTCGTTGACCAATATGTCGGACGAGGCATTGGCTGCGCTTGTTTATGCTCAGGTTTTTGTAGAGGAAAAATGGTTTAAAGATTACAACTGGGTTCATCCGTATTGGGATCGCAATGATGATCCAGGTGGTGGGGCTTGGCCGGATGCTGTCTCGTTGAATGCGAAGCGCTATGCGCCTATTCAGCTAGGTTCGTTAAACGATCACGTCTGTAGCATTCAAGGTAGCGATAGGCCGCATAGATTGTGTGGTCTCGGCTTCGGCCCCGCCAATGAACTGCTCGGTCAGGCGTGGGATTCGGCCCAATGGTACCTAGAGTATTTGGATCTCCCAAAAAACCGATATGGATCGCAACCACAATCTCTATCACTCGATAAGTACCCTGCACTGGCAATGCTTTCAAAACTAATAAAAACGCGCGATCCGTGGCTGCCTGCCTCCGATGCCCGAGCATTGTTGAGAGACGAGTTACTCAATGTCGAACAGTCTCAATTCTGGAACGTAATGCGATTTGTTTGGGCCGCCGCACGCCAACGCGAAGGAGCATATATCGACAACCGTAGCGTGGATGAACAGGCAAAGCAGGCCATTGATTACAATCAGATCCTGGACATACGTCCCGGCGGACGCCCCCAACAGGACGTATCAGCGTTTTCCCTTATGACCACGGTATATACCGATGCGATAACGGTTTCAGACGTTACTGGCTTTGGTCAAACATATGTTGCGAGAAACAACCGCAACATGGATGACTGGAAAAACTTTGTGAATGAACGCAACAAGGCAATTCGCAATGTAGAATTGCTGGGACAGACCAGTGCCGAGGGTCAATATAGAATTCAGCAAGCATTAGCCATCGGACCTTTGAGCAATCAATATGATGATCCAGTTACCGGTGATTTTCTTCCGTACTCACGAGAAGAGATTGAAGACCTTGTTAGTGGACTTCTCTTTGAGATAAACAATCGAGATGACCCGTGGGTTGCCGATGAAGCACGGCAGACGTTGCGCAATGCAAGTCTCCTTCAACAAGGGTATCGCTACTATACGGGCCATGAATTGAAGCTCAAATAGCTGACAAGCAACTCGGACCAGGAATGCGCCTCATGTGGGAAACGGTGAAAGCTAACAGCTCCATCTTGATCTTTAGCTCAACCGCTGGCTACCTTTCTGCATGTTTGCTTCTTCTGTTGCACCTTAAGCTTGTGTCGCTTGGACATGTCCCGTTGAACCCCATTCGAGGTTTTCTCTCACTAATCAATGTTTTTGCAGGATTAGGAGCCATTGTCTCAGGCCGACCCAATATAGGCACGATGCTAGGCCTGTGGGGATTACTGTCGTATCTCGGAATAGTGACAATGGTTGCCGCTCCGTTGGGATTGTTAAATAAATCCCAACGGAGCGGGAAAATATTTTCATTTGCCACTTTTATGATCATTGCAACTGGTTTAATTGTGAGTTTAGGTTGGATCGTTTTTGTGTGGCTCTCGGCACTGCTAGCCTACTATCAACCGTATTTGGGCATCGGACTGTTTATTGTAATCATAGCAACCGCCTGGTTGGCACTGCGCGTTAAAAATGGGATGGCATTGGGATTAGCCCTCTTCCTGGTTTTGACCCTAGAAGCAACAAGCATCTTTATTCTTGCAAATGTATTTTTGGTGTTATTCGTTGGATTGGCTTTAAATCCGTGATATTGACCTGATATAACAGCCCGCAGACAAGGCACACGATGACGCATCTATTCTGACCTTCGCGTGAGAAATAGGCTGGTCAAGCGCAGAAAGTCGGGAATGTTATCCTAAGATTCTCACAGCCGGAAACCGTACCTACAGGTGCGGTGTATATATGCAGAGTCCGACTGTGGAGCCTAAGATGAAAAGCAAGATACTCCTAGGTCTATGCGTTCCTATCATGTTTACACTAATGTCTACCGCTCAGCCGAGCCAATCTCCTGGCGTCGCTGCCGTCGTGGCAACCGTAGAGGTAGCGACTGAGATGGAAGCTGCACCGACTGACTGCGGGCCATCTCCAGAAGCAATCGAAATTAACAAAAAATATTATGGTCCCGTGCTCGGAACCTGGCCGATATGGGGAACAATTTACGCCGGGCAGAATCACATCGGCGTACTTGCGATGCCTCACGAGCACCCGACAAGTAGCTGGCTCCGGGACTGGTGGGGACAAAAGGTGCTGTGGCTAGTTAGCACCTCTTACAAGGCAAAGTCAAATTAAGTGGGTTCAATACCGCCGACCATAGCCCAATCTACTTTTCCTTCAACGGCAACGCTCCCGTTACAATCGCTATTCTTGACCCGGCAAGTCCGGGAGCCTTCGCTGAAGGTTCGGACCAGTTTGCCAACTTCCCATCGGGCGTATATGTGTCGAAGGCAGGCTGCTACACACTCGAAGCGCAATGGGATGGCGGTCTTTGGCGTCAAACTATCGCCGTTGGCTATGTCAAAGGTTTGGTGAATGCCCATATCTGACTTAACTTTTGTCCACTTTTCTTGCACCAGTCCATTTCGGTTGTGGTTGGCTATAATATATTCAGTTCAAGCGGTCTCGACAGACATAATCGATTTTCTTGCAGAAAGGATACGCTCTACGTGTTGAATCTAAATTCCGTTATGGTGGGAACGAAACAAGTCAAGGCATTAACGACCTTCTATGAAAAAGTCATTGGAAGGCCACCGGATATGACCGATAGTGAGAATGGTTTCTTTGGATGGCAAGTAGGCAGCGCGTATTTTTCCGTTTTGGAGCATTCCGAAATGGGAGGTAACACCAAAGACCCTGGACGCTTGATGTTTAATTTTGAAACCGTGCAGGTCAAAGAAGAGTTTGAGAGAATTAAGGCTCTCGGTGCTGTGGTCATACGAGAACCTTCTGCTATGGGAGACGGGTGGCTGGCGACACTGGCTGATCCAGATGGAAATTATTTTCAATTGGTGACCCCGATGGGATAATAAGTCGTCCCAAAGTTTGAGTTGGCATAAAACTGACCTCTACAACAACTGCGAATTAGGAAAAAGCGCAGAAAGTAGAGGTCATTTGGTATGGGCTACTTAACCAGCTTTGCCGCGAGAACAGTTATTGATTCGCCAAACCTGCGGAAGCCCCAGAGGCGACTGCGAAAGTTCAATTACAAAATACTTCGTCTCGTCAGAGTCGTTGAACAGATGCCAATCCTTCATTGAGCAAGCTTCACAATCCGTTCGTCTACACGATTACAACCTCTATGTGTAAGGCGGTCCACACATGTTCCACGAACTTATCAAATTGCTCCCGACTGAAAGTACCGTGCCCTGCATCATGATCCGGCGAACCGACCACCAGCGTGGAAGCGTGGGCATCGATCAGAAATTTTTCGAGTGTAGCTGCGACAGGACCATGCAATACGATCCGCTCAGCCTTGATGCCCCTTGTTCGCGCACGTTCGAATGCAATGCACAGAAACGACTCGCCCATGTACTCCATCTCGGCTAGAACCGCGTCAGAGAGCGGCGCATCTTTGGATTGCACATGGATCGGGTCAATAACATGGACAAAAACCAACTGTGAACCGCGTTCTTCAGCCAATTCGGCTGCCCGTTCTTCTGCGTATCGACTACTCGTGCCGCCCCGGATCGGGCAGACAATTTTATTGGTTGTTTTATTAAGCATCAGTATCCTCTGAAGCGATGAATGTGAGCGCATCCAGGCGCTTATCAACATCAACCAACAATTTGCGGTAGGCTTCCTCTGTTACCAGACCGTGCTGCAACGCGTCATTGAGCGCGGCACGTTCTGCGCGGAGGCTTTCGCGACGGGCGCTCATCAGGACTTCTCGTTCCAGTTCGCCATATTCCAGATATAGATCGCGTACCTCCTTATCTAGGCGCTGGCGCTCATCATGGTGCTGCACGCGCAAACCAGCCCATACCTCTCCGGTTACGATTCCTTGACTGTGTAATTGCTGCAAACGTCTCCAGGCGGCCTGTGCTGCATAAAGCCGCCCGACGCGCATGTCACGTTCCAGCTTTCGCGCTGAAAGTTGCAGTAATCGCAGCCGTTTGAGTAGCATTGGCATCGTGGTAGCTTGAATCAGCAGCGTGAACAGCACAACGCCAAAGGTCATCACCTGCAAGGTGGACCGATGATCCAGAGCGGCGGGCAGGCTCAGAGCCAACGCCAAACTGACTGCACCGCGCAAGCCGCCCCAGAACTGCACATGTTGCCAGGAAAGCGGGATGGCGCGGTGTGTTCGTCGCAAAATTAAGCCCAGCCCATAGACCACAATCGCGCGGCTCACCAGCACGGCGACAATGGCAATGACAATTGGTCCCACATAGTTGGCAAAATCCGAGACATTGATGGTCAACCCGATGAGCAGGAACACCAGCGAGTTGGCGACAAAGGCCATATATTCCCAGAAGTTGCTCACGACTATTCTGGTTGTAGGCGACATGCCTTGCCTGCCAAGCTGACCGATGAACAAGCCTGCCGCTACTACCGCCAGGACGCCGCTGGTTTGCAACCGTTCCGCCAGCAAATAGGAGCCGAATGCAAGACACGTCGTCAGCGTGGTTTCTACCAGATAATCGTCGATTTGTGCCAGCAAGCGGGACACGCCCCAACCCAACAGGCTTCCAATGGCAGCGCCGCCTACGGAAACGCGCACAAAATCAAAAATGCCCCCGAACGGATTAAACGCGTCTGACGTTGCCGCAGCGAGGGCAATACTGAAAATGACAATGGCGGTTCCGTCATTGAGGAGGCTTTCGGCTTCAAGCAGCACAGATAGCCGTCGAGCGACATTCGCTGAGCGAAACAACACAACCACGGCTACCGGGTCAGTCGCCGATATAAGCGCTCCGAATACCATCGCCGTTGCCAGCGGAATCGACGGAACCAGTATCGCTACCATCCCACCGACAATCACCGTAATGATGATGACGCCGGGTATCGCCAATGCGCCGATCTGTAATAGATCGTTAGTCAGGTGGTCGGCTTCAAGGTGCAGCGCCGCCTCGAATGCAATAGGTGGGATGAACAAAGTCAGGATGAGTTCGGGCGTGATCTGTGCTCCGAGGCTGTGATTAAAAGTCAACACCAGGCCGACCAGCACCAGCGCCACGGTGTATGGGATATGCAGGCGGTTGACAACAAGCGCTACCAGCGATACGACCACCAGTAATATAATCGCAAAACTCTCAACATCAATGATTGAATTCATTGCTTCTAGCTCAAGGTGACACCGGGATGCCCCGCTGCCCTGTGTTGTGAGGCTGATCATAGCAGATATTTCACGCTAAATAGAGGGTCAACGGGCCAGGAGTTGGATAAGAAGGAATGCACCGCCGCATATCGCGACAATCATCAACGTGATTGCGAAGCCAATTGCATAGTAGATGGGCCGAAATTCGCGACACAGCCGGGCATTATCGAGAATAGCAGCCAGCGCCGCTTAGCCCGGTGAGCCAATCGCCCAACTTCATGGGGTTGTGAAACGTGCCTTCCGGGTCTTGTAATTCAGTATTGGCCTCCTCAATCAATCCCGTTTCCCGCTCACCTGTCGTGGCGTTGTATCAATTCAGGTAGCGAGCCGGATTGAAGTTGCTAAAACCTGAAGCGAGTTTTCGAGCAGAGGGGTCGGGCTTTTCACCACTTTCGACATCGAACATACCTCCAACATTTCACATCGAACTTCATAGTGTGAACGAGAGCTATGCTCGAACGAGTCAGCACATTGTATGCCCTAGCATTGTCTGACGCTCAGCCGGAGGGTCACATTCGCCGGATTTTATCCAGCAGGCGGTGCAGGTAGCTTCGAGGATCGCCGTTGCTCATCAGGCTTCGGAGGCGTTTGGTTTCACTGTGCAGCCATCGTTCATCGCAGATGTAGCCATCAATCAGCACTTCGCTACCAGTCCATTTGCCGTGCGGCATACGGCGATAGACCTTCTGATAGGCTTCAGCGTATTCATTCAGGGCCTTTTTCAATTCGTCACTCGGCGCGCGTTGAGTGCTGCTGATCAGGCGCTGTGCCGTTCTAAGCAGTTCGGCAATCTCAATAGGTTTCGGCAGAAAGGCGTTCATGCCATGTTGCGTAGCCTCTTCCTTGAGGAGATCGTCGCACGACACGCCCAGGACGGGGACATCTTTCAGATCGGATTGTGACCGCATATAGCTCAGTACATCTACACCCGACCCTGACGGGAGGTGAAAATCCATAATCACCAGATCAGGGCGATCACGGCGTAAATAATTAATCGCCTCAGGCACATCGTAAATAATCTGCGTTCGGTATTGGCGGAAAATCCGCTCGTACAGAGTCGCGATATCAGGATTGTCTTCCACGATCAATACGCTTGCCATGGACCGGCCCTCATTGGGTTGGGATTATCCCATCTTAATTTATTTTGATCCGAATCCTCTGGACATCATATATTGTACAGAGGTACAAGACGTTTGGGGTAAATCTTAAGTACTAATTCTATAGAGGAATTGATGATTTGTATAGTAGTTGACTTACATATTCGTCGTTTTGCACATGAACATTGAATTCTGTGTGGTCAAAATGGAACACGTTTGTGTAAGTTCCCTTAACTGGTAGGCGCATTTTCAGGGTTAGAATCTTTTAAATGTTGGCGATGGACACGTGCAAGCGATGGCGTACACCCTCACTGGATCGGAAATCGGAGGATTGGTCGTCGGTCCACTTCTGGCAGAAGGCGGAATGGGATCGGTGTATCAGGCGTTCCGTCCCGGTTCCAAAGAACTCCTGGCGCTCAAGGTAATGTTGCCAGAGTATGCCGAAGATCAGGAACTGCGCGAACGGTTTATCCGCGAAACCAGGGTCATGCAGACGCTTCAGCACGAGCATATCATGCCCGTCTACGATGCTGGTGAAGAAAACGGCATCCTGTATTTGGTGATGCCATTTGTTCGCGGCCCATCTGTATTCGATCTGTTGGAGCGGCGGCGCTTTTCGCCATTGACCGCATGGCAAATCCTGAGTCCGGTGGCAGAAGCGCTCGACTACGCTCATACGCGAGGCGTCGTGCACCGTG
>WNFM01198264.1_pt4 | contig 13420 bp, 18 predicted proteins | sample 5400271 | NCBI WGS metagenome assembly WNFM01 (sample SAMN13153352, study PRJNA577476) | soil metagenome | isolation source: 60 cm saprolite on Douglas fir-dominated hillslope | place: USA:California | collected 2013-09-17 | reverse complement strand
CCGCCGCTACGCCACCGGGAAGCTGATTTCGATCCTGGCGACGCTGATCGTCCTCGGATGCCTCGCCGGGCCGCCCCTCACGAACCGGTTCGCGCGGCGTGCCTGAGCGCGCCCTCGTCGTCATCCCGACCTACAACGAGGCCCCCAACGTCCTCAACATCGTGCCGCTGGTCCTGTCGCAGGACCCACGCCTCGACGTGCTGGTCGTGGACGACAACTCGCCCGACGGCACCGGCCGGATGGCGGATGAGCTGGCCGCGGCGAACCCGCGAGTGCACGTGCTGCACCGGGAGGGGAAGCTGGGGCTGGGCACGGCGTACATCCGGGGGTTCAAGTGGGCTCTCGAGCGGGGGTACGATTACGTCTTCGAGATGGACGCCGATTTCTCGCACGACCCAGCGCACTTAAAGGAGTTTCTCAAGGCCATCGAGGGGGCCGATGTCGTACTGGGGTCGCGCTATCTCGACGGGAAGGTAACAGTGGTAAATTGGCCGATGGGGCGGTTGATGCTATCGTATTGCGCCAACATCTACGCCCGCTGGATCACCGGCCTCCGCATCTGGGATCTCACCGGTGGCTTCAAGTGTTTTCGCAGGCGCGTGCTCGAGACGATCGACCTGTCTCAAGTGCGCTCCAACGGATATGCCTTTCAGATCGAGATGAGCGTCCGCGCATGGCGAAAAGGGTTCAAGCTTCGGGAAATCCCCATCGTGTTCGTCGACCGGACCGAGGGGCAAAGCAAGATGAACCGGGCCATCGTCCGCGAGGCAGTGTGGATGGTGCCGCGGCTTCGGCTCCAGGGGTGGTTCGGCCGCATCTAGTCGGCCTCCCCATCTACAAGATGACGGGGTCGGGGAACGACTTCGTCATGGTGGGGGGGCGTATTTCGACGCCGGACGATTGGACGCCCGCCGACGTGCAGGCGGCCTGCGCCCGTGGCACCGGCGTGGGCGCCGACGGGCTCGTGTTCGTGACCCCTGGATCCCACCCAGGCGCGGTGCGCATGATCTATTTCAACTCCGATGGCTCCCGCGCCGCCATGTGCGGCAACGCCGCCCTCTGCAGCACGACTCTCGCCGCCCACCTGAGCCTCGGGGCTGCCGACGGCATGGATCTCGAGACGGACGCCGGCACCTCGAGGCCCCGGCAGAGGTCCCGGGGCTCGGCCTGGCCCCTGGGGAGCAGCGGGCGGCCCTCGGGCAAGTCGGAGTACCGCACCTCGTCGTCCTGCTGGACGACGTGGACCAGCTCGACCTGATGGGCCGCGGGCGGGCGCTGCGTCTAGACCCCGCACTAGGTCCGGAAGGAGCAAACGTGAACTTCATCTCTCCCGGTGGCAGCGATCGTGAATGGCGCATGCGGACGTACGAACGGGGGGTCGAAGCGGAGACGCTGGCGTGTGGGACCGGTTCAGTAGCCGCCGGGTGCGCCATTCAGGAATGGGGATTGGGACGACTGCCCATCAACATTGTAACGCGCAGCGGCCGCCTCCTGGAGATCAAAGCGACCAAGGCGGCAGGCGGGGGCTATGGGGATGTATGGCTTGCTGGGGAGGGGCGGATGGTGTTCAGGGGTGTGCTCACCTATTATACGAAGTTTACTACTGTCATGGTGTACCCTTGGTGAGCTCACCCAGACGCACCTTCGCTTCCGTCACTGCCACTTCTTTCGGCAGCTCGTTTACGATCCGTCGGTAGGCCGCAATCGCCTTGGCCGTGTCGCCCGCGGTCACCCAGGCCCTACCGGCGTCGGACAGCATTTGCCCCTTCATGAAGCCCATCCGGGCCCGCTCCGCCCCCGTCTGGTACGCCTCAGCGGCATCGCGCGGCTTCCGCAGATTCTCGTACGCGGCCCCCAGCAGCCCATACGCCTGCGCCCGGAATGCCGCTCCGGCGCTGGGAGCGAAGTCGCGCAATAGCTCCACCGCCTGCTGCGGCTGGCTTTGGAGCAGGCGCACCTGGGCGAGCAGCAGGCGGCCCTCGGACGCCGCGTTCGTGCCCGAGTAGTTCTCGATGACCCGCGCCAGCTCGCTCGCGGCCAGCGGCAGGTTCTGGTTGTCGAAGGCATAGCGCGCGCCCTGCAGCTGCCGTCCGGCGATCGCTTCGCTGCGCCTGGTGGAGGAGACGTTCCAGACGAACAAGACAGCGCCCACGACGAGCACGGTGCTGGCCCAGCTCGTGGCCTGCCTGTGGGCCCTGGTCCATGCGACGACCCGCTCGAGGAATGGTTCGACCTGCGTCGTCGCTCCCGGCTGCGTTACTGACTGCGTTGCCATTTCGTTTTTCCTTGGTTTGATCCACCCCAGTGCCCCTGGGGTGACTCGAACACCCGGCCAACGGTTTAGGAAACCGCTGCTCTATCCACCTGAGCTACAGGGGCGTAAGCGCCGAAATGTAGGCGAGTTACGTGTAGTGCAGCAAGGCCTCGACTCGCTGTCCCGGGAGGCGCTGTCGCCCCTTCAAGAAGTCGAGCTCGATGAGAAAACTGAAGCCCACGACTGCCCCACCGCTCCCGCCCACGAGCTGGGCCGCCGCGGCGGCGGTCCCGCCTGTGGCGAGGACGTCGTCGATGACGAGGACACGGTCCCGGGGGCCCACGGCGTCGTTGTGCATCTCCAGGGCATCGGTCCCGTACTCCAGGGCGTAGTCGACCCGCTGTGTCGCGGCCGGCAGCTTCCCCGGCTTGCGGATCGGGACCAATCCAGCGCCGAGCTTCAGGGCGATGGGCGCACCGAAGATGAACCCCCGGGACTCGATGCTGACGACCCTCGTGATCCCGGCCCCGGCGTACGGGGCCGCCATCAGCTCCGCGGCGCGGCCGAACAGCCTGGCGTCGAGCAGGATGGGCGTGATGTCCTTGAAGCCGATCCCCGGCTTCGGGAAGTCCGGCACCTCCCGGATCGCGCGCTTCAGGTCATCGAGTGAAGTCACTTGACTGCGAACGAGTTGGGCACTTCAAGCTCCGCTGGAACGTCAAGTCGATCGAGCGCGTCCACGTGTGACCCTGCCGGACCGCGCCGCAGCAGCTCCTCGAGCTGGTCGAGGGCTTCATCAGGGCCTTGAGAAACCACTTCAACGGTTCCGTCCCGCAGATTGCGCGCGAACCCGCCCAAGCCGAGTCGCTCCGCCTCCCGCCACACGAACCACCTGAACCCGACCCCCTGTACCCGCCCCCGGGCGATCCAGCGGCGGCGGCTCACGGGACGGGCTGCCGGCGGCGTCGCCGCACGTACACGGCCGCCGCCACCGCGACGATCGGAATCAACGCGACGATCGCCCAGGTGACGTAGCGCTTGACCTCCTCGTTGCGCAACGCCGCCTCGTTCCGCCCCAAGGCGTAGCCGATCCCGGCCAGGATCGTGCACCAGACGAAGGATCCGAGAGCGGTATAGCCAATGAACTTGGGGAGGGGCATACGGTGGAGGCCTGCGGGGATGGAGATGAGGTGCCGTACGACCGGGAACAGCCGCCCGACGAATGTGCTGAACTCCCCGTGCTGGGCAAAGAACCGTTCCGAGCGCGCCAGCGCCGATTCGGTCAAGAAGACATACTTGCCGTAGCGCCGCAGGAATGGGCCGCCGATCCAGTGCGCCCCGTAATAGTTCGCGAGTGCGCCGATGACGCTGCCCAGCACTCCGCAGGCGACCGCGATGACGAAGTTCATCTCGCCCTTCGCGGCCCAGTACCCCGCCGGCGGCATCACGAGCTCACTGGGGACCGGGAGGATGGACGACTCCAGCGCCATCAAGGCGACGATGCCCGGGTACCCGAGCTGCAGCAAGCCGCTCAGCAGCCAATCGACGAACCGCTCAAGCATCGAAGCCGTGCTCCCCGACCAGGGGCACAAAGCGCGCGTTGCCCAGAGCGGTCACCTCGATGCCGCTGGCGGTCCGCCGCACGAGCGTGAGGGTCTGGTCGCCCTTCGCCCCGAGCGGGATGATCATCCGGCCGCGGGGCGTCAGCTGATCCACGAGTGGCTGAGGTACCTCAGGCCCGCCGGCCGCGACGAGAATGGCGTGGTAGGGCGCGTAGGCGCTCCAGCCGAGGGTCCCGTCCCCTACCAACAGCGACACGTTGGCCGCGGCCGCAGCCTTGAGGGCGACCTGCGCCGTTTCGGCGAGGATCCGCACGCGCTCGATCGTGAAGACCTGGTCCGCAAGCGCCGCCAGCAGCGCCGTCTGGTACCCCGAGCCGGTGCCGATTTCGAGGACGCGCTCCTTGCCGGTCAGCGCCAACGCTTCGAGGTAGCGCGCCTGCGTAAAGGGCTGGGAGATGGTCTGGCCGTTGCCGATCGGCAGCGCCGCGTCCTCGTAGGCGCGGTGGCGCACGGCCTGCGGGACGAAGAGGTGGCGTGGAGTCTCCGCAAAGGCTCGCAGCACCGCGAGATCCCGGATGCCCTTGGCCCTGAGGCCCTCGACGAGGCGGGACCGATATCCCCCGAACCCATCGCGGCTCCCGCTCGTCATTTCCCGAGATTCCACTGCCGCACGACCTCCAGGAGCTCGTAGTTAGTCAGGTCCACGTGCAGCGGGGTCACCGAGATGTACCCGTCCTTCACGGCCTGAAAGTCTGAGTCGGCGCCCCCCGACCAGGTCACGTGGCCGCCGCCGATCCAGTAGATGTCGCGCCCCCACGGGTCCTTCATTCGGGCGATTTCCTCGTGGAAGACCCGGCTGCCCAGGTTCGTCGCCTTCACGCCCTTCACGTCGGCCGCGGGAATCGGCGGCAGGTTAATGTTCAGCAGCGTCTCCTCGGGAAAATTCTCGACCTGGACGATCCGCTCGATCAGGCGCTGCAGCCCCTCGCGGTGGCTCTCCAGATGCTCTAAGTCGAAGCTGCCGTAGGAAACGGCGATGCTCGGGATCCCGGCGGCGAGACCTTCCATCGCGGCGGCCACGGTCCCGGAGTACAGAACGTCCTCACCCATGTTAGGGCCATGGTTGATCCCGGAGATCACCCAATCGGGCTCCTGCGGCATCAGGGCGCCGAGGGCGAGCAGCACGCAGTCGGTGGGCGTCCCGTCCACCTGGAATGCGCCGTCGGCGCGGCGATTGGCACGTACGGGGCGATGCAGCGTGAGGGAGTGCGACGTCCCGCTCTGCTCACGGTCGGGCGCGACGACGGTCACCTGGCCCACCGTGGAGCACACCTCCGCGAGCATGCCGATGCCGCGCGCCAGAATGCCGTCGTCGTTCGAGACGAGGATCTTCATGCGTTTCCTGCGGCGCCCTGCACGATGCGCCGCGCATAACGAGCGAAAACTCGGGCCACGCGCCAGGTGTCGGCCCAGGACCGGAAGTGACTCGTGGCGCCGTCGTAAATCGTCGGGATCGCCACGCAGGTGACCCGGAACCCCGCGTCGCAGGCGGCGCCCAGGAGGAACGCCGTCTCGTAGTCAAACCGATCTCCCGTCGGCCGTACGCGCTCCGCGACGACCCGCCGGAAGGCCCGGAACCCCGTCTGAGCGTCGCTCACCCCCTGCCCCGCGATGCGGGTCGCCAGGCGGGCCGAGAGCCAATTGGTGATGCGGCGCCCGAAGGGCATCGCCCCGGTGCGCTCGCGCGCCCCCAGGACCAGGTCGGCGCGGCCGGCCACGATCGGGGCGAGCAGGCGTGGGATCTCAGCCGGTGGATGCTGACCGTCGGCGTCAATCGTGACGATGACGTCCGCGTCGGCCGCGAGCGCCGCCGCCAGTCCGGTCGCGAGCGCCGCGCCCTTGCCGCGGTTCGTGGTGTGGGTCAGCACTGTGGCGCCGCCGGCGCGTCCCACGCTCCCCGTCCCATCCGTCGATCCATCGTCCACCACGTAGACGGGCGCCACCAGGCGCGCGCCGGCGACGACGGCGGCGAGCGTCGCCGCCGCCTGATACGCAGGAATCGTGATCGCGACCCGAAGCTCAGCGCGTCCCGGCATTCGGCGAGCTATTCCCCTCGAGGATCCCCAACACCGACTTCAGCTCCGCCCGCAGCTCCTTCACGGTTTCGGTGGCGAGCGCGCGGCGCGCTTCCGGCTTCAGCTCCCCCGAGCGGCGGTATTGCTCGATCTTTTGGCGCGCCCCTTCGATCGTGTACTTCTCGGTGTAGAGGAGGTGCTTCACGAGCATGATCAGCTCGATCTCGCGCCGCTGATACACGCGGTTCCCCGAGCGATTCTTGGCGGGGTTCAGGAAGCGGAACTGGCTCTCCCAGTACCGCAGGACGTGCGGCTTCAGGTCGGTGAGCTGGCACACCTCGCCGATCGAGAAGAACTCCTGCACGGGCTGGCTCGGAAGGATCGCACTCATCGCCACTGCTCCGCCTTGAGGTCGCGCTCCATGAGATCGGTGACGGCTTGCCTCGGCGCCTTGCCCCGGAACAACACGTCCGCCACCTCGCGCGCGATCGGCAGCTCGACGCCGTGCCGCTCCCCCAGCACCACCGCCGTGCGCGCAGTGTTCACTCCCTCAGCGACCGTCGCCTTCCCCGCCTGGGCCTGCTCGAACGTTTGTCCGCGCCCCAGCGCCACGCCCAGGGTTCGATTGCGCGACAGCGCGCCCGTGGCCGTCAGAATCAGGTCGCCCATGCCGGCGAGGCCCGCGAACGTCATCGGGTCGGCGCCGAGCGCGACCCCAAGCCGTGTGATCTCGGCAAGGCCGCGCGTGATCACCGCCGCGCGCGTGTTGTACCCGAGCCCCAGCCCCTCGAGGATCCCCGCGGCGAGCGCGATCACATTCTTGAGCGCTCCGCCCAGCTCGACGCCGACAACGTCGGTGTGCGAGTAGACGCGAAAGTGCCCAGCCGAGAATACCTGCTGCGCCCGCAGCGCCACCGCATGATCGCCGGCCGCCGCCACGACGGCCGTAGGTTGCCGCTCATACACTTCCTGCGCGAACGACGGCCCCGACAGCACCGCGACCGGGGTTCCCTTGGGCAGCACCGCCTCGAGGACCGTCGACGGCCGCTCGAGCTGATCCGGATCGAGCCCCTTCGACACGCTCACGACCAGGGGCTGCGCTCCGCTCTTCGGGAACGCGGCCGCGGCCTGCGCCATCACCGGACGCACGACGTGCGCCGGGGCCGCCGATACGACGACCACCGCGCCCCGGACCGCGGCGGCGAGATCGCCTTCCGCGCGCAAGGCGGGCGCCAGCGACGCACCGGGGAGAAACACCGGGTTCGCATGTTGGCGGTTCACCGCCTCGACGACCTCCGGCTCGCGGGCCCACAAGACGACCGTGTCCCCCTTGCGGGCGAGCAGGTCAGCGAGGGCCGTCCCCCAGGCGCCGCCCCCGACGACGGCGATCCGGCTCACGCCGGCGCGCCGGTGCGGGTCCGAAACCGGTTCTCCGTCCCTGCCAGCAACCGCTGGACGTTCGCGCGGTGCGCGAAGACGATGAGCAACGCGAGCACCACGCTCGCCCAGAACGTGGGGCCGGGGCCGTCGGCGGTCAGCCAAACCCATAGGGGAAACAACAGGGCCGCCACGATCGAGCTGAGGGAGACGTACCCGGTGAGCCACAAGCACGCGCCCCACACCGGGAGGGCAATCGCGAACGCCAGCGGCGCCAGGGCGAGGAAGACGCCGGCGGCCGTCGCGACCCCCTTGCCGCCGCGAAAGCGCACATAGGGCGAGAACATGTGCCCCAGCACCGCCGCGCCTCCCAGCGTCACGGGCAGCCAGCCCGGACCGGCGGCCCAGTGGCCGAACAGCGCGACCGGGATGGCGCCCTTCGCCACGTCGACGAGACCCACGGGAATCGCGTACTTCCAGCCCAGCAACCGGTACACGTTCGTGGCGCCCAGGTTCTTGGAGCCGTGCGCGCGCAGGTCGATTCCCCGCGCCAGCCGGCCGGCGATGTAGCTCGTGGGTGTCGCCCCGAGCAGGTAGGACGCGACAATCCAGAGCGCGACGCTCACCGGCGGCCCTTCTTGCGACGGAACTTGATGGTGAGCGGCGCACCGGTGAAGTCCCACGCTTCGCGGAAACCGTTGTGCAGGTACCGCGTGTATGACTCGGTCACCGCCTCGGGGCGATTGGCGATCACGGCGAAGCGTGGCGGCGCCGTGCCCACCTGGGTCGCATAGAACAGCCGCAGCGACTCGCCGACCGGCTGCGGCGGCTGCTGGCGTGCGACCAACGACTCCAGGACGCGATTCACTTCGGCCGTCGGCACGCGCTTCTCGCGCTCCGCGGCCACCTCGAGAATCGCGTCGAGCAGCTTGACCACGCGCTGCCCCGTCTTCGCCGAGACGTAATAGAACGGGATGAACGAAAGGAACGGCGCGCGGGCTTTGAGCTCCTTCTCGCCGCGCACGGCGGTGTTCGTCTCCTTCTCCTCGATCAAGTCCCACTTGTTCACCGCGATGAGCACGCCCACGCCCTTCTCCCAGGCATCGTTCGCGATTCTCATGTCCTGCTCGTGCAGCCCGTCCTTCGCATCGACCACCAGGACGCAGACCTGAGCCTGCTCGACGGCGCGGGAGGTGCGCAGCGTCGAATAAAACTCGATGTCCTCGTTGACCTTGCTGCGCTTGCGCAATCCGGCCGTGTCGATGAACACGAGGCGATGCCCCTCGTACACGAGGGGCGTATCGATGGCGTCCCGCGTTGTGCCCGGCTCCGCGGCCACGACGAGCCGGTCCTGACCGAGCAGCCGATTCACGAGGCTCGATTTGCCGACGTTGGGACGGCCCACCACCGCGACGCGGATCGCCTCCTCATCGGGCGCCGCGCCCTCGGCGGGGAGCATTGTGACCAACCGGTCCAGCAGGTCACCACTGTTCTTCCCGACCGACGCGGAAACGGGGAACGGCTCGCCCAATCCCAGCTCGTAGAACGAGAGCTGTCGTGTTTCGTTGGGCAGGTCGTCGCATTTGTTCGCGACCAGGAGCACCGGGCGCTGCACCTTGCGCAGATACTGTGCGATCTCGAGGTCCTGCGGGTGCACGCCGGCCTGCACGTCCACGAGGAACACGAGGACGTCGCTCTCGGCCACCGCCTGCTCCACCTGCCCTCGAATCGCGCGGTTCATCGGGTCGGTAGAGCCCGGAACGAGCCCTCCGGTGTCCACCAGCCAGAAGCGGCGGCCGTTCCATTCCGCCGGGGCGAAGTGGCGGTCACGGGTGACGCCCGGCTGCGCGTCCACGATGGCTTGGCGGCGGCCGATGATCCGGTTGAACAGTGTGGACTTGCCGACGTTGGGGCGGCCGATGATGGCAATCGTGGGCGCCGTCATGCAGCCACTTCCTCGTCCACCAACGCATCCGCGAAGTCGTAGGAGAGCTTGATGGGCATCGGGAGCTGGGCAGCCAACGCATGCGCATCCAGATCGTCCATGAACACGAGATCGTCGTTTACGGCCTCGGCGGGGAGCAGGACGAGGTCGAGGTCGCGCCGCTCACGCAGCGCCGCAAGCAGTGTCGCGCCGGGAAGCAGACCGGCGGTCGTCACGGCCGGACCGAACAACGTGTTCTCGAGCGCCAGGATCTCGAACTGTGCGCCGGTCGCCGCGGCGAGGCCGGGCACCACCTGGGGCATCAGCGCACCCATCGCCGTCCCGGTCACCACGCCGATCCGCTTGCCCTGCCAACCCCCCCGCCCTGCCCCGAGCCGCTCACGCGCCGCGGCGATGCGCGTCTGGAGGTAGCGCACCGACCCCACGCCATTCTCGCGTTGATCGAAATCGCCGTACCACTCGGCTCCGGGCAGCGGCTGCTCGGCCTGCAGGTACAAGTCGTCCGCGCCATAGCACCACGGCGTCCCCCGCTCGGCGAGGGCGCGCTGGGCAAACTCGCTTACCGTCGCGAGAGCCGCCCGGCATTCCTTCGGCGCCGGCTGGCGCACGAGATCGTGCTTGCTGAATTCGGTGAGGGCCACGGGCACCACGGAGACCGACAACACGGCGGCGCCGATGCCGTACAGATCGGCGAGCGTGCGAACCAGCTGCGGGCCGTCGTTCACGCCGGGGACCAGCACGACCTGGGTGTGGAACTGGATCCCCCGCTCCGCGAACCAGCTCAGCTGCGGGACGATGGCCTCGGCTTCCGGATTCCGCAGCAGCCAGCGACGCACGACCGGATCGGTCGCGTGTACCGACACGTACAAGGGCGAGAGCCGGTATTCCACGATGCGGGCCAAGTCCCAAGGCTTCAGATTCGTCAGGGTCGCGAAGTTGCCGTAGCGGAACGAGAGCCGGTAATCGTCGTCCCGGATGTACAGGGCCGGCCGCAACCCCAGCGGGTTACCGTCCACGAAGCAGAAATCGCAATGGTTGGCGCAGCGCCGGATACGCGGCGCCTCGAGCGTCACCCCCATCGGGAGCCCCTCGGGACGCTCTACGTCGTACTCCACCTCCGGCCCCGACGGGAGCCGTGCCCGCAGCACGAACTGGTCGTCGGCGGTGAGGAACTCCCAATCGAGAAAATCCTCGAGGTCACGTTCGTTGACCGCGAGGAGCTCCGTTCCGGGGATGAGACCAAGGGCGGCACCCAACGTATCGGGCGCCACCGTCTGCACGCGAATCACTGCTGGCCCGCCTAGAGGTTCAAGGAGTTTGTGAAGCTTCGTGGTGCAACTTCAACAGCTAATATCGCTTAGGAGCGGCGGTAACGCCAGGCGACGAGGTCGCGCCCGGGGACGTGAACTTCGAGCGCCTGGGTCCCCTGAGGCGGAAGCGGCGGGATTTCGATGACTTGCGTGGCCCGGACCGCCCCTTGGGCGTCCAGGAACTCGAAAGACACTCGCTGGAGGGCGGACGCGGTGCTGCCCCCATTGCTCGCCACACCGCTCAGCGTGAAGCCGGCTGAGTCGGACAGGAACGTGGTGACGTCGACCTCGACCTGCAGTCCGCCGTCGGCCAGGTCCTTGTACCTCTGGGCCGAGTCGCGGCGCGCGCGCAGATCCCACCCTGCGGCGAGCAGGCGCAATGTGGTGCGGCTGAGGGGATCGACGGCGGCGAGGCGCTGAGCCGCCGGAAGGAGCCGGGTGCTGTCGCGTAGCCCCAGGTAGCCGTTGGCGAGGTCGAGCAGCGCGTCCCGATTGTAGGGGCGCCGATCGAGTGCCCGCGCGAGCAGCTTGGTCGCGGGGACGAAGAGGTTCGCCCGCAGGGCACCCCGGCCCGCCTCGATGAGCACGTCGGCGTCGGGGACCCCCCCCACCGGATAGATAGCGTCGAACGCGGCTTCCGCCTCCCGCGCACGACCACTCTGGTAGTACAGGCTCGCGAGGCCCGTCACGGCATCAGTGGCATCGGGATACGCCGCGAGGTAGCCCCGGAACGCCTGGATCGCCGGCTCGAACGCCGGTTGGGCGGCGGCGCTGTCGGCGGCGACCTGCATGGCGCGCGCGACCAGCGCGGCGCGGCGCTCGGCCACCCCCTGAGCGCGCAGCGCGGAGTCGCGGGAGAAGGCTTGCTGATCAGCCGGCGCGAGTCGCGCGCCGCGGGCACGGCGTGAGGCGGCCGACGCCTCGACTCGGCTCAGCACCATCGAGTCCACGGCCAGGAGCCGCTGGATCGAGTCGCGCCCGAACCGCGCGTGCTGCCACCGCTGGGCACCCGGGTCGCCCTGGACCCGGCGCAGCGAGAGCCGTGCAACGCTGCCGAGCGCGTCCTTCTTGCTCTCGGCGAACGCCGTGTCGCTGCCGGCGAGGGTCGCCGCCTTGGTGAGGTAGAAGGCCGCCGAGTCGACCTGGTCCTGGGAGGTGAAGAGCTGCCCTAGGGCGAAGAATGGTTTCGGTTGGTCGGGCCGCAGCGCCCCCGCCTGGCGCAGCAGCCGCTGGGCGGAATCCGGGCGGTTATCCTGCCAGTTGCGCAGCCCCGCGGCCACGACGCCGCGCCACAGCGTTTGGCGGTACCCCGCGATGTCTTGCGGGCCTTGGGGGGCGTCGCCCACCTCGACGTAGTAGCGCCCCAGGTAGTACCACGCCGCAGGGTTCTTGTCCTGGCCGTCCCCGGTGATCGTGCGCGTCAGAACGTCGAGCGTTTGGCTCAACATCCGGTCCTTGGTGTTGGGCTTCTCAGCGGCGGTCTTGAGGTTGACGATCGCGGTACTGACACGGAAATGCCCTGCCTTGATGTCGCACGGCGGCTGGGGTGGGGTCCAGGCTTGGCCGGTGAGGGAAACGGCGCCCCCCAAGGAGGAGAGGGCAGCAAGGACGAGGACGGCCGAGCGAGACGGCATGGTTCGGATGTTCGAGAGCGGGCGACGGGATTCGAACCCGTGACGTCCAGCTTGGGAAGCTGGCATTCTACCCCTGAATTACGCCCGCAAGACCCAACAACAGAGACCCCTAACTTAGCCGCCTCCGGCGCGGCGCGGTACTCCGTGCTCCCGCCGCCCGCGCCGGCGCCATTGCGGCAGGCAGACAACGCTGCTACAACCGAGTCGTGATCCGCTTGCGCTTCGTGCCCGCCTCGGTGGTTATCCTGCTCGCCGGCCCGGGCTGCGCCGGTGGCGGCCCCAACGGCAGCACCCCGCCCTTCCCCGCAACCGATCGCAACCTGATCACATACGCCGAGCTGACTCAGCGCCGATTCTCCACGGTGTACGCCGCCATTGAGTCACTGCGCCCGAACTGGCTGGCCCTGCGGGGACCAGAAGGCGCCGTGCAGGTGTACTTGGACGGCCAACACCTCGGTGGCGTCGAGATGCTGATGTCGATCCCCATACCGACCGTGGAGTCCATCCGGCATGTCGATGGCATCGAGGCTGCCGCTCGTTATGGGCGGGGCCACGACCAGGGGGCCATCCTCGTCAAGACACAGCACGGAGGCCCCTGAGTCTCACTCCTTGTGGTACCGCCACGCCTGGATGCCCGCTCCGATTACCTTGAGATCGATCTGGTGTGTCTCCTGCGGCGCAATCGCTGGTATGTCTGCGGACTGCGTCGCCACGACCTCGCCCTTCGTGTTCAGGAACTCGAACACCAGCTTGAACGGCTGGCCGGGCGTGCTGCGCACGTTCGTCACTAACCCCTTAATGTGGGCGCTTTGATCTTCCGGGCTGAACTCGCTGATGGTTACATCGGCCGACAAGGTCGAATCGGCCATCCGTAGATAGTGCAAGGTCGAGTCGACATGCCCGACTCGCTGATGCGCGAACGCCAGGAACCGGAGCGACATGCGGTTCATCGGATCCACGCTCACCAGACGCTGTGCCACGGGGAGCATTCCCGTCGAGTCGTTCAACTGCAGATAGGCGTTCACCAGGTTGTAGAGCCCGTCGCGGGAGTATGGGTTCACCTTGAGGCCGGCTGCGAAGGCTTGGGCAGCCAACCGGTAGGTCACACTGGCCGCGCCATCGTAGTCGCGCATGGTCGCCTTCGTCACCGAGTCACACCGGGCACGGATGCGCCCCGGCGTGAGCTGGCGGTTCGTCCGAGCCTCCGTGCGGCCCGTGCCCCCGGAGGCGGCGGTGTCCGGTGGGTCGGACACACCCTGGAAG
>WNFM01323318.1_pt1 | contig 13421 bp, 12 predicted proteins | sample 5400271 | NCBI WGS metagenome assembly WNFM01 (sample SAMN13153352, study PRJNA577476) | soil metagenome | isolation source: 60 cm saprolite on Douglas fir-dominated hillslope | place: USA:California | collected 2013-09-17 | reverse complement strand
GCCCTCGTTCACGGCCACCCGTGTGTACGTGGCGGAACCGCCGCTCGGGAGCGTCGCGGAATTCGGGACGGTCACGGGTAGCGCCGCTCGTGGAGTCGGAGCAATCGCACACTGTTGCAGAGCGACCACTGCGATGGCGGCCACGCCGGCGGCCACGGCTGCACCAGCGAACGGTCGCCACCAAACGGCCGATCGTCCGCGAACGGTCGCCGGGTCTGCGACCAGAGGCTCGCCGTCGATGGCGCGGTTTACCCGCCCCGGGAAGCCCTGCGTCAGCCGCGCATGGGTGCCCCCACGCACGCTTTCGCCGATGAGGGCGTAACGTCCGAAGCTTTCCCGCAATTCCGGGTCGCGCGTCAGCCGCTTCAGCAACAACTCGGTTTCCGAATTAGGCAGCTCGCCATCGAGAAACGCCGAAACTTGTTCACGAATTTGTTCGCTCATGTGTCCTCAGGCCGACCAAGGCCGCCATCGAATATGGGTCGTAGCTTCTTGTCTATCGCCTCGCGCGCACGAAAAATTCGTGAGCGCACCGTTCCGACCGGGCAATCCATCGTTTGCGCGATATCTTCGTAGCTCAAACCTTCCAACTCGCGCAGAACGATGGCGGTTCGCAGATCTTCCGGCAGGTTTTCGATGGCCCGGTTAACGGTGTCGCGGATCTCATCCGTCAGCAGCAGGGCCTCGGGCGTTTCGGCCTCGGCCAAGCGCCCGTGCAATTCGTATTGCTCCGGATCTTGCAGGTCAAGATCATAGTCCATGGGCCGGCGTTTGGTTGCCACGAGGGCGTTTTTCGCGGTGTTGATGGCGATTCTATACAGCCAGGTATAGAAAGCGCTATCGCCGCGAAACGATTGCAACGCACGGTACGCTTTTACAAACGCCTCCTGTGCGATGTCCTCAGCCTCGGTTGCATCGTGCACGTAACGCATGATCAGCTTCAGCACCTTGTGCTGGTAACGCAGGACCAACAAATCAAACGCAGCGCGCTCACCGCGCTGGACTTTTTCGACCAGTTTGAGGTCACTCTCCTCGACGCTCATGCGTGACCCCAACCCGGCATAGCTCTCAACCAGCCTGTCGCAATAGACCGACTGCATGGGGAAAAGTTCGACAATTTGGGGGGGCTTTTAACAGTAACCGTGACTTTGTGCACAATCCCGATTCTACCAGCCGCAAGGGACGTCAACGGCCGTTCCGGGCGGCGGCGGTAATGCGCGCTATCAGGGACGCAAGCGCGGCATCGGGCGGCGCTTCACGTCCCAGGAAGTAGGCGTGCATCAGCGGATCTTGTATATCAAGCAGCCGCCGGAACGCCTCCTGTTGCTCCGGAGCCGCAGTACGGTATTCCTCGTCGACGTAGCGGGTGAGCAACACGTCCAACTCCCGCATCCCCCGCCGGCAACGCCAGCGCAGCTTACCGAGTTCGCCGCCCATCAAAGGCGGCGATGTGCCATAACCTGCTTGATCTCGGCAATGGCTTTTGCGGGATTCAGGTCCTTCGGGCACGCCTCGGTGCAGTTCATGATGGTATGGCAGCGATACAGGCGGAAGGGATCCTCGAGCTGATCGAGGCGCTCGCCGGTTGCCTCGTCGCGGCTGTCCACAATCCAGCGGTAGGCGGCCAACAGCGCGGCCGGCCCCAAGTACCGCTCGCTGTTCCACCAATAGCTGGGGCAGCTCGTCGAGCAACAGGCGCACAGAATGCACGCCGAGGGACGATCCACCTTTTCCTGATCCTCCTTCGACTGCAGCCGCTCCCCATCCGGCGGTGCAGGCGTTCGGGTCTGCAGCCAGGGTTTGATCGAGGCGTATTGAGCATAGAAATTGGTGAGATCCGGGACCAGATCCTTGATGACTGGCATGTGCGGCAGCGGATAGATCTTGATGTCCCTCTTCACGTCCGCGCAGGCGCTGATGCACGCGAGAGCGTTTTTGCCGTCGATGTTCATGGCGCAGGAGCCGCATATTCCTTCGCGGCAGGAGCGCCGAAAGCTCAACGTGGAGTCGATCTCATTCTTGATCTTGATGAGAGCATCCAAGATCATGGGTCCGCAGTTGTCCATATCCACTTCGTAACTGTCGAGACGCGGATTCTCGGTCGAGTCGGGATCGAATCGATAGATCTTGAACACCCGCACGCTCTTTGTGCCGGGCGGCGCCTTGAATACCCGGCCTTCCTTGCGAAACTTGGAATTGGCGGGAAGGGTAAACTCAGCCATCGATCGCTCCTAGTAGGTTCGCGCCTTGGGCGGCACGGACTCGACATCATCGGTCAAGGTGTTCAAGTGCACCGGGCGGTAGTCGAACGTCGTATTTCCGTGGGCATCGACCCAGCACAGCGTGTGCTTCATCCAGTTCTGGTCGTCGCGGTTGGGGAAGTCCTCGCGCGCCTGCGCACCGCGGCTTTCTTGGCGAATTTCCGCGGAATGCATGGTTGCCACCGCCTGGCCCAGCAGATTGTCGAGCTCCAAGGTTTCGATCAGGTCGGTGTTCCAAACCAACGATCGGTCCGTCACCTGCACGTCGTCGAACGACGCGAACACGTCGGCCAGTTTTCGTTTGCCATCGCTCAGCGTTTCTCCGGAGCGGAACACCGCGGCATCGCTCTGCATGACCCGCTGCATGTCCAGGCGGATGTCGGCGGTGCGGCGCGAGCCCTTGGCATTGCGGAATTTATCGAGCCGCGCCAGCGCGGCGTCGGAGGAATCGGACTTGAGCGCGCGATGCGGAGTCTCCGGCTTGACTACGCGAGCGCAATGCCGTGCGGCCTCGCGCCCGAAGACAACGAGATCCAGCAGCGAATTCGAGCCCAGCCGATTCGCGCCATGCACGGACACGCAGGCCGCCTCACCCACCGCCATCAGGCCGGGCACCAACGCGTCGGACTCGCCGTTCCCGCGCGTGACGACTTCGCCGTGAAAATTGCAGGGAATGCCTCCCATATTGTAGTGGACGGTGGGCAGCACCGGAATCGGTTCCTTGTTGACGTCGACGTTCGCAAAGATCCGAGCGGTCTCGGCGATGCCGGGCAACCGCTCCTTGATCACGGCGGGACCCAAGTGCTCGAGATGCAGGTGGATGTGATCCTTGTTCTTGCCGACGCCGCGCCCCTCGCGAATCTCGACGGTCATGGCACGGCTGACCACATCCCGAGACGCCAAGTCCTTTGCATTGGGCGCGTAGCGTTCCATGAATCGCTCGCCGGCCGAATTCGTGAGATATCCGCCTTCGCCGCGCGAGCCCTCGGTGATGAGGCATCCAGCGCCATAGATTCCGGTCGGGTGGAACTGCACGAATTCCATGTCCTGAAGCGGCAGTCCGGCGCGCAGCGCCATACCGCCCCCATCGCCCGTACATGTGTGCGCCGATGTGCACGAGAACCACGCCCGGCCGTACCCGCCGGTGGCGAGAATCACCTGATGGGCGCGGAAGCGGTGCAGCGAACCGTCCGACATGTCCAGAGCGACCACGCCGCGGCATTCGCCGTCTTCCATAATCAGGTCGAGCGCAAAGTATTCAATGAAAAAACTTGCCTCGTGTTTCAGCGATTGCTGATACAGCGTGTGCAGCATGGCGTGCCCGGTGCGGTCCGCCGCCGCGCAGGTTCGTTGCGCGATGCCCTTGCCGAAATGCGTGGTCATGCCGCCGAACGGGCGCTGATAGATCTTGCCACCCTCGGTGCGGGAGAACGGTACGCCGTAATGTTCGAGTTCGATGACCGCCGCGGGCGCCTCCTTGCACATGAATTCGATGGCGTCCTGATCTCCAAGCCAGTCCGATCCCTTGACCGTGTCGTACATATGCCATCGCCAATCGTCGTCGCCCATATTGCCGAGCGCCGCCGATATGCCGCCTTGCGCCGCAACCGTGTGGCTTCGCGTCGGAAAGACTTTGGTCAGACAGGCGGTGGAAAGGCCCGCCTCGGCCAATCCGAATGTGGCGCGGAGACCCGCGCCGCCGGCGCCGACCACGACCACATCGTAGGAATGGTCAATAAATCTGTAATCGCTCATGGAGCCAACGATCCGAACGCGACGCGCAAAATTGCCAATATGCTCGCGCCGCCGAAGAGCACATAGAGGAACCGCAACAACATCAGCGAGACCACCTTTGCCGACCCGCCGTGCACGTAGTCCTCGATGATGACCGTCGTACCCAGGTAGGAGTGATACGTCAAAACGGCGATCGACAGGACGGCCAGGAGACTGCTGACCGGCTGCGCCAGCCAAACACGAACCGTCTCGTAGTCGAGTGCCGGCAACAAGAGCAGAGAAAGGAAGAACCACAGGGTTAGAGGAATCAAGGCGACGGCGGTGACCCGCTGAGCCCACCAATGTCCCGTACCATCCTTGGCGGACCCCGTTCCGAGAACCCGACCCAAAGGGCTGCGCAGGCTCATGCCCGCGCCCCGCGCCAGACGACCACGCAAACGCACAAGGTCAACGCGAGCGCGCCCACCACCGCAATCCAACCGCTCAAGTGCCGCTGGGCGCGTTCGAAGCCATAACCTGCATCCCAGAAAAGGTGCCGCACGCCGTTCAGCAGATGATAAAGAAAGGAAAAGGTCCAGCCGACCAGGAACAGGATTCCGAGCGGGCTCCACAGCACTCGGATGGCCGAACCGTAGGCAGCGTCGCCGCCTGCCAGGGAAATCAGCCAATAGGAAAGAGCCACGATCCCGAGCGCCAGCGCGATGCCGGTCAGGCGATGCAATATCGACAGCGTATTGCCGATCTGCCAGCGGTAGATGCCAAGGTGCGGAGAAAGCGGCCGGGCGCGTACGGGCATGGTCAGGCGTCGTCCTTGCGGTTAGAAATCAATACAGCGGCCCCGCAACTCCCAGTCCCCGTACCGCGTAGGCTCCGGTCCCTGCCGGCCGCCGATTTCAAGGGGCTGAGCCGTCCGCTCCACCGGTGGTCGGTCGCCCGGATTGATGCCCTCGGTCTGTGGAGTGGCGGCAGCATCGTCGATCGCCGGCTGATTGCCGGCGCAATGCGCCTGTTCGGTCATGTTCGGCAGATCTTCGCAACGAGTCACGCCCCAAAGTTTGCCAGAAAACGAGGGCCCATAACCACGCGGGCAGGGGTGAATTTGCGCACGCGCCGTTTCGGACGGGGGGTTGACAGCCGGGACCGCGTACCCATCTGATGGGGATATGAGCAACACCAACGGCACGAGAGCCCCCGCGGGCAATGCAGCCCCCGCCTTGGGGCGCCTGTCTCAATTCGGCCTTGCGCGATTCTCCGGGCCAGACAACTTAAGCTTTCTGCAGGGTCAGTTGTCGAACGACACGAACCGCTTGACGGTCGGTGCACCGCTGCTGGCGGCCTTTTCCACGCCGCAGGGGCGCGTCGTCGCGGTCCTGCATCTGCTGCCGCATTCCAGCGGGGTCATGGCGATTCTGCCGCGTGAGATCGTTCTACCCACCGTCGAGCGGCTGCGAAAGTACGTGCTGCGTGCCAAGGTGCGAATCGAGGATGTCAGCGACCAATTCGCGGTGTTCGGCCGAAACGGAATCGACGCGTCCCCGGCCGATGGGCTGCCCGTCCCGCAGGCGGCGCAGGCCTACCTGGAGCGAGACGGAATCGGAGTAGCGCGTCTCGGTTCGGACCGGCGGCCGTCGCTGACCAACCGGTATTGGGTCATCGGCACCGCGCAAGATCTCACGGCGCAGGGCATCGTGAGCTTAGCGAGGGAGGAGCCGCGCGTGGAACATGCATGGCGGCTCGCCGACATTCGCGCCGGATTGCCGCAAATCTATGCGGCGACGCGTGAAATGTTCGTCGCGCAGATGCTCAATCTCGATCTGATCGACGGCATCAGCTTCACCAAGGGGTGTTTTACCGGCCAGGAAATCATTGCGCGAACACAACATCTCGGGCGCATCAAACGCCGGCTGCATCGCCTCCGGTTGCCCGCAGGCACCTGGGCGGTCGGACAAGCCGTTCATCTGACCGACGGGCGCAGCGGCCGATTGACGGAACTGGCAGCGGTCGGCGCGGAATTCGAAGCGCTGGCGGTACTCACCCTGGAAACCGGCAGCGCCACCGGAGCGGAGGACGCGGTTGGCGGGGCGGCGAGCAGTACTCTCGTCGATGCGACTGAACTGCCGCTCCCGTATTCGCTCGGGTCAGCGTAGCGAGAAAGCGTTTCCGCGGAAACGCGGCCGCGTCAAGGAGAATGCAATGCATACATCGCGACGTCTTGCTGTTGGATTGGCGGCATGCGTAACGCTCGGCGCTTGCGCGGGCGGTGGCAGCCCGAGCGGCGGAATGCCCGCCCCCACGCCGGCCCGCCCTCCTCGCCTTCGCCGCCACCGGCGACGGGAACCGACGTCCTCACCTATAAGTACGACCTCAGTCGCAGCGGCCTGAACCCTACCGAGTCCACGCTCACGCTTGCCAATGTCGCGCCGGCGACTTTCGGTCTGTTGCGCGTGCTGTCCGTCGACGGCAAGGTCGACGCACAGCCGCTGTATGTAACGAACCTCGCCGTCGCAGGAGCCCCGCACAACGCCGTGATCGTCGCAACCGAACATGATTCGGTGTACGCGTTCGATTCGGACACCGGAGCCTCGCTATGGAAGGTCTCGCTGCTCGGAAGCGGGGAAGTCTCGAGCGACACCCGTGGCTGCGGTCAAATCACGCCGGAGATCGGCATCACGTCGACACCGGTGATCGACCGCGGCGCGGGCGCCCATGGCACCGTGTTCGTCGTCGCCATGTCGAAGGATTCGTCGTCGGCGTATCATCAACGCCTGCACGCGCTCGACCTCGCCACGGGCGCAGAGCTGCTGCAGGGTCCGGTGGAAGTCTCGGCCACCTTTCCGACCGCGGGCGGCGGCACCACGACGTTCACTCCCGGGCAGTACGCGGAACGAGCGGCGCTGCTACTGACGAACGGCACGATAGTGACGAAACTCGCTGACGCGTACCGCGGTTCTCAATGTCGGGCCGAACGGCGAAGCCGGACCCGCCATCTGGATGAGCGGCGGCGGCCCGGCTGCCGATTCAGCCGGGAATATTTTTCTTCTCACCGCGAACGGCGCATTCGAGACGGTGCTGGATGCCAACGGATTCCCGCAGCACGGGGATTTCGGCAACTCCTTCCTTAAGGTGGCACTCGTCGGCGGCACCCTGAAGGTTGCCGATTACTTCACCATGTCCGGTGAAGTGGCGGAATCGGCGGCGGACCGCGATCTTGGGTCCGGAGGCGCGCTATTGTTGCCGGACATGAAGGACGCCGCCGGCGCGGTCCGCCATCTCGTCATCGGGGCCGGCAAGGACGGCAACCTCTACGTCGTGGACCGCGATTCCATGGGAAAATTCAGCGCTGCCGCGAATGCCATGTGGCAACAGCTCAATGGGGCTCTTCGCGGCGGCGTCTGGTCCACTCCCGCCTACTTTAACGGCAGCGTGTACTATGGCGATGCGAACTCGACGTTGAAAGCATTCAGCATCACGAACGCCAAGCTGTCGAGCGCTGCGCAATCGCAATCCCCGTCGCAATTCACCTTTCCCGGGACCTCGCCCAGCGTGTCCGCCAACGGCAACGCCAATGGCATCGTCTGGGCACACGAGAACAGCAATCCGGCGGTCCTGCATGCATACGATGCCGCCAACCTTGCGACCGAGATCTACAACAGCAACCAAGCCGCCGCGGGCCGGGATCAATTCGGCCCCGGCAACAAATTCATCGCGCCGATGGTTGCCGACGGCAAAGTGTTCGTAGGCGGGACCGGCGGAGTGGCGGTGTTCGGACTACTGCACTGACCTTTCAGAGGTTGCGGCGTTTGGCAACCTGATCGGGCGTGACCTTGCCCTCTTTTCCGCCGAAATGGGCGATCAGGTAGTTCGCGAGCGCGGCAACCTCGGTATTCGAGTAGGCACCACCGAATGCCGGCATGAAGACGTCGCTGTCCCCGACCCGCATTTTTCCGCCCAGGAGAATGGCCTGGGTGACGTTGGTGCCGTCGACATCATTGACTCCCCGCGTGCCCAGAAGGGACGCGTACTGTGTCTGCTGTCCCTTGCCATTCCATTGATGACAGCTCGCGCAGGCTCCCTCGAACAATTTCAAACCCTGCGCATGCGTAGGCGCATCGCCGCCTCCCGGTGCCATGTCGCTCGATGCCACCGCGGGCGCCGGCTGCGGGTTGACATCGACGGGATGCTTGCCCTCGTGAGCGGGCAAGCTGCGCAGGTAGGCGACCAACGCGGCCACATCCGCCGCATCGAGAAATTGCAGGCTGTGGGAGACCGCCTCGCCCATCGGGCCTCCGGCGGAGGCGTGGCCGGCGGCAAATCCCGTCTTCAAATACTGCGCAATCTCCGCATCGCTCCATGCGCCGATTCCGTACTTGGGATCCGGTGTGATGTTGTAGGCACGCCAACCCTGCAATTCTTCCCCGGACAGATCCTCGCCGTGCTCCAGGCCGAATGCCGCATTGCGCGGCGTGTGGCACTCCGCGCAATGGCCGAGCGCAGTCGCGAGATACGCACCGCTATTCCACTCGGCCGGCTTCCCGGCATCAGCAACGAATCGCTTGTCCTTGAAGAAAGCCGCATTCCAGAAGCCGACTGCCCATCGCTGGTTGAACGGAAAGGCGAGATCGTTGGCGCGATTGGCTTGGCTTGCCGCCGGCAGGCTGAGCAGGTAGGCCTTGATGGCGAGCACATCGTCGCGACTCAGCTTGGTATACGAGGTGTAGGGAAACGCCGGGTAGAGATGTTCTCCGTTCTTGCCGATGCCGTCGCGCACGGCGCGGACGAATGCATCGTCGCTCCAAGCGCCGATGCCGTTGATGGGATCGGCCGTGATGTTGCTGGAATAGATGGTGCCGATCGGCAGTTTGAATGCCACGCCGCCGGCGAATGGCCTGCCCGATTCAGGCACGGTGTGACAGGCGACGCAATCGGCGGCCTTGGTCAAGTATTCGCCGCGTGCCAGCGCCTCGGCGGACGCCGGTGCGCCGGCGATCGGCGGTGCCGCGCCCGCTGCGCCGTCGGTGCGGTTCAATACCACGTCGGCGGCCGCGAGGATCGCGATCAAGACCACGACGATTGCAATGAAACGTTTCACGGACTAGGCCCTCCGATCCAATTCGCCGCCGGCGGGGCTGTCGGCGATCACGCGCTTGAGCGCGTCGGTATTCTGAACCAACGCGGTACGATCCACCGGCAAACTTCGCAGGCGTACGCCGGTCGCCGCGAAGATTGCATTGGCGAGCGCCGGCGCCGCGATGGCCGTGCCGACTTCGCCGAGCCCCCCGGGGGGTTGATCGCTCTCGATGCGGTGCAATTCGACCAGCGGGGTTTCGTTGATGCGCAAACTTCGGTAGTCGTGGAAGTTGCTCTGTTCGATGGCGCCGTGTTTGATGGTGATGCCGCTATACAGAGCGGCGCTCAGGCCGAACAGCAAACCGCCCTGCAGCTGGGCTTCCACTGAACTCGTGTTGATCGCAATCCCGCAATCGAGCGCCGCCACCGCCCGGCGCAACAATACCTCACCCTGCGGGGTCACCTCCGCCTCGACGATCAAGCAGACTCGGCTGCCGAAAGGCTCCCCCAGCGCTATGCCCCGCCCCACCCGCGCGGACAAGGCGTTCGAGCCCCAACCGATTTTTTCCGCGGCCAGGTTGAGCAGGGCCAGCGACCGCGGATTTTTTTGCAGCAGCGCGCGGCGGTACTCGAGAGGATCCTTGCCCGCCGTGTGGGCCAACTCGTCCATGAAACTCTCGACGACGAACAAATTGTGAGTCGGACCGACGCCTCGCCACCAACCCACGATCAGCCCGTCGGGCATGTCGTGGCGAACCCATTCCACTTTGAGGTTGGGGATGTCGTAAGGCACTTCCGCCGCGCACTCGACCGTGTCGTCATCCAAGCCGTTCTTACCCATGGCCTCCGGTGCCCAGCGCCCGAGCACGGTACCGCCGGTGATGCGATCGCCATACCACACCGGCCGGCCGTGGGAATCCAGCAGCGCCGAAATCCGGTCGTGATACATGGGCCGAACGATGTCGTGCCGAATATCCTCCTCCCGCGTCCAGATCACCTTGATCGGGTAACGGACCTGTTTCGCGAGGTGAACGGCCTGTTCCACCGAGTCGCTCTCCAAGCGGCGGCCGAACCCGCCTCCCAGGTACTGGTTATGCAGCACGACCTTCTGTTCGGGCAGGCCCGTGATCTTGGCCGCGGCAGCCACGCAGCGGGTCGGCACTTGGGTGCCGACCCAGATTTCGCACTTCTCGGCAGTCACCCACACGGTCGTATTGAGCGGTTCCATGGTCGCGTGTGCCAGCATCGGCGATTGGTATACCGCTTCCACCAACTTGCCGTCGGTGGGCTTCGTGCCAACTTCGCGGGCAACGATGGGTGTACCGCCAATTGATTTATCCGCCAGCGCCTCGCGCAATTTGGCGGTCGACAGGGTCGCGTTATCGCCGGGATCCCACTCAATGTCGAGCGCATCGAGTCCCTGTTTGGCGGCCCAGAAATGCTCGCCCACCACGGCGACCGCGCCGTCGAGTTGCAGCACGGCGATCACCCCTGGAATGGCCCGCGTCCGCTTGTCGTTGATGCCGACGAGCCTGCCGCCGAAAGTCGGGCACGCCTTGACCGTCGCGATTTTCATTCCCGGGACGCGCACGTCGATGCCGAACTGCGTGGCCCCCTTCACCTTGTCCGCGGAATCGATGCGCCGCAATGGCTTGCCGATCAACGTGAAATCCTTCGAATCCTTGAGCGCGACTTTGGCGGGCATGGGCAACGCTCCCGCGGCCTTGGCCAGCGCGCCGTACCCCAAAGTGCGCTTGGAGCCCGGATGAGATACCGTCCCGCGTGCCACCGTGCAGGTGGCAGGATCGACATGCCAGCGCTCGGCCGCCGCCGTCACCAGCATAGTACGCGCGACCGCGCCTGCTTCGCGGAGCACCTCCCAATGGCCGCGCGTGCTAGTCGATCCGCCGGTAATTTGACCGCCCAGCAGCGGCATGGAATACAGTTCCTCGTTGGGAGGCGCGTGCTCGACCTTGATCTGATCCATGCCAACACCGAGTTCCTCGGCCAACATCATGCACGCGCCCGTGTAGATGCCCTGACCCATTTCGACGTTCGGCATCACCAGCCGCACCGAGCCGTCCGCGTCGATGCGGATGAAGGCATTGGGAGCAAAAGGCGGGTTGCCGTCGGCGGCCGCGGCTGCCGCATCGCCAGGTTGGCGCCGAGCGTTGATAGCGGCATTCACCGTTCCGGAGGTGCCCGCCCACAAAAAAGCGATGGTCAGGCCGCTCAACTTCAGCGCGCTGCGGCGACCGACGTCGACTTCCGCATCGGCGACCGGAACGACATCAGCTTGGGGCTCACGCAGCTCCATGGGGCACCGGTCGAGGCGGTCAGCGCAATGGTCTGAAGCACTTCGGCCTTGCCGCCTGCCGCCTGCTTGATCGCAGCCCGGATCCGGACGTAGGTACCGCAGCGGCATATGTTTCCCGACATGGCGGCATCGATCTCGGCGTCGCTGGGACTCGAGGTCCGTGCCAGCAGCGCGGCGGCCGACATGATTTGACCTGACTGGCAGTAGCCACATTGCACCACGTCGATATCCAACCACGCCTGTTGGACCTTTTGGCCGCTTGCACTCTTGCCCACGGCCTCGATGGTGGTCACGGGTTTATCTCCGATCGCGCTTATCGGCAATACGCACGAGCGGACCGCTCGGCCATCGAGATGTACGGTACAGGCACCACATTGGGCGACTCCGCATCCAAACTTGGTGCCGGTAAGGCCGACGATATCGCGTAGTACCCACAACAACGGCATATCGGCAGGCACATCCACCGACCGGCGTTCCCCATTGACGTTCAATACATACATATCGGACTCCAGTTGGCTCCCCGGAGTGTAACGTCAAAAGCTGTATTTGGGATCTACCCGCGCTGTTCGGCGTCGGAGCGGGGCACGAGGGCCCCGCCGGGCGGCGCACCGGGCTGAAGCCTCAAGTCCGAGCCAGGCGACGCTATCAATAGAAGCCGTCTGGTAGCCATGAGCCAAGATAAGCCTCCATAGGTTTTCCCGACATCACTGTCGAGACCCAGGCACGGCGCTCAAAATCAATGGGAACGAGTTCATAGGCGCAAGCCATGAGATCCTGCTTTGCGGGCTCAAACTTAGGAGGTCCTGCGAATTCCGAGTGGGCAACGTATTGCAGGCAGACACATTCATTTGTCCACCATTGAGTCAGAAGAGATTTTGCAGCGCTTCCATGATGCAGGATGACAAAGCCGACCGAATAGTGCGATGTCTCCTCCATTCGAGCAAGATTGGCCTCTACGAAGGAGTGGGCCTCTTTGACTAATCCCTTGTCGATAACCAACTTCCGGTCTGGAGCTTCGGTAGAAATTCCATAGACTTTGATTGCCCAATCAGAGAAGCGCCAAGTATCCAAACGTCCGAACCATCGCGGCGTGTATGTGGGAATTACCAACTTTTGTTCTCCATCCGAATATCACGCGGCGCGGTTATGAGTCTGCGCCTCATGGGTCGCCAGTCTCACCAAGCCTTGCGTAATCGCTGGGCTTGAAGAAGAAAATCGAATAGCAGTCGATTAACCTGTTCGGGCTGTTCTTCCGCTAGGGAATGCCCGGCCCCGTCGATAAAGTGCACACCAAGCAACTGCGTACAAGCACCATGCTGCATCGCTTCGAAGGAACCCGGGCTTTGATAAACGCCCCAATCGCTCGCACCGGCGATGTAACAAGACGGGACGTCGATTGTTCGGCCCGAAAAGGCTCTTAGCTCCTGGTAGTAGCGATTGTCCTGAAGAATGCGGTATGAGTTCAGGCCGCCCTGAAAGCCGGTCCGAACGTATTCTGCACTATAAACTTCGATGTCATTCTCAGTCATCCAACGGCAGCCCGCAATTTGTGCCTTGGACGGCATCCTGTCAGCCATCGTCTCTGCGGTGGTCTTGTTGAGATCCATGATGTAGTACTCTGGCATCTTAGCCAGTTCGGTTGCCGTCCATGACTTCAGCGGGAATGGCTTGTTGCCTGTCCAATCTGCACTTTTGAAATAAAACCAGGCGCGCAAAAAGTCATGCATCCCTTGCGGAGGGTGCCACATTTCTTCATTGGCGCCACGAGTCGCAAAATAATGACGGTAATGTTTGCGCGGGCGTGGCAGAGAAGCTAGATCTTTGTCGATATCGACTTCCGCCTCAGGAGTTGGCGGATGGTCCATGGTATCGAAAGGTAGGTCTTCGGGGCCGCCGAACGGAGTGCTCATCAAAATGACGGATTGAAAAATATCGGGGCGTACCAGAGCGCACCATGCGGCCGTCGGTCCGCCCCAGTCGTGGCCAACCACCGCGGCCACCTTTTCATATCCTAGCGCACGCACCAATCCGACCACATCGGC
>WNFM01234497.1_pt1 | contig 13426 bp, 12 predicted proteins | sample 5400271 | NCBI WGS metagenome assembly WNFM01 (sample SAMN13153352, study PRJNA577476) | soil metagenome | isolation source: 60 cm saprolite on Douglas fir-dominated hillslope | place: USA:California | collected 2013-09-17 | reverse complement strand
ATGGATGCACTTCTTCTGGATTTTCGGACATCCCGAAGTGTACATCCTGATTCTTCCCGCTTTTGCGGTTTTGTCGGAAGTCATTCCGGTATTTTCGCGGAAACCTATGTTCGGGTATCCGGTCATGGTCGGAGCCACCATAGCGATCGGGTTCATCAGCATGAGTGTTTGGGCGCATCACATGTTTTCTATTGGGATGAGCTCTTACGGCAACGCCTTTTTCGTGCTGACGACGATGGCTATCGCTGTTCCGACTGGCATTAAAATCTTCAACTGGATTGGCACCATGTGGGGGGGGCGGATCATCTTTAAGACGCCCATGCTGTTCTGCATTGGATTCTTGTTTAATTTCTTAATCGCCGGTCTCACCGGCATCATGTTGGGCAGCGCGGCTTTTAACTGGCAGCTTACTGGTTCGTATTTTGTCGTGGCGCACTTTCACTACACTCTGTCGGGATCATTTCTGTTTGGAATCTTCGCGGCGTTCTATTACTGGTACCCAAAAATCACCGGAAGAATGCTGAGCGAACCCCTCGGCAAACTCCATTTCTGGCTGTTCTTCATCGGTTTTCACCTATGTTTTGATCTCATGCACATTCCTGGTTTGCTCGGCATGGCGCGCCGAATCTACACCTACGAGCCCGGACGCGGTTGGGATACTTTGAATCTGCTGGTCAGCATCGGCGCATTCATTCAAGGCATTGCCACGCTGATCTTTGTAGCCAACCTCATTTTTTCTTACTTCAAAGGGGCCAAGGCCGGGAACGATCCCTGGGACGCGTGGACCCTGGAATGGTCGGTGAGTTCGCCGCCACCAGCGTACAACTTTGCCGTGACGCCGACGGTCGCCAGCCGCCGGCCGTTGTGGGATTTGAAGCATCCAGAAGACCCGGATAGCCGGTATGAATGAAGGAATCGAGCGATGAGCGCAATCACAACTCCCTTTCCCGAAGCACCGGCGACTTGGAAGCTTCCATACAGAGGCAAGGTCGGCATGGCGTGTTTGATTATTGCCGAGTCGGCGATCTTCACGATCTTCGTCGTCGCGTATCTCTTCTATGCAGGAAAGAGCCGCACGGGGCCGACTCCACGCGAGGTGCTCGAGACCCCTGTTTTCTTCACTGTCTGCTTGTTATCCAGCAGCCTTACGATTCACCTCGCGGGGAAACTTCTCGAACGAGGTAAGCGCGGCGCGTTCCTGGCTCTGTGGTTTCTCACCATCGTGCTGGGCGCTCTTTTTATGTATGGCACAGCGCGGGAATGGCACCGGCTCATTTACGATCATGGTCTGACTATCTCCAGCAATCTTTTTGGAACGACCTACTATTCGCTTGTCGGTCTGCACGCGACGCACGTCACCGTAGGTCTGCTGATGCTCACTTTGGTGCTTCTCTTTGGTTTGGCGGGGCAAGTAGGGCGCGAGCAGTCCGCTCGCATCGACGTCCTTTCCATGTATTGGCATTTTGTGGATGCGGTGTGGGTTGTTGTTTTTACCGTGGTTTACGTTTTGGGTCGCTGAGGAGAATCGATGGCAACGCTGCTACCTACGGAACACATCGAGCAAAGTTCTCGCGCGCTAAGAGAGATCGAGGTGCCGGCATCCACAGTGTGGCCTCTGGTTCTCGCTCTTGGATTTACGCTGCTGTTCGCGGGACTGTTGACGAGCGCTTCCGTGAGTATCCTTGGCACGCTGCTGGCGCTCGCTGGTTCTGTGGGTTGGTTCCGGGAAGTTTTCCCTCACGAGCATGAAGAGATTGTGGTGATCGTCCCGGAGCAGATTCATTTCAGGACAGTGCGGCGAGTCGTCGAACGAATTCCGATTGCGCCAGACCAATTGCGTGCGTGGCTTCCCGTTGAAACTTATCCCATTTCGGCTGGCGTGAAAGGTGGGTTGGCGGGAAGCGTGCCAATGGCCGTGCTGGCCTGTCTTTACGGCGTGCTGAAGACCGGAAGCATCTGGTATCCCGTCAATCTTCTTGCCGCTGTAATATATGCGCCCTCCGAGGTGCCCTCAACTGCGTATTTAAAATCTTTTCACCCCGGCCTCTTCTTTCTTGCTGTGCTCTTGCATATTGTCACCTCAACACTGGTGGGATTGCTCTATGGGGCGATGCTTCCCATGTTTGCGCGCCGGCCAATCCTCCTCGGTGGCCTCATCGCGCCGGTGTTGTTCTCAATCCTGTGCTCGAGAGCCACATCGATTGGTTCTGGTTCATTGCTTCGCAGATTGCTTTCGGGATCGTTGCCGGCCTTGTTGTCATGCGGCAGCGCCGTGTCAGAACTCGCGAGAACCTGCCCTTCGCCTTGCGCGCAGGAATTGAAGCCCCGGGGATAATGGCCAGCCGAGAAACAGAAAAGGAAAAGCCGTGAACCTGATTCGCCATTTAGCTCTTTGGTGTGCGCTTAGCGTGGTGCTCTTCGGCTGCGCTTCGCCGCACGGCCAGCCCAGCAAAGGTTCCGAAATGCCGGCACCGAAAGACGTTTTGGATTTTCCGACCTTGTACTCAGAAAATTGCGCGGGTTGCCACGGAGTAGACGGACGAGGAGGCCCGGCTGTTTCACTGTCTGACCCGGTTTATCTGGCGATTGTCGACGACGCGGCAGTCAGCAATGTTGTCAGCAAAGGTGTACCCGGCACTGCGATGCCGGCCTTCGCCGAAAGCGCCGGCGGTATGCTGACGGACAAGCAGATTGCGGCAATCACAAGTGGGATACGATCGCGCTGGGCCCGCCCCGGAATTCTCGACGCAGCCAACCCGCCGTCCTACACCGCCAAATCCACCGGCAACACCAATCAGGGCGAAGCCACATACAAAACCTATTGTGAATCATGCCACGGCCCAGGCGGCCATGGCGGCTCGAAGGGTAGCTCGGTCAGCAACGATTCGTTTCTCGCGCTGGTCAGCGATCAGGCGCTGCGCACAATTGTCATCACCGGCCGGCCCGAATTGGGGGCGCCGGACTGGCGCGGAAACGTGCCTGGCAAGCCGATGTCCGAGCAGGAAGTCACTGACGTGGTTGCGTGGCTGGGCTCGCGGCGCGTTCAGAGTCCGGGCCAGCCTTACTCAGTTTCGAACGACACACAGCACTAGGAGTTTGCAGATGTCGAATGACAATACAATTTCTCGTCGCGGCCTATTCATGAAGATGGGAATCTTGTTCAATGGCCTGGTGGCAACGGCGCTGGCAGTGCCTATCGTGGGATTTGTTCTGTCCTCCGTCACTCGCGGGCGCGCGAACGGCTATCTTTCCTGGGTGCCTCTCGGGTCGGTCAGCGAGTTTCCCGAAGGCGAGACTCGGCTGGCCACTTTTCGCAATCCTTATGTGACTCCGACCGACGGCAAAACCGTGGACACCGCTTGCTGGGTGCGGCGCGTCGCAGGCGAGGAATTTCAGGTTTTTGCGGTGAACTGCGCGCATCTGGGCTGCCCGGTGCGTTGGTTTCCGCAATCCGGTTTGTTCATGTGCCCTTGTCATGGCGGAGCGTACTACCGGGATGGTTCGCGTGCGTCGGGTCCGCCGGAGCGCGGGCTATTCGAATATCCGTACAAAGTGAAGGATGGTGTGGTCACGATTCAGGCCGGCGAATTGCCTACGCCGGGATCCCCAACCGCTTCTCTATCGGGAAAGAAGCCGCCGTGCGCAGGAGGGAATGATTTGGTTTCCATTCAGGCCGGCGGCCTGCGCGCGTCGAGCGAAACGAATCCTTTGCCCGGAAAGAAAAAGTCATGGTCTTGATCGATCAAATCGGAAAATGGTTCGACCGTCGGTTGCAACTGGCCGCTCCGATTCGTGAAGCGGCGGAGCATCCGGTGCCGCGTAACACGGCGAGCTGGTTTTACGTGTTTGGCAGCGCGGCGCTCACCGTCTTTGTTCTCCAACTCGTCACCGGAATCCTGCTGGCCCTCATCTACGTGCCCTCCGCGGGTGAAGCGTGGAACAGTCTCCAAGCTTTGAACCACGATGTAACTTTGGGTTGGTTCATCCGCGCGATGCACGGTTGGGGCTCAAACTTCATGGTGGCACTCGTTCTTATTCACATGGTGCAGGTCTTTCTTTTTGGAGCGTACAAATTTCCGCGAGAGCTCACCTGGATCGTGGGTGTTTTTCTTTTGCTGATGACATTGGGCATGGCCTTCAGCGGACAAGTGCTGCGCTTCGATCAAGACGCGTATTGGGGACTCGGAATCGGAGCTTCGATCGCCAGTCGAGTGCCGATTGTGGGCCCAATAATCGTGAAATTGATGCTTGGCGGGCCGATTATTGCCGGTGCGACGCTGTCGCGATTTTTCGCGTTGCATGTCTTTGTAATTCCCGGAATGCTGATCGGATTTGTGTGTCTTCATCTTTTGATGGTGCTGAAGCTGGGAATCAACGAATGGCCGATGCCGGGACGCCTAGTCAAGCGCGCAACGTACGAAAACGAATATCATCAACTTACAAGAAAAGACGGTGCGCCGTTCGTTCCTTACGCGGTGTGGAAAGACCTGTTTTTTGCTGCATTCATTCTGATCGCCGTGGCCGCATGCGCTCTGTACTTCGGACCATTCGGTCCAACCGGCCGTCCAGACCCCACAATCATCCAGAGCGTGCCGAAACCAGACTACTTCTTTTTGTGGCTGTACGGCTTGCTGTCATACTTGCCGCCTGCAATGGAGACGCCGGCTCTCCTCATTGGCCCGGTAATCGTTATCGGGTTCCTTATTTTGCTGCCATTTCTTTCTGGAGAAGGGGAGAAGAGTTGGCGTCGGAGGCCCATTGCTGTTTTGACGGTCCTGCTGATCGCTGTAACGCTGGGAACACTCACCCATCTCGCGGGATACACCCCGTGGAGCCCGCACATGAACGCTTGGAGCAGTGATCCCGTGCCAGAAAAGTTTCTGCACGGCACAACTGCGCTCGAGCGACAGGGTGCCCTCGTTTTCCAAGTCAAGCAATGCCGCAACTGCCATTCTCTTGGAGACTTGGGCGGCCAGAGGGGGCCGGCGCTTGACAGCGTTGCCGTGCGACTGACGCAGGATCAACTGATCCGGCAGGTAATCCAGGGAGGCGGAAACATGCCGGCCTATGGCAAGAATCTGAGTCCGGCGGAGACCACAGCGCTCGTCGCATTTCTCGAAACATTGCATCCCGCGGGACAAGCTCCCGCGCGCGATGCCTCCCGTGACATTGCTTTAAGTGAGGACAAAGATCAACGACAGGGTGCACCAAGATAGAGACTGATTCATGTCACCTCACGTTCATTTTGACTACGGCAGTTCTGAATTCCCGGTTGCGCTCACGCTGAGTTTGCTTCTCGCGGCGTCCGTGTACTTGCGCGGATGGATTCATCATCGCTCGGTTTCTGTTAGCGGCATTCCGGCCTGGAGGGCAGGCAGTTTCTTCCTCGGCATGTTTTTCGTCTGGACAGCTGTGGGATCGCCGCTTGCGGCATACGACCATAGCCTGCTGACGTTCCACATGGTCAAACATCTACTCCTGATGACCTTTGCTCCTCTGTTGATCCTACTGGGTGAGCCCATGAGAGTTTTCTGGGACGGGATGCCATGGTTAGCCCGGAGCTTGTTCGGCCACTTCGCGCAGCGAGCACTGGTCGAGCAATTTGCGCGAATCGTCACAAGCCTCGCACTGTGTTGGACCGTTTCGGCGCTCACGCTTATTGCCTGGCACGTACCAGCGATGTTTGCGCTCGGCATGCGGTCAGAGAGCTGGCATATGGTCGAACAAATATTGTTTTTCTCGGCCGGACTCTTATTTTGGTGGCCGGTTATTCAGCCTTGGCCAAGCGCCTCAACTGGGCCGCGATGGTCGCTACTCTTGTACCTTTTCCTGGCGACTCTGCCGTGCGACATCCTTTCCGGATTTCTGGTGTTCGCTGACCGTGTCGTATACCCGGGGTATTTTTCCACGCCGCGGCTATTTGGCTTTTCCGTTCTTGAAGATCAGCAGTGTGCGGCCGCACTGATGTGGACTTGTGTCACGCTCGTCTATCTGGTGTCGGCGGCGATTATCTGTTCAAGGCTCCTGGCCCCACGGACGTCGCATCAACAAGATTTGCAACAGTCGCAATTTTCTGGCGCTGCGGTTCCGCAAAGTGCTCCGCAAAGCCTGGAGGTTGTCTAGAAATGGCAACTGAGCCAATTCTGGCGGCGCTTGACGTGGCCGCAGTGAGGCGACGTTACGGCTTTGCTGGTTCCGGCGTTCTGTCTGGCTATTGGTCGCTAACAAAGCCGGAAGTCAATTTTCTCATTGCGGGCACATCCGCTGCCGGCTTTTGGATGGGCGCACCTGCTTCGTTTGCACACTTCCCCTGGACGTCTCTTCTTCACACCCTTGTTGGCACCGTACTGGTCGCCAGCGGCGCCGCGGCCCTCAACCAGTTGATCGAGTTGCGCTTTGATGCGCAAATGCGGCGAACCGCGCGGCGGCCACTGGTATCAGGAAGAATCGAGCCATCTCACGCCTTATGGTTCGGAATCTCACTCGCCGTTATTGGCGCCATCTACCTGGCCGTCACAACCAATGTGCTCGCGTCCTTGCTGTCGATCCTCACTCTACTGGGTTATCTGTTCCTATACACGCCGCTGAAACGGAAAACTCCTCTGTGCACTCTCATTGGTGCGCTTCCCGGTGCCGCGCCGCCGCTGATCGGCTGGGCCGCCGCTCGCGGACGCCTCGACAGCAATGCTTGGCTGCTTTTTGCAATCGTTTTTCTCTGGCAGTTTCCGCACTTCATGGCCATTGCCTGGATGTATCGCGAAGACTATGCTCGCGCAGGCTATTTCGTATTGCCCGCGACCGTGGTGAGAGAACGCGTTGTCGCCTGGCAATCCTCGTTGCCGGCCCTGGCGCTTCTCGGAGTGGCTCTCGTCCCCGCAATTCGAGGTGAGTCTGGAATTGTTTATCTTGCAGGCGCTCTGGTACTTGGAGGCGTCTTTCTCTGCTACAGCACCCGCTTTGCTTTTCAACGGTCCACCGCTTCTGCACGGCGGTTGCTTCTTGCTTCCGTCCTGTACCTTCCGGTGCTGTTTGCTTTGCTCGCGTTGGACAAGAAATGAATCTGGAGAGAATACCAAGACTAATGCTAATCAGAATCCGATTCCCAAGGTTGTTCCCTGTCCTGTTCTTGCTTTGCTTCGTCCACCTTCCTGCCTCTAACGCCCAAGGCGTTGAGCCATTCAGATTCTTTCGCGATTATGTTGGGCTGAAAGAAGATCAGATTGCAGCGATCCGAAACGGAAAGGCGGTTGCGAAAATCGTGGAGTCCCGCACGCCGGATGAGGTGTTTGTATTCGGCTCGGTATATGTCCAGTCGACTCCCGAAAAATATCTCAAGCTTGCTTCGGACATTGCCGCGCTTCGCGGACTTCCCGGTTATCTCGCAATTCGAAAGTTCAGCGATCCGCCGCAGCCGTCCGACCTCGACGGTTTCACACTGGAAGCGGACGACATCAAGCAACTGAAAAACTGTCAGCCGGGCAAATGCGACGTCCAGCTGCCCAGCGAGGCGATGGATGCGTTCAAGCAGTCTGTGAATTGGTCTGCGCCTGACGCGGCAAACCAGGTAAACCAGCTTGCACAGAAGATGGCGCTCGAAGCAATTCAGCGATACGTACAAGGAGGGAACGCGGCCCTTGGCACCTACATGGACAAGCATCATCCTGCCGTTGTAGGAGATACGTTTGCATCCTTGCTCAGCCGCTCGAAGGCCCTTCCGGTCTATCTACCCGAACTCGAACGCTATCTGCTCGAGTATCCGCAAGCACAATCAGAAAACATCCAATCGGGTTTTTATTGGGAGAAAGTAAATTTCGGACTGAAGCCCACCCTTCGGATTGTGCAGGCCGTAGTTTACCGCGGCCCGCGTTCTACCGACCCGGCCTATGCCGTTGCTGTAAAGCAACTTTATGCGAGCCACTACTTCGAAACCGCTCTGGATTTGACCGTTTGCGTGCGAGACCAGGAGAGTCCCGACCGCGGCTTCTATCTGATCACCCTCAAAGGTTCGCAGCAGGCCGGGTTGACAGGTCTAAAAGGCGGCATCGTGAGAAAAGTTGCCGTGGACAAAACCCGCTCTTCGCTCGAACGGGCCCTTCAAGCGATCAAGCAAAAGTTGGAAGGCGGAACGGGTTGATCCGTTTGCCGGTGGGGATTCATGGTTTTTCCTGATCGCAGAACAACGAGTGCTTTGCTGACAATCCTTCTCTTCGCGATTGTGGTTGCCGTGGTCTACGTGGCGCGCACAGTCATCGTCATTTTCGCTTTTTCGGTCTTGTTCGCATATCTGATCAATCCGATGGTGCGATTCCTGCAGCGGCACTCTCTCTTTTTCAAAAACCTGCGAGGCCCGCACGTCCTGGAAGCCTATCTGGCCCTGATCGCCGTCATCGTGCTGCTCTCGAACGGTCTGTTTCCTGACTTTCGCAAGAGCGCGGGCCAGCTGCTCGCGGCAATTCCCACGCTGACGGACCGAGTCTCCTCCGGAGAAATTGCCAACAACGTCGCACGGAACCTCGGTTGGGCCGATGGGCAAGCCGACCAGATCAGAATCGTCCTGCAACGCCATCGTGCGAATGTCGAAGGCGCGGCGGCGAAAATCGAGCAATCCGCGCCAGCGGCGCTAGCCGGATTTGTTGTGATCCCCATTCTCGCAATCTTTTTCCTGAGCGACGGAGAGAATCTTGCCAATCAGGTCATTCATCTCGTGTTTGCGAAAGAAAATCGCGCCGCCGTACGATCACTGGCGGACGATTTGCACGTGATGTTGCAGCGCTACATCCGGGCAAAGGTGATCCTTGGCGGGCTCTCTCTCTTCTATTGTTTGATCGCGATGCTCCTCTTGGGTTTTCCAAACGCGATAGTGCTGGGCGTTCTTGCCGGAATACTGGAATTCATTCCCGTGGCGGGCTGGATGACCGCAGCGGCGATTATTGTCACGACCGGTGTTCTCACTCACTCGCACTGGATCTGGATGCTTGCCCTGCTCGCTGTTTGGCGAATTCTGATGGACTACGGTATTGCGCCGCGGGTCATGGGCCACGAGCTCGAAATTCACCCGCTACTCGCAATTTTCGCGCTCATGGTGGGCGGCGCGGTGGGCGGAATCGTGGGTATTTATCTTTCGGTACCCCTGGTCGCGGCCTTGCGGGTCATCTACCGAAGGTTCGCGTCGCCCCCGGTTGGTGCGACAGCGCCGGGAAGTTTTGTTGACAGCCCGGAACCAAGAGGCGAGACATCGGTGATGGCCTGAGGGCCGCGTTGCGCGCCGAGATGATTATGGAGGGAGCTGCGGCTTCATGAGACAACCGCTTCAGATTGTTAGAGAAGCGCAAACCCGTACGCCCTCATTCGCAAGCATTGAGAATGCGATTGCGGCCGTACGCGCAGGGCAAATGGTGATTGTTGTCGACGATGAAAGTCGCGAAAACGAAGGTGACCTCACTGTCGCCGCTGGGAAAATTACGCCGCACGCCATTAATTTCATGGCACAGTATGGCCGCGGACTGATTTGTTTGGCGATGACGCCCGAGCATCTCGATGCGCTCGAAATTCCACTAATGGTCCCTCACAACAGCTCGCGATTTGAAACCGCTTTTTGCGTAAGCATCGAGGCCAAGCAAGGTACCACCACGGGAATTTCTGCCTCCGATCGTGCCTGCACTGTGCTCGCCGCGATTCATCCGGCGACAAAGCCTTCGGATCTAAGCCGTCCTGGTCACGTCTTTCCGTTGCGCGCAAACAGTGCCGGAGTGCTGGCGCGCGCCGGGCAAACCGAAGCGGCTGTCGACTTGGCCAGACTAGCCGGCCTCCATCCTTCCGGCGTCATCTGCGAAATCATGAACAAGGACGGCACCATGGCTCGAGTGCCTCAGCTCCGCCGTTTTGCCGGGCGACATGATATTCCACTCGTCGCCATCGCCGATTTGATTGCGTATCGAATGCGTACAGAGTCAGTGGTAAAGCGCGTGGCCTCCACAAAACTGCCAACCGAATACGGAGAATTCCGTCTTCACGCGTTCGAGAATCAGATCGACAAGCAAACTCACGTCGCTCTGGTTCGCGGCGAGGTAGGAAACGGGCAGGAGGTACTGGTGCGCGTACACTCGCAGTGCCTTACGGGCGATGTTTTGCGTTCGGCTCGTTGTGACTGTGGCGCTCAACTCGATAGAGCCTTGCGTCGGATCGCGACCGAAGGTCGTGGAGTGCTGCTGTATCTGAACCAAGAAGGACGCGGGATCGGCTTGGCCAACAAGATTCGCGCTTACGGCCTGCAGGACGAAGGACTCGACACCGTGGAAGCGAATGAACGCCTTGGATTCAAACCCGATCAGCGAGACTATGGCATCGGCGTGCAGATCCTGCGAGATCTTGGCGTGCATTCCATGCGCCTTTTAAGCAACAACCCCCGCAAGCTCGTCGCCATCGAGGGCTACGGGCTATCGGTGACGAAATGGCTGCCTCTCGAGATTCCTGCGTCACCTTCGACACTGCGCTATTTGACGACAAAACGAAACAAGCTCGGACACGTCTTGCGCGGACTCTGACCCCGCGCTCCTAGGAATCTCCTTCCACATCGGCCACCCGCACCGGCCTGCCTTCCCACCGTCATTCGTTCGCTTCAACACCTTGGCGTCGGTCATTCAAGAACGTACTAGAACAGATAGAAATCCGCTCACGCCCTTTGCCATTCTCCGCGGCGTCAAGGCCTAGGCAATTCCGTGAACGTGTTGACAGCCATTCCGCAGCTCGAATCCTCTCGGAAAAATTAACGCGCCTCTTTTCAGCGACCTAAGCCAACAACAGCTTTGGCTGACGGGATGCTTCTACTCGTGGTGGCAGTCACAAACACCAGGCAAACGGAACAATAGGAAACTTCATGGCGAGTCCAACCAAAGAAATCAAAAAAGCACTTCCTCAGCCCAATTCTGACTTTTACCAACTTGTAGAGACTTTGCCAGCCGATGAGCTGGCCGTCCTGAAACAGGTCCGCACGTTCATGGAAACCAAGGTCCAGCCCATCATCACGAAGTATTGGGTCGAAGATTCTTTCCCGTTTGAATTGCTGCCCGCGATTAAGGAACTCAACCTCGGTGGCGTTGGCCTGGAAGGCTACGGCTGCAGGGGCGGCGGTGGGTTGTTAGCCGGCTTGGTTGCAATGGAGATGGGACGCATCGATGCGTCTATTTCGACATTCTTCGGTGTGCACAGCGGTCTGGCAATGTCTTCCATCTACTACGGCGGATCGGAAGAGCAGAAGCAGAAGTGGCTTCCGCCGATGGCCCGCATGGAGAAGATCGGATGCTTCGGTCTGACCGAGCCGCTGGTGGGTTCGGGAGCAGGAGGCGGGCTGTTGACGACCGCCAAACGCGAGGGCGACACCTGGATTATCGACGGCCAGAAAAAATGGATCGGTAACGCCCCGTGGTGCGACATCTCGATCATCTGGGCCCGCGACCTTGCCGACAATCAGGTCAAGGGATTCATCGTGGAGAACAAGACCACGCCTGGCTTTAAGGTCGAAAAGATTCAGAACAAGATCGCCCTCAAGGTCGTGCAGAACGGCCTGATCACCATGGAGAACTGTCGGGTGCCGGAGGAGAATCGTCTCCAAGAAGACAAATCGTTCCGCGACACGGCCAAAGTCTTGCGCGGGACGCGCTATTTCGTTGGCTGGGAAGCGACGGGATGCGCCATGGGCGCATACGAGAATGCTCTCAAGTACGCCCAGGAGCGCTTGCAGTTCGGAAAGCCGATCGGCTCGTTTCAGCTCATCCAGGACCTCCTCTCCAGGATGCTTGCCAATATTACTGCCGCGCAGTGCCTGCTGGTTCGCCTGGCTCAATTGGAGGCAGAAGGGAAAATGACCGACTCACACGCGGCGCTTTCGAAGGCTTTCTGCACGGCCAAGTGCCGCGAGACGGTGGCCTGGGCCCGGGAGCTATTGGGCGGAAACGGCATAGTCGCAGACTACAACGTGGCGCGCTTCTTCACCGATGCCGAAGCGCTCTACACCTACGAAGGCACCTTCCAGATGCAAAACCTGATTCTCGGCAAGGCCATTACCGGCCTCAGCGCCTTCGTGTAGCCCTCTGAGAACACTTCCGTCGAAACGACGCTAGTTAAGTGAAAGCAACAAAGAAAGGAATAAAAGATTCCATGCCATCCTCTAAAGCTTCTAAGTCCGAATCAGTGAAGTCCGCCCTAAAGACTGTGGGCCGTTTGTACTTTTTGGATCTGGCCGGCGGTCGCGTCCTTAGGTCGAACCCCGACGGCTCCGACTTGAAAACCATCGTCAACGAGGGGCGAAAACTTCCCGACGGCGTGGTGGTCGATGTCGCGGCGGGCCACATCTACTGGACGAATATGGGAAATCCCAGCGCGAACGACGGATCCATTGATCGGGCTGACCTGGACGGCCGCAACATCACGAACATTGTTCCGGCGGGTAGCACCTTTACTCCCAAGCAACTCCAACTCGACAAGAAAAACGGCAAGCTTTACTGGTCGGACCGCGAAGGGATGCGCGTCATGCGCTGCGATCTGGACGGTTCACATGTCGAGACCCTCGTGGATACCGGCCAGGGCGAAAGTCGTCCCGGCAAGGACCAGACGAAATGGTGTGTCGGTATCGCGGTCGATGTGAACGGCGGCAAACTTTACTGGACGCAAAAAGGAAATGACAACGCGGGCCAGGGGCGCATTTTCCGTGCCGGCCTCGAAATCCCAAACGGCCAGACTGCGGCTAACCGCAAGGACATCGAAGTTCTTTACGACAATCTGCCCGAGCCGATCGATCTTGACCTCGACCTTGGCAACCGGCTGATCTACTGGACCGACCGCGGTGACCCGCCGCGCGGCAACACCGTGAATCGAGCTCCGATGGATGTGACGCCCGGGACTCTCAAGGAGCCGGAAATTGTCTTTAATCACTTGATGGAAGGCATCGGCCTGTCGCTGGATCTCGAAAACAAGCGCATGTTCATGACCGATCTAGGGGGATCCGTTTACAGCGCCAATCTCGACGGGTCGAATAAGAAAAATATCGTCTTCGTCGAAGGAAATTTATCTGGAATCGCCTATGTGGAGCTGCCTGCGGGTTCCTAGTGCAGGTCCGATGAGTCTCAACAATTTCGAGGAGAGAATCATGAGTTCGCCGGCTTCTGCTTTGCAACTTGACAACGTTCTGTACGAAAAAAAGGGCCCGATTGCCTATGTGACCATCAACCGGCCCAAAGTACTGAACGCTCTGAACGCGAAAACCATTTCCGAGTTGCGATCCGCGTTCGAAGACGCCCGCGATGATTCCGGGGTGCGTGGAGTCGTCTTTACGGGAGCTGGAGACAAGGCGTTTGCAGCCGGCGCGGACATCGGCGAAATGGCCAACGATACTCCGCTCACGGCGGAACAGAAAACGCGCGTCGGCCAA
>WNFM01230496.1_pt1 | contig 13426 bp, 9 predicted proteins | sample 5400271 | NCBI WGS metagenome assembly WNFM01 (sample SAMN13153352, study PRJNA577476) | soil metagenome | isolation source: 60 cm saprolite on Douglas fir-dominated hillslope | place: USA:California | collected 2013-09-17 | reverse complement strand
CCCCAGCGCGATGGTGCCCAGGTTATGGTGGTTTCTGCCAACTGGCAGCAGATGCTCGCCTCTTTAAGACCGAGGCGTGAACCGCCTCTGCTTTCTCAGCTTGTCCAAGCAAGGACAGAGTCCCCGGCAAAGCTGAGCGCCGAAGGAAAGCACAATGATCTCATCATAGAAGCGCTCTCCGCGAGAGAATTGGATCAACGCCAGTCGCTGCTCATAACGCACCTGCAAAAAGAGCTGGCCATCGTGCTCGGAATTGAAGCGGCCGAGGTAGATCCCCAGGAATCCTTTAACAACCTGGGCCTGGACTCTCTCATGGTTCTGGAATTGAAGCAGCGCCTCGAAAACGCCCTGGGTATAGAATTATCAATAGAGAGTTTGATACGCGACCCAAGCCTCAAGAGTCTTTCGGCCCAGCTGCTGGCGCTGTTGGAGACTTCTTCCTCGCGAGCCAGATAGTCGTACGCGGATGGCAGCCATGAACGCAGCGATGCGCTAACTGCATTATGGTTCTGGTAGCTCACAAGGACAAGTCAGATCGGGCATACCAATCCTCCCGCCTCAGCGGCAGTCTGCTGCTCCCCTTATCAGTCTTCACTAACAAGGTCTGATACAGGTTTCCCCTTCCCACCTCAAACTCGTGGAGCCCTAGTGAGACGAACAACCGCCAGATGCGATAGGTCATCTCACCCGCTATCCTCCTGGCTTCCTCTGCGTGCTCATCTAAACGACGAAGCCAGTGGCGCAAGGTGTACACGTAGTGTTCTCTGAGGCTCTCTACGTCGCGCACCTCAAAACCACCTCCTTCTGCCGCCTGCAGGGTCGTAATGATTGGGACTAGCTCCCCATCAGGAGCCACGTAGCGATGGATAAAGTCACGTCCGATAGTAGGCGCAGTGGAGTGAACGTTAATGCCATGGTTGAGGAAGACGCCTCCCGGACGGAGCAATTTCCACGCTTCTTTGAAGTAGGTGGGTAAGAAGGCCTTCCCTATATGTTCGGCCATGCTCACGGAGACGAGCTTGTCATACCCTTGCGGTTTGTTCACCTCTCGATAATCACAGATCTCGACATGACAGCGATTCTCCAACCCTGCCTCCTTGATCCGCTCGCGCGCCAGCTTTGCTTGCTGCGGGCTGAGGGTGATGCCATCTGCCTCCACACCATAATGCTTCGCGGCATAAATGAGCAACCCGCCCCAACCACAGCCGATATCCAGCAGCCGCTCTCCCGGCTGCAGGCGCAACTTGCGGCAAAGGTACTCAAGTTTATACTCCTGGGCCGTCTCCAGATCGTCGTCAGGCGTAGCAAAGTAGGCGCAGGAGTAGATCATGCGCGCATCCAGCCAGAGCGCATAGAAATCGTTGGAGCGGTCATAGTGATAGTTGGTGGCTTGACGATCCCGCTCTTTCGAGTGGACAGGACCATGCACTCTCGGTGCTATGTCAGCGAGGCGCGCTTGACCCATCTTCGGCAAACTCAACAGGCGTGTGCCAAAGCGCACCTGTTCCATCTTCCCCCAATGCCCATTAAGGAAGTGTTCCATCAATGGAAGGAGGGCTTCGACATCCCCTTCGATATCGAAATCATTGTAGATGTATGCCTCGCCGAGACTCAGATCGCTAGGAGGCACGAACATCTTGCGCAAGGCCCCCGGGTGTTGTAGTACCAGTGTGCAGCGAGCTGGTTCCGCCGGTTCAGGTTGCCAGGTGGTGCCATCCCACAAGCGTACGGCAACATTGCTAGATGGAGAGGAGCTGAATACGTCCTGCAATAAGGATAGGGTAACTTGAGCTGCCTGGTCAGTGGTCTTCGGTGTCAGTTTCGCCATGGTTTGTTCCTTTCTCGTTGCTTTCACTGGCAGGATAATATGGACTGTTGCTCCCTGGCCGAAGGAGTGCTTTGCGTGTCTCAGATCACTTCATTGCCTACTTAGGAAGGAACTGGTAGAGGGCCTGCCCCGCGCGAGGAATAGCGTGCAAGCAAGGTTGGTGAGACGCGATATACATCATGTGCCAGGCCGAGGCGTTCAAGTGTCCAGATGACATAACCGGAGAAATCGAACTGCCACCAGTGGAGCCCGTGGAAGGCGGAGCGTGGGAAGGCGTGATGATTGTTGTGCCAGCCCTCCCCGAAAGCCAGCACTCCCACAATCCACTGGTTGCGGCTGCGATCGCCCGTCTCGAACTCGCGTTTGCCGAAGGTGTGGCAGATGGAATTGACGCTAAAGCTGACATGGTGCCCAAGGAAAATGCGCACCAGCCCACCCCACAGCAAACCGGTCCAGCCACCAATCAGGAATGGGATCACGAGCGACAGGGCCAGCCAGAGGATGAAGGTGCGGTTCACCAGGACAACGATCGGGTCCTTTAGCAGATGGCGACAGTACATCTGGGGGTCAGCGAAGCGGTCTTTGAAGAGCCAGCCGAGATGGGCATGAAAGAGGCCTTCCGTAGGGCTATGGGGGTCGCCCTCGCTGTCGGACTGCGCATGGTGCTTGATGTGCGTCGCAGCAAACTCGATGGGAGGTCCTTCTACCGCCATAGAGCCAAGGACAAGCAAGATCACCTTCACGACAGGATGGGCTCGGAAGCTGCGATGGGTCAACATGCGATGGAAGCCAGCAGTCAAGCCGAATGCAGTGAAAGTGTACATCGTTACCAGGAGTACCAGGTCGGACAAGCGAATTGCCTGCTGCCAAAGCGAGCATATTGCCACGACAGTGCCGAGGAAAGGAACCATCACAACCACAAGGACAAAAGGTTTGGAATTCGCCGTAGGTCTCATACAACCTCCATTGAAGTAACTACTCTGGCACTTTTCGTAGCGCTAATACGACGTTTGTGCCGCCGAGGGCACGCCCACCAATCAATACTGTGGTCGCAGACAGCGGACCTGCCTCTTCTTGTACCAGGTTCAAGCCGTAGCGCGGGTCTAGCTCCTCACAGTTGATCGTCGGTGGAATGATGCCATGCCGGAGCGCCAGCAGAGCAGTAATCGCGTCGAGTGCTCCCGCGGCAGCATAGCTGTGACCCAGCATGGTACGCGGGACACTCACAGGAAGTCGTTCCAGGTCAGAGCCAAAGACCTTGTGCAGCGCCTCCGCCTCACCCAGATCGGAAGATGGGATGGCTTGCCCATCAAGGCTGAAGTACCCGATGTCCTGGGGTTGTAGCTGCGCTTCCTGCATCACGAGTTGTATAGCACGGGCATACTGGTTGCCATTGGATGATGGAGCCGCTAATCCATGGGCGTCATTCGTCTGACCATAGCCAAGAATTTCTCCATAAATGGGGGCGCCCCGCCGGCGCGCATGTTCGTATTCCTCAAGGATGCATATCCCTGCTCCTTCTGCTGCGAGCAAGCCAGCAGCGCGTCGATCAAACGGGCGATAGGCGTTGGCATCATCGCCCAGGGCAGCGTAGCCACTATGAGCCAGCACAAAGAGGATGAAAGGGTATAAGAATGCTTCACACCCGCCAGCTATGATGATATCTGCTGCTTTCCGTCTGATTGCCCTGTATGCCATACCCAGTGCATTTAAGCCACTGGCCGTATCATTCACCGGTGTCTTGCAATATCCTTGAATTCCATGCCGGATGGATATCTGGCCGACATTTGCTACCTGCAGCCAGGCTATCGCTGAATAGACGCTCATAAAGCGTGGCCCACGCGCATACAATGTATGCGCTTGCTCCAGGAGATACTCCACGCCGCCCATGGTGTTGGCAATCACTGCTCCCACACGCTGCGGATTCTCCTGTTCCAGCGCTATTTTTGCGTCCTGCAGTGCTTCCTGGACAGCAGCGAGGACGACAGCAGCGAGGACGAAATGGGTCATGCGATCAGTCCGGTTTACCAGCTTGCGCTCGATGTAATCATTCACCACAAAATCGCTGACCTCACCGGCTACCGCAATTGGCAGATCCGAGGTGGGATGGCGTGAAATAGGCTTGATACCGGAGATTCCTCTGCTGGTTGCCCTCCAGAATGCTTCTTTTCCAATACCATTTGCCGCTACTACGCCTAAGCCTGTAATGACCACACGTCGCTCTGTATTATGTTCCATGCTTGTCTTTCTCGCGCAGGCTGATTTACGTTTATCCCTCACGCCAATCGGCCCGTGAGAGAATGAGTCCATTATTCACACCACCGAAACCGCTGGAGTGTGTAAGCGCCACATCGATACTAGCCCGGCGTGCGACGTTGGGCACGTAGTCGAGATCGCACAATGGATCGGGATACTGCTGGTTAATCGTTGGTGGAATTTCCTGGCGTTCCAGGACCAGGGCGGTTACGACAGTTTCGATGGCGCTGGCCGCGCCCTGCGTATGTCCAATCATCGATTTTGTGGCACTGATGGGAATACGGTAGGCGTATTCACCGAGGACGGCCTTGTACGATGCCGTCTCTACACTATCGTTGGTAGGTGTTGAACTTCCATGTGAATTGATGTAGCCGAGTTGAGCGGGTATGATTTCTGCTTCGTCTAATGCCTGCCTGATAAGTTGTTGGAGCGGTGCCCCATCGGAAGGAAGGGCGGTCATATGATGCGAGTTGCTGTTGGAGACAAAGGTGATCACCTCCGCGTAGATATGCGCATTGCGTTCCAGCGCTCGCTCCCGTTCTTCCAGGACCAGCACGCCCGCCCCCTCGCCCATGACGAAACCATCTCGCCTCCTATCATACGGGCACGATGCCTGCTCCGGTTCTTCATTGCGTGTGCTCATCGCTCCTAGCACGCAGAAGGCAGCGAACCCGCCATAGCTGATTGCTGAGTCTGCTCCCCCTGCCAGCATGCAATCGCTTTGTCCCTCCTGGATGGCCCAGAAAGCCTCGCCAATCGCGTCGGCTCCGGCAGAGCACCCCGTTGCAATGACCATGCACGGCCCGTGCAGTTGGTAGTGTGCAGCAATCGCAGCGGCAGGTGCATGGGTCATAAGCAGCGTAATGGGAACTGTCCCATTCGTGGTATTCCGTGGGGGATGTGTGCCACGATCCGTCACCTGGCGCCAAATCGCCGAGCCGATATACACGCCCATCTGATCGCGTTCGGCCTCGCTCAGCTCATTTGAAAGTCCAGCATCCTGTAAGGCCAGATTGGCTGCAGCAAGAGAAAATTGCGTGTTGCGATCGGTGTAGAGAGCCTCCTCGCGCGTGATACCCAATGCTTCCGGTTCGAAGTTTGCTACCTCCCCAGCTATGCGCGTTGGCAGCGGGCTGGCATCGAAGTGAGTGACAGGCCGTATGCCTGATCGTCCGGAGATACAGGCCCTCCAGAAGTCCTCTTTTCCTATGCCATTGGGAGCCACCACTCCGAGGCCCGTGATAACCACTCGTCGCTGCATGTACTTTTCCTTCCTTCTATGCCTCAAACACGGCATCAGCAAATGCTGATGTTGTGGTAGGTTCCAGCCTTACGTGAAGGCCATGCTTTAGACGCAGCGTGATGAGTGGTAGTGGCATCACCGGATGGCCTGGCACAACGCAAGGTATATAGTGTTGAAGAATGGTAGCCAGCACCAGCCGTATCTGTAGCTGGGCAAATGGCATACCAATACAAATGCGTGAACCCCCGCCAAACGGGAAGTAAGCCCATTGTGGTACCTTCTGTCCATTCACAGGGTCCCAGCGCTCTGGGCGGAATACCTCTGGATCTGCCCAGAATCGGGAAGGCGGTGGAGCACCCACTGGCTGAACATTATCATCGTGCCTGCAGGAAAGTGGTAGCCATCGAGATCGAATGCCTCGACTGCCCTGCGTCCCTGCGTCCATGCCGAGGGATATAGGCGCATAGACTCTTTGATGGTCCAATCAAGATATGTCAGTTGTGGGAGATCGTCTAGTTGTGGGTCGCGTCCGGCAAGTACAGTCTGAAGCTCGGTCAGCACTTTCTTGAGAATGGTTGGATGTTCTGAGAGTAAGTAGAAGGTCCAGCTAATTGTGTTGGTAGTGGTCTCATGACCAGCGGCGATGAGCGATGCCAGTTCGTCACGTACTTGTTGCCTGGTCATTGTATCGTCGTCATGGGTATCCTGGGGCTGGAGCAGTATCGAGAGTATGTCGCCCACATCACGCTTATCGGCGAGTCGCTGGTCGATGAGGTTGTAGATGAAGGCGTCTGCCTTGCGTTTGGCAGCCATGCGTTGGCCATGCGGAGTAAACGGTAAATCAATCTGCAGGTTCGACAGCCCTTCGAAGATGCCCACGGGATGTCCGAGCAGGCCGTCGATGATTTTGCTAGACTCAATGCTCTGGTTGAGCATATCGATGTTGACGAGTATTTTCATCGTCAAGCGCAGGATCAGTGCTTGCATATCGTGCGCAATATCAATCTCCGCCCCGGGTTGCCACCGCTCTACCGTCTCTCGTGCGTATTGAACAATCATGTCCGCGTGGTTCTCCACGCGGCGCCTGGAGAAGGCCGGCTGTAGGAGACGGCGGTGCCGGTGATGAAAATCACCGTCGGTCGTCAGCAGGCCGTCTCCGACAATATCGTGCAGGCCCTGGGTCACTTTGTCGGTGAAGCTGCGCGCCAACAATGAGAGGACGAGCATGTTGCCGAAGATGAGGCCCCCGGCAACCTCGCGGTTGGTGAAGTTGCGGGGGTTTTCCGTCAAGATGTAGCGAATATGCTCCGGCCGGAAGAGCAGGACGATGGGCGTCTTTCCGATATAAATGGTAGCCATGCGGCCATAGCTCTGTTCTAGTTGTAGTAGGAAGCTGAGCTGGTTGTGGCGAAACTGCAAGGTGTTCCCAAGAAAAGGTAGTCCTTTAGGGCCGGGTGGAAGGGCTTGCCTGTTCGCCATTGCAATAGCCTCCTTGTTTTCTCTTACACACGGACATCCTTCCGTTTCAAACCAATACAGATTAGGAAAGTAAGAACAACAATCAACACACCCAGGGCTCCCCAGGCCAGCAGCACACGATGCATCGCATCTGCATGGCTAAAAGTCGAAAAGAGTGCCCCGTGAAAGGTGGTATCGTTGCCAAACAGGGTATCCCCACCTAATTTGTCGCTGTGCAGGCCAGCCGTTGATCCCAATGCCGTCATTGCCCAGCGACTTGGGAAAAGTGACGCGGCAATCTGCAATGGCCAATCCTTTAGCGGGATTTCGATTCCTGCAAAGACGAGTTGTGGAATGAGCAGGAATGGCAGGAGGCTATTGGCGGTGTCCTCATTGGCAGCAAAGGCCGAGGCTGCCAATCCGACCAGTAGACCTGCTAAACCAGTCAGCACCAGAGTGATGTAGACCTCCAGCAGGACAGGCAGGAAGATACTCTCCCGAAAAGGCTCGAAAAGGTGAACTATCAGGAGAATGGCAGCGCTTTGGAACACGGAGAACACGCCCAGCACAAGAATCTTCGAGAACGCGTAGGGCAGAATGCCAAGATTGACGGTGCGCTCGCGGCGGTAGATGGATGACTCCTTGACGATCTCACGGGTCCCGTTGATACATCCGAACAGTAATGCAATGAAGGCAATGATGAACAGAGCATTTTGAGCATTGAGGCCACTCGTACTGGTAGTGATAAAATCCTGCAGGGCAGTGTTCACACTGCCTTTCTTTTGAGCGTATTGGATTCCGTTGGCGTCGTTTTTGAGAAAACTGACGATACGGTTACAGTCAACCAGGTCGTTCTTCCCATTCGTGTTGATGCCCAGAGCGCCAGAGGGGTTCGTAGCACTGATCGCCGAAGATGTGAAGATCCTCGGAGCACACTGGACAACCTTGTTTGTGTCAAATAGGCCTGACCCCACCTCAAATCTGAACAGGAGCACCAGCAGCAGCGCGATAAGCGGCGCCTGCAGGAGCAGGATGGTGAGGGTGCTCGTATCGTTTCTGAGTAACTCGATGTTGCGCTGGGCGAGCAGGAGAAACTGCCTGAGCGGGTTGCGTCCCTTCGCTCGTTTCGTGGGCTTTGCATAGCCGTTGAGGCCGGGGCCAGTCTCGGCTGGCGCCGCCTTCATTGGTTTGACAACGTATTCCTGGTATTCTTTCGAGAGCTTAAATTTCGCCTCCGCCTCCTCAGGGATGTCTGGGTTCTCATCGGTCGGCTCTAAGCTGGTGTAGATTTCAGCAAAGTCGTTCTTCCCGAAATAGCTTTTAGCCTCATCAGGTGGCCCAAAATAGGCTAATCGCCCGCCCTGCGCGAGGAAGCAGACATAGTCGCAGTTGTTGATATTGTTGGTGGCATGCGTAACGAGGGCGATAGTGTGCCCCTTATCAGCCAGTTTCCGCAGAAGGTACATCATCTTGCGGTCCAGACCAGGATCGAGGCCCGAAGTCGGCTCATCCAGGAAGAAGATACTGGGATTGGCCAGCAGCTCCAGAGCGATGGAGACGCGCTTGCGCTGCCCACCTGAGAGCTTCTTGACCAGCAGCTTGCGTCGTCGGGTCATCTCCACATCTTCCAGCACCTCCTTAATACGCTGCTCGATTTGCTCATTGGTGAAGTCTCTTGGCAGGCGCAATTTGGCTGCATAATAGAGTGCGCGCTCAACGGTTAAATCGCGGTGTACGATGTCATCCTGCGGTACGTACCCAATTTGCGTACTGAAGGCAGCGAGATTGTGATAATAGTCCTGGCCGTTGTAAAGCACTTTGCCCTGCTGTGCGGGCCGCAGGCCATTGAGCGCATCCATCAGGGTGGACTTGCCGGCACCGGAACCACCCACCAGGGCGACAAACTTGCGCGGAGGAATGCTGATGGAGATATTATTGAGCAGCGTCACATTGTTGTTGCCGGACTTCCTTAGGCCTTGCGCGTCGATGCGGATAAAATTACTCTCGTCGTACTGCGTCAGCTGGTTACCTTCGTAAATCAGCTTGTACGGTCCAATACGGATCTCATCACCCAACTTGAGGAGACTATTGGTCGTGAGCTGGTTGTTGACGTAGACGTGGTTGGTGCTGTTCAGGTCAAGGATGCGATAGGTGCCTCCTTCCCGTACCAGGCGCGCATGATGCGCGGAAACCTGCGGGTGAGACAAGACCAGGGTGTTGTCCGGTTTTCGCCCGATGGTCAGTTCAGTGCCAGTCAATTTGATCGGCTGCACCGGGGGCAATAGATCCTCCTGCGTGCCCGTGCCGTCATTGTAAGTCAGTGTGACAAGGGTGCCATTTTCATCGCCGATGCGGAAGATGTCGCCTTTCGCCAACGGCTTGCTGAATTGCTCATCGCCCCGGATTTTACGTCCCTGGTATAGCAGGCCATTGAGCGTCCCCTGTCTCGGATTGTCTGGGTTAGGATGGATCAGGATAAACTGGTTGCCCTGACGCACGATCCGCAGGTGGAGGCCCGAGACGATACGATCGTTGATGATAATATCGTTGGTGGCATCTCGCCCTATGTTGATGATGGGTCTGTCCAGTGGGTAGGTCTTCCTACCATTAAAAGCGTTGCCACTCAACTCCAACGAAGGTACACCTAGCACTTCGGGCTGGGCAATGACGGTCTCGTCGGGTCGTCTATACTCCCCTGCTCTACTGCGTAAAGCAGCGGTAGCCACCTGCTCAGGTGCAGCGGGAGGCTGCGATGGTGATGTCTCGGATGCCTTGCGTTGTGGGGCTTGTGTTTCAATCCAGGTGAGAAAAACGAAGGAGGTGTCCTCCCCGAGGCCGATAGTCATACCGTCCGAAAGGGCCGCTTGCTGCACGCTTTGTGAATTGACGGTGACAGCACTTGCTGCCTGGGGATGTTTTTCGATGGACCAGGACCCATTGTTCCAAATGAGTCGAGCATGCTGTCTTGAAACCCTGGGGTCATCCCTGACAACAATGTCATTATTTGGACTGCGGCCTATCGTCATAATCGGCTTGTCGATTTGGACGGTTTTCCCTGCCAGGGGGCCGCTGAGGAATTTGATCGAACTTCGCACAGATGGATTATTGCCAGCATCCATATACTATCCTCCTGACATCCCTGCTTAATCGAAATTATTCAGCCTTCAGGCTGTTTTCCTGCCTGCCGTCGCAGGTGGCAAAGATATGGAAGAGGGGAAGTGGCAGGGCTCTATACCCCGGTTGGACAGAGTCCCCAACAATCCCGCTCTCTAAGCTGTTTTGACTCGATCCTTCTCGGCCAGAGTTAGCCCTAAGCGTGGCTTCGTTGTGACGTAGAGGCCTTCGCTGGCCCTCTCCGGAGACATTGAGGTTCCAAAAAACACTTTGTTATAGAGGTTATAGAGAGCCATTTCTCGATCGGTAACCTCTACCGGCTGCGAATGTACACCTGCCAGCCCTACCGCCTCCAGTTCACGACGTGGTTTCCCGCTGTCCTTCACGTCCTCCATGCCTGATACGACATAGAGCCACGCTCCCATCATTGCGCTGTTGTCGTCGTAGTCATGGTGGGTAAGCTGCTGGGCCTGCCAGAAGTACGTATCCTTGCCATCGTATTGTTGGTACATGCCCGATACGATTACCATCAGGCGCAGGTAGGTCTGGCGATAGCTCTGTTCGAAGAATGCCAGGGCCTGCTGCTCTGCAACGTCACCGCGCAGGATGCTTGCAATACTCGCAGCACACAACATCGCGCTATGTGTGGCAAGGTGCACTCCGGTTGAAAGGAGCGGATCTATGAAGCAAGCGGCGTCGCCGATCAAAAAGTAGCCGGGCCCCGTTAAACTGCCAGCGATGTACGAGTAATCCTGCTCGGTTCTGATGTTTGTGACAAGCTTGCCTGCCTTGACGAGATCAGCTATGAGCGGGCACGAGTCGATGGCATTGAGGTAAATCTGCTCCAGGGAATTGGATTGCTGCCTCACCTCCTTGAAGGTGGTCTTATGAAGCACCAGGCCCACGCTCATGGTTCCGTCATGCAGTGGAATGCCCCAGAGCCAGCCCTCCGGCACGGCACCGTTAGCGATAGCGCCTTCGGGTGCGAAGGACATCCTCCCCGCGCCTGTCCAGTATCCCCACATGGCAATGTTCTGGAATGCGTTGTGGTAATGCCGATTCTTCAGGTAGTGCATCGCTATCACCCCCGCTCGACCAGAAGCATCGATCAAGTAGTCAAAGGATATCTCACCTGTGTCACTCCCTCCAACTCCCTTGAAATGCGAGCCTGCAACGGAGCTGTCGCTCCTACCCTGCGGGTCAGCAGGCTCGAAAGGTAGTACCTGCGACCAGGTAGCGCTCCTCGGCCTGTCTCCATCAAAGGAGAGGCCGCGAATCTCTGTCCCTTCGAAGACCTTCACTCCCTGGCTCTTCGCATGCTCTAGCAGCAAGTGATCGAACTGCGAGCGCACCACCTGGAAGCTGTATGGGTAACGCAGCGGCGCGAAATCCAATACCCACGAATCCTTTCCCCATGCGAAGTACCCGCCGCCCTTGTGCTGGAAGCCGTAGGCTTCGATCTTCTCGCGTGCGCCCGTTAGTTCGAGTATCTCCAGGCAAGAAGGCAGCAGCGACTCACCGATGTGGTAGCGAGGAAAAACATCTCGCTCCACCAGCGTTACATCGAAACCCTCTCGGGCGAGGAAGGTAGCGGCCGTAGAGCCGGCTGGACCTCCACCTATCACTAGAACTTGTGTGGATCTGTGCAATTTTTCTCCTCTCCTCTCCTTTGTCGTGGGGATACCTCACTCAGTCTTCATGCCACAGGACCTCTCCGGTTGGGAAACAGTACTTAAAGGTATTGTACGCAGCGCTATTACCTCTTCATTTATACTCTGCAAGAAGTATGCCTTAGCTTATATCCACATGTCAAGTTAAGATCTTGATGATTACCACATCGTTTAGATGATCTTAACGAGTTTATTCAGAAACTTCTCTCCATTACAACGTTGGCGAAGTCGAAAATTAGCAGTGCAATTCACAGACCACTATGCAGCATTGGAGGTAATCACCGGGTGACTCGATGGGTCTGTTCAAATGCCTGGTAGCTTAGATTTCGCTATCTTGCTGGCTGTCTTGCCTTTGATCCAGCAAAGTCAGGGTAGAGGAAGAAGGCAAGCGAAGCACCCATGATGAGTGGGAGGAGGAGGATGCTGAGCGGGGCAACAATGGCATTCCCGACCTGCGCAGGAGGCTGAGGAGGTCGTGCTTGAAACGCTCGCAACACTCCAGGTCACCGGTTGGTGAGCATCACGATACAAAAAACCCCGCCTCTACAGGCGGGTGGAGTGGCAACGTCCTATTTGCCCACAGGGCTGCCCCTGCAGTATCATTGGAGCTGAAAGGCCGTGTTCGGGATGGGAACGGGTGTTTCCCTTCCGCTATAGTCACCACCCCACCCGCATGTACAAGCGGGCATTTTTAGCATCCTCAAACGGATCGGGTCCAACGTGTAATGCCCATTGCGCTGGCTTTGTAGCCACCATTTCACTCGCATGTACAAGCGAGTATTGCAGTATCCTCAAGCGGACCTAATGCAAACTGTGGTGGAGATGAGGGGACTCGAACCCCTGACATCTGCCTTGCAAAGGCAGCGCTCTTCCAGCTGAGCTACATCCCCGCGCAACAGGGTGGGCCTTCCTGGACTCGAACCAGGGACCTCAGTCTTATCAGGACTGCGCTCTAACCACCTGAGCTAAAAGCCCAACTGCGATCCCACCCAGCCGAGAACTGAGTGCCAGACTTCCCGAAGCAGAAGCATCGATCCATGCTCCCCGCTCAACCGAAGAGTGGTAAGCTTACTTGGTAACACCTGTACCTATCTCTGACAAACTCGGTACTTGTCGGTCAAGACAAGTATCGACCTGGGAGTGGGGCTCGTGACGAGCCCGAAGCTCCCTAGAAAGGAGGTCCCTAGAAAGGAGGTGATCCAGCCGCACCTTCCGGTACGGCTACCTTGTTACGACTTCACCCCAATCACCGACCCCACCCTCGACGCCTGCCTCCCTTCTGACGAAGGGTTAGCCCAGCGGCTTCAGGTGTTGCCGACTTTCGTGGTGTGACGGGCGGTGTGTACAAGACCCGGGAACGTATTCACCGTGATGTGCTGACTCACGGTTACTAGCAACTCCGACTTCAGGCAGGCGGGTTGCAGCCTGCCATCCGAACTGAGACCGCCTTTGCTGGGATTGGCTCCCCCTCGCGGGTTGGCTCCCCGTTGTGGCGGCCATTGTAGCGTGTGTGTAGCCCAGGACGTAAGGGCCGTGCTGACTTGACGTCATCCCCGCCTTCCTCCACGTTGATCGTGGCAGTCTCGTCGGACATGTGCAACCGACGACAGGGGTTGCGCTCGTTGCGGGACTTAACCCAACACCTCACGGCACGAGCTGACGACAGCCATGCAGCACCTGTGCACGAGCCCCGAAGGGACCCCCATCTCTGGAGGAGTCACGTGCATGTCAAACCCTGGTAAGGTTCTTCGCGTCGCGTCGAATTAAACCACACGCTCCGCTGCTTGTGCGGGTCCCCGTCAATTCCTTTGAGTTTTAATCTTGCGACCGTACTCCCCAGGCGGACCACTTAGTGCG
>WNFM01152550.1_pt2 | contig 13426 bp, 10 predicted proteins | sample 5400271 | NCBI WGS metagenome assembly WNFM01 (sample SAMN13153352, study PRJNA577476) | soil metagenome | isolation source: 60 cm saprolite on Douglas fir-dominated hillslope | place: USA:California | collected 2013-09-17 | reverse complement strand
TACGATCAGGACTTCGACCGCGATTCCAACACCATCGAGGTGTTCGTCGGCCGCATTCGCAAGAAGCTCGGCGTCGAGATCATCCAGACCGTGCGCGGCCTCGGTTATTTGCTGGCGCCTCCGGCCGATGCACGCTAGCTCGCTTGCGCTGCGCCTGTTCCTGTCCGCGACAGCGTGGACAGTCGTCATCCTGGTCGCCACCGGCGTCATCCTGTCGTCGATCTATCACGATGCGGTTGAGCGCTCGTTCGATCGGCGCCTCGGCGTCTATCTGCGCACACTGGTGGCCGACGTCGCGGCGCCCGAGCAATCCGCCGACCGCGGTGCGCCGACGCTCGGCGAGCCGCAGTTCGAACTGCCGCTGTCGGGCTGGTATTGGCAGATCACGCCGCTCGACGCCGTCAAGCCGGAAATCCGCTCGTCGCGCTCGCTGTGGGACACCGGGCTGAACCGGCTGCGCGACGAGGACGCGACGACGAGCCCGGACGGTACTCGGCGCGGCTATGCTGTCGGTCCCGACGAGCAGCGGCTGCGCCTGCTCGAACGCAGCGTCGACCTCGGCGAGGACGGTCGCTACCTGATTGTGGTCGCGGGCGATCCTCAGGAGATCGATGACGAGACGCACGCATTCGACCGCGCGCTCGTGGTTACCTTCGCGACGCTCGCGGTCGTCCTCCTTCTCATCACCATGTTCCAGGTGCGGTTCGGCCTCGCGCCGCTCAAGCGGATTTCCGAGGCACTCGCCGCGATCCGGGCCGGCACCGCCGAACGCCTGGAGGGCCGGTTCCCGGTGGAGATTGCGCCGCTGGCGCGCGAGACCAATGCGCTGATCGATGCCAATCGAGAGATTGTCGAGCGTGCGCGCACCCATGTGGGCAATCTCGCCCATGCACTCAAGACGCCGCTTTCGGTGGTGATCAACGAGGCCGCCGGACGCGAGGACTTGCTTGCCGCCAAGGTGATCGAGCAGGCCAACATCATGCGTGACCAGATCGCGCGGCATCTGGAGCGCGCACGGCTCGCGGCGCGGCTCAAGGTGGTCGGCAGTGTCACCGACATCGTGCCGATCGTGACCGCGCTGACCCGCACCATGGAGAAGATCCATCAGGGCCGCGGTATCGCGATCGATCTCGACGCGCCGACCGAGGTGCGCTTCCGCGGCGAGCGGCAGGACCTCGAGGAGATGGTCGGCAACCTCGTCGACAACGCTTGCAAGTGGGCGCAGATGCGGGTGAGCGTCGAGGTGGTAGCCGAACGCCCCGATGGCGCGGCGCCCACGGCGGTGCGTATCATCGTCGACGACGACGGCCCCGGCCTCGGCCCGGCGCAGCGCGACCAGGTGGCGCGGCGTGGCCTGCGGTTCGATGAAACCAAGCCGGGTTCTGGGCTCGGCCTTTCGATCGTGCTGGAACTCGCGGCGCTTTACGGCGGCAACCTCCTGCTCGGCTCCGCGCCCATCGGCGGCCTGCGGGCGGAGTTGGTGCTGCCAGCGGTGTAGGGGAAAGTCGCTTTAAGCGATCGGCGGATGCCATGGAGGCGGGTTCGGTCCGGAGCAGTGAATTTCGTCGATGTGATGGCGGCCCCGCTCCTTCGTCTGGGGATTGATCCACCGGTTCTCCTGCGGAAACACTCTTCTTACCGCATCGAATCCAGCGTGGGCTTTCGTCTTGCTTCCCATTCCGGGCGCAGCAACGCCATCATGAGTTCGTCTCTGTAGACGCCACCGATGAACGCGTAGCCGCGGGCAACCCCTTCCGCCCGGAAGCCGACGGCTTCGTAGGCTCGGCGCGCCCGGATGTTTTCCGGAAAGACTCCCAACCAAATGCGCCAAGCCTCCGTCTCTTCGAAGACCGCATCGACGACTTTGGCAAGAAGCGCCCGGCCATACCCACGGCCGGGAGGAAAAACGGCTATGCGCTTCACCAGCGTGACACGTTCCGGCGACGCCCAATCACGCACGATGGCAAAGCCGATCGGCTCGGCGCCATTCCGGGCAATGAAATAGGCATGACGGCCATCGGCAAGGGCCGCGCGATGCTGTGTTTCCTCCCAGCGGCCGACCAGATCGTCAAAGCCGGCGGTGCGCTCGGTCGCCATGATGAAGGGGATCGCCGATCCATCGCCGCGCACGACGTCCAGCTCAGTCGATCTTGCCAATCCCACGGTACGTAGCGTTACACCCTGGGGATTTTTGGGCTTTGCATGCGGTTCTCATTATAGTCAGAACGCGACGATCGTTGCGAGAGACTGCTACCGCCTGTGATGGCCGCGGAGCAGGGAATAGCTTAACGGAGTCGTTCCGATGCATCGCACCAGATAACTTGCACCCAGCAGTGCCGCGCCAGGAGTGCCGGTCGGATCCAAGGACGCACAATCTCATGACCTATTGGTCGTCATTGACCGATGAAATTGCCTGCAACGCATTGCGAGAGGCTGGGCTTCATCTTGTGCCGGCCGAGCCGCGGGTCGAAGCGCGCGAGGATCGGTGGGCGGTGTCGCTGCCCGGCGAGCGAATGGCTTGGTTCCCGGCGAACGATCGAGGCTGCGAACGACTCGTCGTCGAGCGCAAGGTCCTCCGCTTGCTGGAATACCACTGCGGCTTTTCCGTTCCTCGAATTCTTTTTGAATCTGCGTCAGGCTACGACGTGCGCGCTCTTGTGTCCGGGCTGTTTGACCCGTGGGGTCTGTTTGAGCGTACGAAGACCGATGCCGCGCTTGGTCGACGCATCGGCAGGTCGATCGGCGCCATATTGATCGAGCAGCATATGCGCATCGCCAGAGCGGATGTGATCGGCTGGTTGCCCGAGCGGGTCAGCTGGCCTCAATCCGGCGAATGGGTTCGCACGCGGCTGCCCCGCGTTGTCGATGATCCAAGGCTCGTAAGTCGGCTGGAACAGGTCTTCCGCGCCTATGAGGAGGTGACCGTCGCAGCAGACGATCACGTTCTGGTTCACGCCGATCTTGGTCTCCACAACATTGCGGTTGATCCGGTAACCGCCGACGTTCGCGGTGTCTTCGATTATGACGGGGCGGCCTGGGCCGATCGCCACAGCGATTTCCGCTACCTGATCTTCGACGTCGGGCATGAGGAGGCATTGGAGGCCGCGCTTGCCGTATACGAGCCGGCTGTCGGTCGCAGGCTCGATCGCGATCGCATCCGGCTCTACAACGGTGCATGCGCGATCGGCTTTTTGGCCAATCGGTGCGGCCACTCTCCGCACGAGAGGTGGTGCGGCCGGACGTTGGTGGAAGACTTGGCGTGGGTTCGCAGCGTTTTGGCGCGGCTGCGATTTGATTAATCATACGCCGATTCAATCGAGGACATCGATCCGCGGCTCCCTTATCGCCATCACCACAACGCCTCAACCCCGTATGCCTATCGCGTCATGCCCGTTCGGCGGGTCGGCCATTCCTGTCAGCGCCATTCATCCTGTGTTCAGCTTGGATCAGGCAACTTATACGGTGTTGCGGGGGAAATTCTTCAAAATCGGTCCGGCCGTTTCCTTGACCCCATAGGGGGGCGGGCTTGCGTTCTATTGGGTATCAGTTAGCCATGGTCGATTGTGCGCAGTCCTTTAACACTCATACCTTTGACATTGGTTCCACCTTTGACATCGGTTCATTGCGGCGGGATTCGGTGCCGACCTTGCCGAAGCCGGCGCGCGAGCGCGGCGGCGGAAAATCGCAGATCCTCGATTTTTCCAAGGGACAGGTCGCGGCCCTGTTCGTTCTGTTCGCCGCCATCGCGGCGATTCCGGTGCTGCTGCATCCGTTGCCGCCGCTTTCGGATTACATCAATCATCTCTCGCGCATGCACGTGATCGCGGCGATCAGCAATGATTCAGATCTGGCCCGTTTCTACCGCGTCGATTGGCAGGTCATTCCCAACCTGATGATGGATATGATCCTGCCCGTCCTGGTGCGGGTCATGAGCATCTACGCGGCCGGGCAGGCCTATATGATCGCGAGCTTCGTGCTGATCTTGTCGGGCGCGTTCGCGCTCAATCGGCAGCTCCATGGCCGTTGGTCGGTGCTTCCGCTGGCGGCGTTTCCGCTGCTCTATAATTACGTCTTTCTCGTCGGCACCATGAATTATGTCAGCGGCATCGGCCTTTCGCTGTGGGCACTGGTGGCTTGGATCGCGTTGCGCGAGCGCAGTCTGCTGCTACGGTTGACGGTATCGATGCTGTTCGTCGTGGCATTGTTTTTCTGTCACCTGTTTGCGCTCGGCACCTACGGGCTCGGCCTGCTGGCGTTCGAGCTGTACCGTTTATGTCCTTCCGGTCAGGGTCGATCCGGGCGGCACCCGACCGCTCGCGCGCTGCCGGCGCGGCTGTTCGATTTTGTCGCGACCGGTCTGCCGTTCCTGCCGGTGCTGCCGTTGCTGATGATGAGCCCGACCTGGGGGCTGCGCGGTGACATCAGCTGGGAGCTGACCGGTAAGGTCGACGGGCTGATCTTTGCCGTCGATGTTTACTCCAACGCGGTGGCCTCGCTGCTCGCGGCGATCGTGGCGATCGTCGTCGGCTTTGCGCTTTACCACCGCGCCCTGAAGTTCCACGCCTTCGGAGTTGTGCTGCTCGCCGTCGGCGCCGTCGTCTATGTGGCGATGCCGCGCATCATCTTCGACACCTATATGGCGGATCAGCGCCTGCCCATTTCGCTTGCGTTCATGGTGGTCGCCTGCGCGCAGCTCGATCTTCGCCGCCTCTGTCTGCGTTACGCCTTCGCACGCCATGGCGTGGTGGCGGTTCTGGTCCTGCTTCTCACCGGACGGGTGCTCGAAGTGCAGACGGTGTGGACGGCGCTGTCGCCCGGCACCGCTTCATTCCGCGAATCCGTCGAGCTGATCGATCGCGGCGCCAAAGTGATGGTCGCCTACGCGGATCCCGACGGCGGCGACGATGTGCGCAGTCTCGGTCTCGTTCACGCCGCCTGCCTCGCTGTCATCGAGCGCTCCGCCTTGGTGACGACGGTGTTCACTGTCGTCGGCAAACAGGTCTTGCATGTCCGCGCCGATTATCGCGACCGCGTCGATACCCAGGACGGCAGCCCGCCGACGATCGAGAATTTGGTGCGTGTGGCGGACTCGAACACGAGTGGACTTGATTATTGGCGGCGCTGGACTTCGGATTACGATTATCTCTATGTTCTGTTCACCAATGCCCGTCATGAAAATCCCGATCCCGCGCGCCTGACTCCCATTTTCCGCGGTGAACGATTCATGCTTTATCGCATCGAAAATGCGCAGATCGCCGACGCAGGCACTCCCGCGAAGTGATCACGGTCCGTAGGGTGGGCAAAGGCGCATGGGGATGGCTTGCGGGGTTACGCTCGGCCTATCGCGCCGTGCCCACCAGCGGGGGCGCGGTGTGGGCACGGCGCGATGGAGCGATCGCATCACCAAGGCTGTGCTGGGCGCCGTTGCCCACCCTACACGCTGCCGCGATCACACCGATAGCAATCACGGCTTCGCAACGGTCTGGCGCTGGTCCTGCAGGAACCCTATGAGCAATCTATTCACCTGCTCCGGCTGTTCCTGCTGCACCCAGTGCCCGGCGCCATCCAGGAGATGAAAGCCCACCATGCGGGTGCAGGCGCTGTTTTGCATGCTCTCGACGGCGCCCGGCGTCTGGTAAGCGCCCCAGTCGCTTTTCCCCGCGATGAAGATCGACGGCACGTCGATGGTGCGGCCGGAGAACGTATGTAATTCCGCGATGCTCTTGGGGTCGCCACCGCGCCGGACCCGATAGCCCTGCAGGGCGCCGGTGAAGCCGGTTCTGCCGTATTCGGCTGCGTAGACGCCGACCTCGGCGTCGGTCAGCCATTTGCACGCCGCGATTTCGGCCGCGGACGGCATCTCGGCCGCGACCGTCTCGGCCATCCCCTTGTCCTTGTCCATCACGTAGTAAGTGGGAATCTTCGCCAGTTCCTCGGCGGTGCGCGCCTTGAGCCGGAACGGCTTGTTCCCTTTCCAATCGGCACTCTTGTAGTGGTAGTAGGCGCGGAAGAAGGCATGCAAGCCCTGTGGGGCATGCAGCATATCGTCATTGGCGCCGCGGGTCCGCTGATGGTTTTGGTAATACTTGCGCGGGCGGTCGAGCTTTGCCAGGTCGGCGTCGATTTCGTCATCGGTGGGCGCCGGGCGCGGCGGTGCGGCGCCGTTGGCGGTGTTGAATGGCAGGCTCGGCGCACCCGCGAATGGCGAACTCATCAGCGCCACCGAGCGGAAGATATCGGGCCGGATGAGCGCGGACCACGACGCCACCGGCGAGCCCGCATCGTGTCCCACCACGGCGGCTACGGACCGGTAGCCCAGTGCATAGACGAGCCCGATGGCATCCCGCACCATGTTGAGAGTGCGGAAAGGATCGGGATCGGCGTCATAGGAATCGTCCCAGCCGATGGTGCGTCCGTAGCCGCGCTGGTCGGGAGCGATCACGTGATAACCGGCTGCTGCCAGAGGCAGCATCACCTTGCGCCAGCTATAGGCGAGTTCCGGGAAGCCGTGCAGCAACAGCACCGTGGGCCGGCCGGGTTCCTCGAAGCCGGCCTCCAGCATATGCACCGTTAAGCCATTGACGTTGGGGACGGTGCGGGAACGGATGCCCGCCGGCAGCGTGCCGTTGCCGTAGGGCGGAAGGCTCGCGATATCCGTGCGCACGATGGCGGCACGTGCGGCATCTGGCGCAAGCGCAAAGCCACCCACGGCCGCAGCGGTCAGAAAGAAGCCGCGGCGCGACAGAGCGGAGATACGGTTCGCCTCTTCGAGGCCGCGGATGGCTTGCGTTGTCATGTTCGCGTCTCCCTGGCAGTAAGTACCCCGGCTTTGCCGCGGCTCCTTCAGAGTCCAGACCCTAGCAAACATCGCCCCGACCTTCGACGGACCGGCACACCATCGAATTCACCACCAAAGCGACTGGTCGCGAGAAAGGCCTCATTGTGGGCTTTCGTACTTATGGCATGAGCTTTGCACATTTTGTAGGTGGTGCGGTTGTATTTCGCGCGTTTCGATCTGCGGGAGAAATTCTCATGACGCTTTTCAAGATTTCACGCCGGGAATTCCTGGAAGGGACAGCCGCCGGCTTGATAATGGCTGGAACGGGAGGGCGCGCCGCGTTTGCCGCGGACATTACGCTCGGCATCGTCTACGTCGGACCGCGGGATGATTTCGGCTGGAATCAAGCACATGCGCTCGCTGTGAAGGCCCTCAAGTCGCTGCCGGGCGTGAAGGCCGTCGAGGAAGAGAACGTCCCGGAGACGGACGCCTGCGCCAAGTCGATGGAGTCAATGGTCAATCTCGACGGCGCGAACATCGTTCTCGGTACCTCCTTCGGTTATTTTGATCCTTTCATGGTCGATCTGGCTAAAAAGTACGCAAAAGTCGAATTCCGCCATGCGGCGCCGCTGTGGAGCGAGGCCAAGCATCCGAAGAACCTCGGCAGCTATTTCGGCTATCTCAACCAAGCCCACTACGTGGATGGGGTGGCGGCCGGGCTTTCGACCAAATCCAACAAAATCGGTTTTGTGGCCGCAAAGCCTATTTCGATCGTGCTGAGCAACATCAATTCCTTCATGCTCGGTGCCAAGTCGACCAACCCAAACGCGGTTGTGCAGGTCATCTTCACGGGCGATTGGTCGCTGCCGGTGCGTGAGGCCGAGGCCGTCAATGCCTTGATCGACGCGGGATGCGATATCATCACCTGCCACGTGGACGGACCCAAGGTGGTGGTCGAAACCGCCGAGAAGCGCGGCGCCAAGGTGTGCGGCCACAACTCGTCGCAGGCGCCGCTCGCCCCCAAGGGCTTCATCACTGGTGCGGAATACAAGTGGGAGACGATCTATAAGGGCTACGCCACGGACCTTGCCGCCGGCAAGAAATTGCCGAACATGGTGGCGGGCGGTTACGAAGCCGACATGGTGCAGAACACGCCGTTCGGCGCGGGCGCCAACGAACAGGCTCGCAAGGCCGCGACCGCGGCCATCGCCGGGCTGCGGGCGAAAAAGCCGATCTATGTCGGTCCGCTCAAGGACAACAAGACCGGAAAGGTCGTGATCGACAAATCTTATGACAATCTCGATCCCTATCTTGACCAGATGAACTATCTGCTGGAGGGCGTGATCGGCTCGATCACGTGAGCTCCGGCGCGACGCGTCTGTGCATGGTTCTTCGACATCGCGTCACCACATGGCCAATGTTTCCGAACCGCTAGGCTCTGTGCTGATCGGCGCTGCAGCCGTCCGCGGCGACTTGTCGGTACGGATCCGGCGCGGCGCCGAATATGTGGCGATTCCGGTGTTCGCGCTCGCGGTGTCGTCGGTGCTGTTCTCCATGTTCCTGCTCGCGCTCGGCAAATCACCGGCGGAATTCTTTGAATTGGTCCATCGTGGCGGCTTCGGCACTGCCTTCTCGATCCAGAACACGCTGCAGCGCTCGGCACCGCTGATCCTGACCGCGCTAGCGGTCGCGGTGCCGGCCCGCATCGGGCTCATCATGATCGGCGGTGAGGGGGCGCTGGTGCTCGGCGGATTTGTCTCCGCCGTGGTGGCGATTCCTCTTGTACGTGGCCACGTTTCGCCGCTGGTATCGCTGGCTATCATGGCGGTGATGGGCACGCTCACGGGTGCCTTATGGGTCGGTCTTGCCGGTTACTTACGCCACGCCCGCGGCGTCAACGAGACCATCTCGTCGCTGTTGTTGACCTATATCGGCATCGCGATCATGAACTTCTTCGTCGAAGGCTCGTTGCGAGATCTCACCAATCCCAATAAGCCCTCCACCATGCCGATCGGCGACGCCTATATGGTCGGCAAGATCCCCGGAACCGACGTTCACTGGGGGCTCGCGGCCGGGATCGTCCTCGCCATCGCGCTTTATATTCTGCTTTCGCGTACCACCTTCGGCTTTGCGGTGCGCATCACCGGCGGCAATCCCCGGGCGGCGCTGGCGCAAGGCCTGCCGGTCGGCAAGTTGATCGTGGTGTGTTGTATGCTCGCCGGGGTCTGCGCCGGCTTGGCGGGGTTCTTCGAGGTCGCGGCCATCCAGGGCCGGGCCAACGCGTCGTTGGTTGCGGGCTATGGCTTCACCGGCATCCTGGTGGCGTTCCTGGCCCGCCACAATCCGCTCGCCATCATTCCAGTCGCGATTCTGTTCGGCGGTATCGTCGCCTCCGGCGGGTTGGTACAGCGGCGCATGGACCTGCCCGACGCTACCGTGCTGGTGCTGCAGGGACTCACGTTCGTGGTGCTGCTGGTGTCGGAAACGCTCTATGGCCGTTTCAAGATATTCCAGGTTTCGGGCACGGCGGACCGCACATGAGCACCCGCAATGAGCGATAGCCCATTCTTCATCGTGCTGTTCGCCATTATCGGCGGCGCGTTGCGGGTCTCCACGCCCTTCATGTTCGTGGCGCTCGGCGAGTGCCTGACGGAGAAATCCGGCCGGGTGAATCTCGGGCTCGAAGGTACCCTGGTGCTCGGCGCCATGACGGCGTATGCGACCTCGTACCATACCGGCTCGCCCTGGCTCGGCGTGCTGGCGGCCGGATTTGCCGGCGTGTTTCTCGGCGGCATCCACGGCTATGTGTGCAAGCTGCCGCGGGTCAACGACATTGCCATCGGCATCGCCATGATGCTGTTCGGCACTGGTCTCGCGTTCTTCTTCGGCAAGGCCTACATCCAACCCTCGGCGCCTCGGCTCGGTTCGTTTTCGCTCGGAGAGTGGACCGGCAGCCCGCAGATCGCGACCGCGCTGCAGATTAACGAGTTGCTGATTGTCGGTATTATCGTCGCCGTCGTCATGGCGTGGGCGTTCGCCAACACCAAATGGGGCCTGATCGTGCGCATGACCGGCGACAGCGCGCCGGCCGCCAAGGCGATGGGCGTGTCAGTCGACTTGGTGCGTTTTCTCGCGACCGCGGCCGGCGGATTTCTGGCCGGCGTCGGCGGTGCCTTTCTGTCGCTCTACTATCCGGGCTCGTGGAACCAGGGGCTGTCCTCGGGGCAAGGCCTGATGGCGGTGGCGCTCGTCATCTTCGCGCGCTGGAAGCCGCTGCAATGCGTAGTCGCGGCGTTATTGTTCGGTGCGGCCGGTGCCATCGGGCCGGCCTTGCAGTCGGTCGGCGTCACCCAGGGCTACTACTTCTTCAACGCGGCGCCTTACATCCTCACGCTTCTGATCATGATCGCATCCGCCGGATCGAAGCAGGCGATGCGTGACGTTCCAGGGGAGCTGAGCATCACCAAATAAGCGGAGGTGTCCAATGAGCGGACTCGGTGGATTGAACAAGGCGCCCAATGGAGTCGTGATCGGCGTCGTGCAGTTGCAGCTTCCCGTCGTGGCGACGCCCGACCAGCTTGCGGCCCAGACCGAACGCATCGTCGCCATGGTGGGCAAGGCGCGGCGCAACCTCCCGACCATGGATCTCGTGGTGTTCCCCGAATATGCGCTCCACGGCCTGTCCATGGACACCAATCCGGCGATCATGTGCGCGCTCGACGGCCCCGAGGTCGCTGCTTTCAAACAGGCCTGCGTCGACAACAAGATCTGGGGTTGCTTCTCCATCATGGAACGCAACCCCGGCGGCAATCCGTTCAATTCCGGCCTTATCATCGACCATCAGGGCGACCTCAAGCTCTATTATCGCAAGATGCATCCCTGGGTGCCGGTGGAGCCGTGGGAGCCGGGCGACATCGGCATTCCGGTGATCACGGGGCCGAACGGCGCGAAGATCGCGCTGATCATCTGCCATGACGGCATGTTCCCCGAAATGGCGCGCGAATGCGCCTACAAGGGCGCCGAGATCATGATACGCACCGCGGGTTACACGGCGCCGATTCGCGATGCTTGGCGCTTTACCAACCAGTCCAACGCGTTCTGCAACCTGATGGTGACCGCCAATGTCTGCATGTGCGGTTCGGACGGCACCTTCGACTCCATGGGCGAAGGCATGTTCGTTAATTTCGACGGCTTCATCATGGCGCACGGCACCAGCGGCCGCCCCGACGAGATCATCACGGCCGAAGTGCGTCCCGATCTCGTGCGCGAGGCGCGCGCCCACTGGTCGGTGGAGAACAACATCTACCAGTTGGGCCATCGCGGCTTCACGGCGGTGGCGGGCGGCGCCCAGGATTGCCCCTATAGTTACATGCAGGACCTCGCCGCCGGCCGCTATCGCCTGCCGTGGGAGAGCGAGGTGAAGCATACCGACGGTACCTCGTGCGGTTTCGCCAAGCCGACGCGCCGCTACGGCGAACGACTCGACCGCGCTGCGGAGTAATCATGCCGACGATTTCGGCCGATCCCTATCCGTGGCCGTTCGACGGCGATCTGACGCCGCAGAACACCGCATTGATCGTCATCGACATGCAGACCGATTTCTGCGGCAAGGGTGGATATGTGGATTCGATGGGATATGACCTGTCGCTCACCCGCGCCCCGATCGCGCCGATCCGCAGCGTGTTGGCAGCGGCACGCGCCAAGGGCTACCATGTCCTCCACACCCGCGAGGGCCATCGCCCGGACCTGAGCGACCTGCCGGCCAACAAACGCTGGCGTTCCCAGCGTATCGGTGCCGGCATCGGCGATCCCGGACCATGTGGTCGCATCCTGGTGCGCGGGGAGGCAGGGTGGGAGATCATTCCGGATCTTGCGCCGGCGCCCGGCGAGCCGATCATCGACAAGCCCGGCAAGGGATCATTCTGCGCCACAGATCTGGAGCTGATGCTGCGTACGCGGGGTATCCGCAATATCATGCTGACGGGCATCACGACTGACGTGTGCGTGCACACCACCATGCGGGAGGCAAATGACCGCGGCTTCGAATGCCTGCTGATCGAGGACTGCTGCGGCGCGACCGATGCGGGTAATCATGCGGCTGCGATCAAGATGATCAAGATGCAAGGCGGCGTATTTGGTGCAGTCGCTTCGTCCGAAGCTTGCCTGGAGAACATGCCGTGAGCGTCGCCGAACATCGCGCCGCTCCGGCTGCCGCGGCTGCCGGCAAGGCGCGGGCGCCGTCGCTCGAAACCATCGGCATGACGAAAGTCTTCGGGCCGCTGGTGGCGCTCGACGACGTGTCGATCGCGGTTGAGTCAGGCGCGTTTCACGCGCTGCTGGGCGAGAACGGCGCCGGCAAGTCGACGCTGGTGAAATGCATCATGGGTTTCTATTCGCCCGACAAGGGGCACGTGAGGCTCGACGGCGAGGAGGTCGTGATCCGCAATCCACGCGATGCGCGCGCGCTTGGCATCGGCATGGTGTACCAGCACTTCACCCTGGTGCCGTCGCTGACAGGTGCGGAAAACCTCGTCGTCAGCCGCGCCGATGCGCCGGCCGTGATCGACTGGAAGAAGGAAAAACGCGCGCTTGAGGGATTCCTCGACCGCATGCCGTTCCGGGTGCCGCTCGATGTACCGGTGTCAACGCTCGCGGCCGGCGAAAAGCAGAAACTGGAAATTCTGAAACTCCTCTATCTCGATCAGCGCCTGCTCATTCTCGACGAGCCCACATCGGTACTGACGCCAGCCGAAGCGGACGAGATGCTGGGACTCCTCAAAGGCATGGCGGCCCGCAAGGATATCACGGTGATCATGATCACCCACAAGTTCCGCGAAGTGCTGGCGTTCGCGGACAGCGTCACGGTGTTGCGTCGCGGCAGGAGGGTCGGCGGCGGCAAGGTCTCCGAGCTGACCACCGATGCCATGGCGCGCATGATGATCGGCGATACTGCGATTCGTGATCGCGCAACCCGCGCTGGTCGCCCGCGCGGCGATATCGTGCTCGAGCTTGCAGCGCTTTTCGCCGACGATGACGACGGATTGCCCGCGCTGGAGAAGGTCAACCTGAAGGTCCATGCCGGCGAGATCGTCGGCATTGCAGGCGTCTCGGGGAACGGCCAGTTGCAACTCGTCGAGGTGTTGTCGGGGCAGCGGCCGCTGGCCGACGGCCGCATCCTGATCAAGAAGGAGCCGTTCGAGCCGACTCGCGATCGCTTCTACAAGCTCAAGATTTTCGGGCTGCCCGAGGAGCCGCTGAAGAACGCCACGGTGCCGCGCATGACGGTCGCCGAGAATATGGCATTCCGCACCTTTGATCGCCCGCCGACCGCAAAACTGGGTTGGTGGCTGTCACCCGGTCCAATGCGCGCCAAGGCGCGCGAGTTGATCGCGCGCTATCGCGTCAAGACATCATCGCCCGAGGCCGCGATCGCGGACCTCTCCGGCGGCAATGTCCAGCGTGCCGTGCTGGCGCGCGAATTGTCCGGCGACGTCGATGTGCTGATCGTGGCCAATCCGTGCTTCGGGCTCGACTTCGCCTCGGTGGTGGAAATCCGTTCTCAGATCATGGAGCAGCGCAACCGCGGCGCCGCAGTGCTTCTGGTCTCGGAAGACCTTGATGAAATTCTTGAGCTCGCCGATCGCGTCG
>WNFM01136472.1_pt1 | contig 13429 bp, 12 predicted proteins | sample 5400271 | NCBI WGS metagenome assembly WNFM01 (sample SAMN13153352, study PRJNA577476) | soil metagenome | isolation source: 60 cm saprolite on Douglas fir-dominated hillslope | place: USA:California | collected 2013-09-17 | reverse complement strand
GTGGCGCGGACGAAGCGCCGGGTGACGTTCGAGTACGTCCTCCTCGCGGGCGTGAACGACTCAGCGGCCGCGGCGCACGAGCTCGCGCGGCGCATCGGCCGCGCCGGCCGGACGGCCGACTACCACGTGAACCTGATCCCGGTGAACGCCGGCCCGGGCGGCTTCAAGCGGCCGCCGGTCGCGACGATGGAGAAGTTCGCCGAGGTGCTGACGGCACACGGCATCGCCGCGACCGTGCGGATCAGCAAGGGGCAGGACATCGCCGCGGGCTGCGGTCAGCTGAAGGTCGACGAACGCGGAGGCGCGAAGCTCGCGAACGCCTAGGAGGCGGCTTTGGCCGCCTTCTTCGCCATGCGAGCGGGCTTGCTCGCGGTGCGGCGGCAGCGCGTGCACACGAGCAGCTTCTGCCCGTCGATCACGGCGTTGTGCAGGTTCGCGTCGAAGCGGCGGGCCGTGTGGACCTTCGAGTGGCTCACGTTGGAGCCGAAGGCGGCGGACTTGCCGCAGATGGCGCAGGCGCGTGGCATCAGCGATCTCACCTCAACGAATTGCGCGCCGCGACGGTGTCGCGACTGGTAACGTGCCGACCAAATGGTAACACGCTGTGACGCGGCGGCGCTGCTCGCCGCGCTCGAAGCCGCGACCGCGCGGCTCGAAGCTAACGTCGATGAGGTCAACGCGCTCAACGTGTATCCCGTCCCCGACGGCGACACCGGCACGAACATGCTCCACACGATGAAGACCGCACTCGACCACGCGCGCAAGGCCGACCTCGAGCCGGCGGCCGTGCTCGCGGGGGCGACGCATGGCGCGCTCATGGGCGCGCGCGGGAACAGCGGTGTGCTGCTCAGCCAGATCATCCGCGGGGTGAAGGACGCGGCCGGCGAGGACGGGATCGACATCAAGAAAGCGTTCAAGCTCGGCCGCGACTACTCGTACGCCGCGGTCACGAAGCCCGCGGGCGGCACGATGCTCTCCGCGCTCAAGGAGATGCAGGACGCCGTGGATCACGCGAAGGGCGACGCGGAGCAGCTGCTCGGGGTCGCGGTCGACAAAGGGCGCGCGGCGGTCGACCGGACGATGCACGAGAACCCGGTGAACAAGGCCGCCGGCGTCGTCGACGCCGGCGCGCGCGGGCTCTGGCTGCTCATCGACGGCGCGCTCGCCTCGCTCGAGGGACGGTTCGTCGCCGGGCCGGTGGCGCGCGCCGCGGGTGGACCCGCGGCGGCCGCCGAGGTGGTCGCGCACGAGGTGGCTAGCTGGGCCGGCGCGTACGACGTCCAGTTCCTCATCACCGCCCCATCGCGGCCGGTCGAGACGATCCGCAACGAGATGCTCGAGTTCGGCGCCGACTGCGTCCTCGTGGTCGGCGACGAGACCGTCGCGAAGGTCCACGTCCACACGCTCCAGCCCGACCAGATCATTCGCATCGGGACCTCGGCCGGACGCATCAGCGACGTCGTCGTCGAGGATCTCGACGCGATGTCCGCGGAGCACGAGGCGACCACCGGCATCGCGGTGGCCTCGCCGGCGCGGGAGACCGTCGCGCTCGCGGTCGTCGCCGTCGTCCCCGGAGACGGACTGAGCCGCGTCGCGGCCTCGCTCGGCGCGCAGGTCGTCCGGGGCGGCGCGACGATGAACCCCTCGACCGAGCAGATCCTCGGCGCGGTGAAGCGGGCGAACGCGCGGGCGGTCGTGATCCTCCCGAACGACAAGAACGTGGTCCTCGCCGCGCAGCAGGCGGCGCAGCTGGCCGGCCCGCACGTCATCGTGCTCGACGTGCGGAACGTCGCGCAGGGCATGGCCGCGCTCGCGAGCTGGGACCAGGGCGAGACCCCGGACGCCGCGATCGCCGCGATGCGCGATGCCGCGGAAGGCGCGCATGCGATCGAGATCACGGCAAGGGGCAACACCTCGCGCTGCTCGACGGCCGGATGGTCGCGCACGATGACGACGAGCTCACCGCGCTCGTGACCGCGGCCGGCACGTTGAGCGGCACGGGCCTGTTCACGCTGTACGTCGGCGCCGACGTCGACGACAAGCGGCGCGAGGCCGCCGCGGCGCGGCTGCGCGCGACGTTCCCCGGCGCCGAGGTGGAGGTCGTGGATGGCGGCCAGCCGCACTACCCCTTCATCGTCGCTGCGGAATAGCACGAGCCTCGACCTCAAGGTCGAGGCGCTGCCCGGCGTCGGCGGCGAGTCGGCGAAGCTCCTCGAACGGCTCGGGATCCGGACGATCGGCGATCTCCTCTGGCATCTCCCGACGCGCTACCTCGACTACGCCGACATCCGGCCGGTCCGCCACCTCATCGCGGAGCGCGAGCAGACGACCGAGGCGATCGTCGGCTCGATCGGCCAGCGCCGCACCGCCCGCGGGCAGATGCTGACCGAGGTCGAGCTCATCGATCCGGCCGACCATCGGCCGTCCGGCGTGAAGGCGACCTGGTTCGGGCGCCAGTTCATCAAGGAGCGATTCCGCGAGGGACAGCTCATCCGGTTGTCGGGCAAGGCGACCTGGTTCGGCCGATCGCTGCAGCTCGCGAACCCGAAGGTCGAGGCCGCGGACGCGGAGCGGGTGCACACCGGGCGGCTCGTCCCCGTGTACAAGCTCACCGAGGGACTGAAGGAGGGCAACCTCCGGCGCTGGCTGCACACCGCGGTCGAGGGTGGACCGAAGCGCTCGCCGGTGGTCAACGAGATCCACGACGGGCTCCCGTCGGGGATCCGCGAGCGGCGCGAGCTCCTGCCGCTGCGCGAGGCGTTGAAGGAGGTCCACTTCCCGTCGACCGACGCGCGGCTCATCGAAGGGCGGCGGCGTCTCGCGTTCGACGAGCTCCTCACGCTGCAGCTCGGCCTGGCCCAGCGGCGCGCGCGCTGGCAGAAGGATGCGAAGGCCCCGAACCTGGCAGCGCCGGACGCCGAGGTGCGGCGCTGGATGTCGGGCCTGCCATTCACGCTCACCGCCGGTCTGCTGAAAGCGTTCGATGAGATCCGCGCCGACATCGGGCGCACGATCCCGATGTCGCGGCTCCTCGAGGGCGACGTCGGGTCGGGGAAGACCGTGGTCGCGGCGCTCGCGGCGCGGATCGCCGTCATGTCCGGCACCCAGGTGGCGCTCATGGCGCCGACCGAGCTCCTCGCCGAGCAGCACTTCCGCACGCTGCAGCTCCTCTTCGCGGACGGCGGACCGTCGGTGCGCTTGCTGACGTCGAGCGTCGGCGCCGCCGACCGGCGCGACATCCTCGCGCGCCTCGAGGCCGGTGTCCTCGACGTGGTGGTGGGTACGCACGCGCTCGTCGTCGAGGGCGTCGCATTCAAGCGGCTCGGCTTCGCGGTCGTCGACGAGCAGCACCGCTTCGGGGTCCGGCAGCGGACCACGCTTCGCGAGAAGGGCGTCGACCCGCACCTGCTGCTGACGACCGCGACGCCGATCCCGCGCACGCTCACCCAGACGATCTACCGCGACCTCGATCTCTCGGTGCTCAAGGAGCTGCCCAAGGGCCGGCAGGAGATCCGGACCGAGGTGCGCCCGCCCGATGCGCTCGGGAAGGTCTGGCCGTGGGTCCGCGAGCACGTGGCGAACGGCGAGCAGGCCTTCATCGTGGCGCCACGGATCGATCCCTCGGACGGGGACGATGGCGCGCCGAGCGCGATCGAGACGTACGACGAGCTACGCGGCGGACCGTTGAAGGGCCTGCGCCTCGCGCTCCTGCACGGACGGCTGCCGGCGAAGGAGCGCGAGGACGCGATGCGCAAGTTCGCCGCGCGCGAGCTCGACGTCCTCGTCGCCACGACCGTCGTCGAGGTCGGCATCGACATACCGAACGCGACGATCATGGTGATCCTCGGCGCCGAGCGCTTCGGCCTCGCCCAGCTGCATCAGCTCCGCGGTCGCATCGGTCGCGGCGAGAAGCGGTCCTTCGCCGTGCTGGTGAGCGACAGCGCCGGCGATTCGGAGCGCCTCGAGGCGATGATCGAGCGCAAGGATGGCAAGCCGCTCGATGGCTTCGACCTCGCGCAGCGTGACCTCGAGATCCGCGGCGCCGGCGAGTTCCTCGGCGATGTCCAGAGTGGGGCCGGCGAGCTGCGGATCGTCGACCTCAGTGACGTCGATCCCCGGCTGTCGCGCGAGACCAACGAGGACGCCGACGCGATCCTCGCCGCGGATCCGACGTTGGAGCTGCCGGAGCACGCCGGACTCGCCGCCGCGGTCGAGGCCCTCTGGCGCCGCTTCGCGCTCGCGTAGATGAGGGTCATCGCGGGCGAGGCGAAGGGTCGGCGGTTGGTGGTGCCGGAGGGGAGCGGGACCCGCGCGGCGACCGATCGGATCCGCGAGACCCTCTTCGGGATCCTCACGCCGGTGTTGGCGGACGCGACGGTGCTCGACCTGTTCGCCGGCGCGGGCACCCTCGGGATCGAGGCACTCTCGCGCGGCGCCGCGCACGCGACGTTCGTCGAGCAGGCGCCCCGTGCCATCGCCGCGATCAAGAAGAATCTCGAGACGACCGGTCTGACCGACCGCGCGACGGTCGTTCGGTCGGACGTCCTGGCGTACCTGGCCGCTCCGGTCAGCGCGGACCTCGTGTTCTGCGACCCGCCGTTCGCCGATGTCGAGACCCATGGCGCCGTGCTCGCGCGGCTCGCGGCGCCCGGTCGCCTGGTCGTCGCCCGCGCGCTCCGGAAGCACCTCCCGGCAGTCCCGCCGACGCTGCGGGTCACGCGGACGAAGGAGATCGGCGAGGAGACGCTCCTGCTGCTCAAGTACAGTGGGAGCGCTTCCGCGGGAGGGTAACGATGGACATCCAGTTCCTCGTCGAGCGACTGGAAGCGCTCGTCGTCAACGCGCGCAAGCTGCCCATGACCAGCCAGATCATCCTCGAGCAGGCGGCCGTCCTCGACCTCATCGACCAGATGCGCGTGGCCATCCCCGAAGAGGTCAAGCAGGCGCGCCGCATCGTGCAGGAGAGCGACCGCGTCGTGCAGAAGGCCCGCGAAGAGGGCGAACAGATCATCGGGGCGGCCCAAGAGCAGGCGGCGATCCTCCTGCAGGACCAGTCGATCATGCGCGAGGCCGAGACCCGCGCCGGCGAGATGGAGAAGCAAGCGCAGTCCAAGTCCGACGAGACGATGCGCGGCGCGGACCAGTACGCCTCGGACGTGCTCATCCGCCTCGAGAGCGACCTCGTGAAGACGCTCTCGATCGTGAAGAAGAGCCTCGAGGTCCTCGAGGAGCGTCGTCCCGAGCCCGTCCGCGACTAGGGAACAGGTGGTATCGCGTGGTCATCAACGTCGCGCCGCTGCTGAAACAGCCCCTTGGAACGCGCGTCGACTACGACGTCGTGGAGTCGCCGATCGACCCACGCGGTGAGAACCGCGGGCTCCTCGAGGCATCCATCGTCGACGTCGCAGCGCACGTCCACCTGACGCATACGAATCCCGGCCCGTTCGTCGAAGGCACCGCCGATGCTCACATCGCGGCGCAGTGCGCGCGTTGCCTCACGCCGATCGACGCGCCCGTGCACGCTGAATTCGCCGAGCAGTACTACGCGACCGTGCCGGTCGAGCGGGGGACCGCCCTCGTCGAGCCGCCGCTCGACGCGAAGACGATCGGCTCTGATTTCAAGCTCGACCTAGACCCGCTCCTCGGCGAGGAGCTCATCCTCGCGACGCCCGTCGCGGCGCTCTGCCGGCCGGACTGCGCGGGCCTCTGCCTGGTCTGCGGCGATGATCTGAACGCACGGCCGCACGCCCACGACGCGCAGGTCGACGTGCGATGGAGCGCGCTGCAGGAGCTCAAGGACAAGATCGCGAAGGAGTGAGCGGCTGAAGCGCCGGATCGCGCTCGCTCTGGTCCTCGGCTCGATCATCCTCGCCTGGCGGCCGCTCCTCTACCCGACGCTCCAGGCGGGAGTGATCGTCGCCGACATCTACTCGACGGCGCTCTGGGACAAGAACGCGGCGGCGCTCGTCAGCCCGCCTCCGCGGGAGAGCGAGACCCGAGAGCGCTTCGCGGGGACCGAGATGCGCGTGTCGTGGTGGCGGCCCGGCTGGGGCGATCGCCATCCGGGGATCATGATCGCGAACGGCGCGACGGCGTTCGGGAACGACGATCCCGAAACTCGCCGGCTCGCGGAGGCGCTCGCGCGTGGCGGCTACCTCGTGATGCTCCCCGAGTTCCCGTTCCTCAAGGAGGTCCGCTTCGAGCGCGGCGCGACAGAGGAGATGGACGCGGCGTTCGCGCTCCTGCGCGCATCGACCGAGACGCAGGACCGAACGGTCGGCGCGTTCGGCTCATCGGTCGGTGCCGGCATCCTGCTCGCCGCGGCCGGAGGCGGCACGGCGCTCGCGCGGGCCGACTACCTCACGGTGCTCGGCACGTACTTCGACATGGACACCTACCTCGCGAGCGTCGCGAGCGACACGCAGCTCCGCGCTGCGCGGCTCGAGCCGTGGACCCCCGACCCGATCGTGGGCGAGAAGCTGCCGAAAGCGGCGCTCGAGGCGATGGACACCGATGCGGATCGCGCCGCGCTGCGGGCCGCACTCGCGGCCGGCCCGTACGACGCCGTGCTCGCCCGGCTGCGGGCTCTGCCGCCCTCCGCGCGTGCTCGCCTCGCACAGGTCTCCCCCCGGACCACGTGGGCAACGCTCCGACCGCCGGGGTACTGGCTGCACGACGCGAACGACACGTTCGAGCCGATCGCGGAGGCCGAAGCGGCGGCCGCGGCGCGGAGCGCCGGACATCTCGAGCTCACGGTGTCGCACCTGATCTCGCACGCCGCGCCGATCGGCGCCGAGGCGGAGGAACACGGCGTCGGCTTCTGGTTCGGCGAGCTCCGCATCCTGGTCGGCTACGGGTTGTCGGTGATGCGAGCGGCGCAATGAAGGGTCGCGCGCACCTACAATCATCGACGAGTAATCGAGGGAGTACACGAATTGGCCGGCGAACCCAAAAAGCGAACCCCGCATGCGGCGCAGGGCGACCGACGTAGCCACCTCCGGCTGCGCGCCACGAACCTCGTGCCCTGCCCCCAGTGCAAGAGCCCGAAGCCGCCGCACCAGGCCTGCCCGCACTGCGGCATGTACCGCGGCCGGCAGGTGATCAAGATCCGCACCAAGAAGCGCACACCCAGCAGCACGTAGCGATGCGCATCGCGGTCGACGCGATGGGTGGTGACCACGCCCCGGACGAGATCGTTCGGGGCGCGTTGCTGTACCGGGCGAAGGGTGGCGTCGCCGATCTCGTGCTCGTCGGGCGCGAGGAGGCCGTCCGGGCCTCGCTCGGCGCGCCGTCGCGCCCGGGGATCACCATCGTCGACGCGCGGGACGTCGTCGAGATGCACGAGCATCCCTCGTCCGAGCTGCGCCGCCGGACCGATACCTCGATCGGCGTCGCGACGGAGCTCGTGAAGCGCGGCGACGCCGATGCCGTGGTGAGCGCGGGCAACACCGGCGCCACCATGGCCTCGGCCGTCCTCATCTTGAAGCGGATCCCAGGCATCGACCGCCCGGCGCTCTGCGGCATGCTCCCGACGGTGAAGGGCAACCCCGCATGCCTCATCGACGCGGGCGCGACGATGGATGCCGAGCCGAACAACCTCCTGCAATACGCGCGCATGGCATCGCGCTTCATGGAGCGCGTGCACGGCGTCGAACGGCCGACGGTCGGGCTCATGAGCGTGGGTGAGGAGTCCGGCAAGGGCGGCGAGCTGCAGAAGCGCGCCCACGAGCTGCTCAGCCTCGCGACGGACATCAACTTCTTCGGCAACGTCGAAGGCCGCGACCCGCTCCGCGGTACGACCGACATCGTCGTCTGCGACGGCTTCACGGGCAACGTGCTCGCGAAGGGCATGGAAGGCGTCGTCGACGTCTTTCGCGAGGGCATCCGCAACGACATCTTCGGCGGGCCGCTCGGCAAGGTCGCGTACCTGTTCGCCCTCGGCGGGGTCCGCAAGCTTCGGCATCGGCTGGACTACGACGAGTACGCCTCCGCGCCGCTCCTTGGGGTGAACGGGGTGTCGGTCGTGACCCACGGGCGGGCGCGAGCGAACATGCTCCGCCACGCGATCGCCGTGGCCGAGCGGTCGGTCTCGCAGGGGCTCATCGCGGTGCTGCGCGAGCAGAGCGCGAGCCCGGCGGCGTGAAGAAGGTCGAGCGAGGCGGCCGCCACCCCGCCCGCCGGGTGGCCCTGCAGACCCTGTTCGAGATCGATTTCAACCGCGGCGACCCGAAAGAGACCTGGACCCGCGGGTCGTTCCGCGCCGGCCTGACCGAGGAGGCCGCGACCTTTGCCTGGAGCATCGTCGAGGGCGTCCTCGAGAACCGGAAGGTGCTCGATGCCGAGATCGCCGCGCTCGCGCCGGAGTGGCCGATCGACCAGATGGCGAAGATCGACAAGAACGTGCTGCGCATCGCGCTCTACGAGCTACGGATCACCCGCGATGTGCCGCCCGCGGCCGTGATCGACGAGGCGGTCGAGCTGGCGAAGCTGTTCGGCTCCGAGGCGGCCCCGAAGTTCGTGAACGGGGTCCTCGCGACCGCCGTTGGCGGTCGCAGCGGAGGCGCGGATTGACCGCACCGCGTGCCTAGCCCGACACTACAGCCGACGCCGGGGGCGAAGCCGGTGGGCGATGGAAGTTGTGGCAGGGAGGCTGTCGGTTGGCGGACGAAAAGATGTACGAGCGCCTGAAGAAGATCGTCGTCGAGCAGCTCGGCGTCGACGAAGCCGATGTGAAGCCAGAGGCCTCGTTCGTCGATGACCTCAACGCGGACTCCCTCGATCTCGTCGAGCTCATCATGAGCCTCGAGGAAGAGTTCGGGATGGAGATCTCGGACGAAGACGCCGAGAAGATCAAGAGCGTCGGCGACGCCCAGGAGTACATCGAGGAACACGTGGCCTGACGATCAACGCGACGCGCAAAACGGCGACTTGGGGAGGCAGCGGCATACGGCCGCTGCCTCTCTGCTTGCGAAGGGAGTCATGGCGGACGTTGAGATCGGCGGGTATCGCTTCCGGGATCCGGGGCTGCTCGCGACGGCGCTCACCCACAGCTCGTACCTGCACGAGCATCCGGATGAGGACCTCGCGGACTTCGAGCGCCTCGAATTCCTTGGCGATGCGGTGGTCGACCTCGTGATCGGCGAGGTCCTCTACCGGGGCAGTCCCGACGCGACCGAGGGCGAGCTCACCGCCATGCGCGCGCAGCTCGTGTCCGGGCCGCCACTCGCGCAGCTGGCCCAGGCGCTCGGACTGCCGGAGCGCGCGCGACTCGGCCGCGGCGAGGCCGACATGGGCGGGCGGCAGCGCGTCGGGCTCGGCGCGAGCCTCTACGAGTCCGTGTTGGGCGCCGTGTACGTCGACGGTGGATTCGATGCGGCGCGCGACTTCGTCATGCGCACGATGAAGGACACGATCGTCGCCGCGGCACTGCGGCCACGGCGGTCACCCAAGACGGTGTTGCAGGAGTGGGCCCAGGGCAAGGGTCTGTCGCTCCCGTCGTATGACGTCGTGGAGACGACCGGCCCGGATCACGCGCGCGAATTCGTCGTGACGGTGACGGTGGGCGAGCTCAGCGCCCGTGGCGCCGGCCGCTCGAAGCGCGAGGCCCAGGAGAGCGCCGCGTCGGCGCTCCTCGAGGTCGTCGGATGACCGAGGAGCTGACGGTCATCGACGGCGGCAACACCGCCGCGAACGCGGTGCTCAAGACCCTGACCCTCACCGGCTTCAAGAGCTTCATCCATCCGACGAAGCTCGAATTCGCTCCAGGGATCACGGCGATCATCGGTCCTAACGGCAGCGGGAAGACGAATCTGGTCGACGCCATACGTTGGGCACTGGGCGAGAACAACGCTCGGATCCTCCGGGCGAAGAAGAACGAGGAGCTCATCTTCGCCGGCTCCGAGACGCGTCGCGGCCTCGGGATGGCCGAGGCGATCCTGCAGCTCGACAACTCGTCGCGCCGCCTGCCGATCGAATTCAACGAGATCGAGGTCGGACGCCGGCTCTACAAGAACGGCGAGGCCGAATACCTCGTGAATCGCGCGCGAGTCCGTCTTCGCGATCTGCAGGACCTGCTCGCCGGCGCGAACCTCGCTGACAACCCGTTCGTGGTCATCGGTCAGGGGCTCGTCGATCAGGTCCTTGCGCTTCGTCCCGCTGATCGTCGCATCGTGATCGAAGAGGCCGCAGGGACCCGGCGACTCCAGATGCGCCGCGAGGACGCCCTGCAGCGGCTGAAGCACGCGGAGACGGAGCTCGTCCGGGTCGTCGACATCCTGCGCGAGCTCGGGCCGCGGGTGCAGCTCCTCACCGAGCAGGCTGCGAAGTGGACCGAATACGAGACGATCCGCAACGACCTCCGCCGCCGCGCGCTCCGCTGGTATCGAAGCTCCTTCGGGGCGACGGCGATCCAGCGCAACGAGCTCGTGGCGAAGCTGGTCGGGATCGATCGCGAGATCGAACGCCTCGCCGACTATGTCGTTGAGACCGAAAGCCTCGCGACCGGGACCGACGACGAGCTCCGTCACGCGCGAGCGGAAGAGGAACGCATGCGGATCGCGGCCGCGGACATCGCGGGCACCGAGGCATCGCTGCGTGAGCGCATCGCCGCGCTCAGCGCGAGCCTCGAGGCCGTCGCGAGCGAACGGGACCGAAGCCGCGCGACGCTCGCCGCTCTTCCAGCGGAGGTCGCGACGCTGCGGGAGCGCCGGGCGACCGTCGACGCCGAGGCCGCCGAGGCCGCGCGCCGCGCTCGCGATTCCGCCGACGCCGCCCGTGTCGCCGAGGAGGAGATGTCGCGGACCCGGGTCGCTCTCGCCGAAGCGCAGGCCGCGCGGGTCGAGACCGAGCGCGCACATGTGTTGCGCGAGGGCGACGAGGTCCGGCTGACCGACGAGGATCGCGCGCTCCTGGGGCGCGACGACGAGCTGAGCAAGCAGGCCGCGGTCCTCGCGAGCGAGCGCGCGGAGCGGGAGCGCGATCGGGCCCGTATCGCGCGCGACCTCGAGCGTGCCCGCGACGCGGCGACCGAGGCCGGCCGGCTCACCGAAGGCGTCGCCGAGCGGGCCGGTGCGTCGCGCAATGACCTGCAGCGGGTCGACGGCGATCTCGCGCTGCTGCGCGGCCAGGCGACCGCGCTCCGCGAGGCGGTCGCGAGGGCGGCCGAGGAGCTCGAGGCGCGCAAGACCGGCACGGCGCCCGTGACGCTCCCGAAGGGGTTGCGCTGGCTGCACGAGCGGCTCGAGATCCCGGCGAACCTGCGGCTGGCGGTGCGCGCCGTCCTCGGCGACGCGATCGCGTTCCCGAGCGACAAGCACGCGCTCGCCGACCTCGGTACCGCGACACGGGTGACGGTCATCGTGCCGAACGCGCGCGAGGATCTCCCGGTTCCGGACGGCTGCTCGCGCCTCATCGACCACCTGAAGCTCGACGACGACGTGCGCGCCGTCGCGGGCGCGCTGTTCCGCAACGTCTTCGTCGCGCCGCGCGAGGCCGCGTACCGGGCCGCGACGACGATGCGAGCCGGCGTCGTCGTGACGACCGACGGGATGGTCGTGACTCCTGGCCTCATCCGCTTGCCGGACGACCGCGTCGCGGCCGAGCAGCAGGCGACGGAGCGGCTGGCCGCGATGCACCGGCGGCTCGGTGAGGAGCTCAACGCCTCCGAGCGCGCGCTCGTGCAGCTCGGCACGGAGCGCGAGTCGGCGACGGGACGCCTTGCCGACGCCGAGGCGAAGCTCGGTGACGCGCAGCGCGAGCGTGGCCGGCTCGAAGTGGCCGCCGACGCCCTCGCGGCGAGCGAGGCCGATGTCCGCGACCTCGTCCGGACGGGTGAAGCGCAGGCGGTCGCGGTCGAGCGCGAGCGCACCGAGCTCATCGCGCGCCGCGAGCAGCTGGCGAGCGATCGTGACGCGGCGAGGCGGGCGACCGGCACCGCGCTCGACGCGTTCAGCGCGACCCAGCGCGGCGAGCGCACGGCCGTCGACGCGCACGCGGCCACGACGAAGCGCGCGGAGGACGCGCGGCTCGACGCTGCGACGAGCGAGGAGCGCCGTTCGTCGCTCGTGCGGCTGCGCGACACCCTCGATGAGCAGGTCGGGTCCACCGAGAAGCGGATCGCCGAGGAGGACGCCCGCCTGCGGGCCCTCGTCGAGCAGGAGCGCGACGCGAAGACCCGGCTCGCGGCGGCACAGGAGGAGCTCGGACGCACGGCGGCGGACGCGAAGGAGGCCGCGCGGTCGGCGGAGCTCGCGCGCGAACGATCGCTCGCGGCCGAGGGCTCGCGGCGCGAATCCGAGCAGCGGCTCGCGAAGGCCCGCGAGCGTCTGGCCGAGCTGCGCGGCGAGCGATCGAAGGTCGGCGTCGAGGAGGAGCGTGCCTCCGGCGCGTTGAAGCTGCTGGAGGAGCAGGTCCGCGCCGAGCTCGGGCTGCCCGACGACGAGCCGTTGCCCGACCCCGAGTCGATCGAGGTCGACGAGGAGCCGAGCGAGCAGGAGAAGACGAACGCGCTGCGGGACCTCCAGCGCCTGCGCCGGAAGCTCATCGCCCTCGAGCCGGTGAACCCGCTCGCGGCGTCCGAGCTCGGCGAGATCGGTGAGCGCTATCGCTTCCTCACCGAACAGCGCGCCGACCTCGACAAGGCGATGGCCGACCTGCGGTCGCTCGCCGATGACCTCGCGTCGACGATCGCCGAGCAGTTCAGCGCGACGTTCCAGGCCGTCGACCGTGAGTTCGGCGTGTTCTTCCAGCGCCTCTTCAACGGCGGCCAGGCGTCGCTGCGGACGAGCGAGGATCCCGATGAGCCGGGGATCGACATCTACGCGCGGCCGCCGGGCAAGCGCATCGGCTCGCTCGCGCAGCTCTCCGGTGGCGAGCGCGCGCTCACCGCGACCGCGCTGCTCCTCGCGATCCTCCGCGTGAAGCCCGCGCCGTTCTGCGTGTTGGACGAAGTGGATGCCGCGCTCGACGAGCGCAACGTCGGCCGGTTCACCGAGGCGCTGCGCGAGCTCACCGACCGGACGCAGTTCATCGTCGTGACGCACAACCGCAAGACCATCGAGGCGGCGGACACGCTGTACGGCGTGTCGATGGACGAGGGCGGCACCTCGAAGGTGCTCTCGATGCGCCTCGCGGACGTGGACGAGCGCGCCGTCGGCTAGACGGCCATCCAGACCTGGCGCGAGCCCACTTCGCGGAAGCCCTTGCGCATGAGGATCGGGGCCGACGTCGACCGCTCCGCGACCACGACGGCGATCTTCTTTCCGTCGTGGACCGCGCGATCGAGCCGCCATCCGAGGATCGCCGTGTACACGCCCGTCCGCCGGTGCGGCCGGAGCGTCACCGCCGTGTTCAGGAGCACCGCGTCCCCGTCGCTGCCGTAGCGCCAGCGTCCGTAGCCGACCGCGAGATCGCGGCGATACGCGACGACGCC
>WNFM01042956.1_pt2 | contig 13429 bp, 13 predicted proteins | sample 5400271 | NCBI WGS metagenome assembly WNFM01 (sample SAMN13153352, study PRJNA577476) | soil metagenome | isolation source: 60 cm saprolite on Douglas fir-dominated hillslope | place: USA:California | collected 2013-09-17 | reverse complement strand
CCCACCTCACCGCCTTCCACCAGGGCGATCTCGGCTTCGCCCACCTGCACCCCTCCGGGCCGGTGCACGGCGACCACGGCGGGCCGGTCCTGCACTTCCACGCCGTCCTGCCCGAATCCGGCCGTTACCGCCTGTTCGTGCAATTCCAGGCCGCCGGCACGCTCCACACCGCCCAGGTCACCCTGCCCGCCAGCTGACCGGGGCCGCCGCGGAGCTGGCCGGCCGGGCTGCCGCCGGGAGGCGAGGTAGCGCTGCAGGGAGGTCTGGGGAATGCTGGTCTTGGCGCTGACCTGGCCGTAGCTCTGGCCCTGCCCGCGCAGCAGCCGGGCGTATTCGATCTTGCCCGCGGGGTGGGCGAGGGGCCGGACGGCCTGCCGCCCGGCAGCCCGTGCGCAGACGGCAGATCAGGCACAAGCCACCATTGATCACGGAACGCGCCAGGTGATCAAGCCGGCCCGCCGGGCCGGCTCCGGCACGACAAGCCGGCCGCGGCGTGGGCGAAGGGCGACGCCACCCGCAGGTGCCGTGACATTCCGGGCGGCGTGCCGACACAATCATGAGGAACAGCCTCCGGCGGAACCCCGGGCCGCACAGCCGCGTCAAAGTGACAGGACTAAACCCACGCATAACGCAGACATGGGGTGAGCGATGCCGCATAGCTCGCGGCTGGGTGGACCGCCGGTGGCTGGCGCTGTCGTGGCCATCGTTCTCGCGGCGTGCGGCAGCGGCCCAGCCGCGCATCTCACCACGCCTGCCCAGTCTTCCCCCGCCGCCACCGCCGCAGCGGGGTCGCCGCAGCCTTACCAGCTGTACACCCACTGCGGCATCGACGAGGCACGCATCGGTAACCGCTACTTCGAGGCCGTGCACCCGCTCAGCGATGGGCAGGGCAACCCGCCACCCGGCTGGGGAAACCCCTACCAGCAAGGCGCGATGACGCTGCTCTCGCCAGCCGAGGCGGTGTTCCGCGACAGCGCCGGTCACCGGGTGCAGTTCCGGCTGCGTCCCCGCGCCACAGCATTCAGGCACGTGTGCGCGTGAGCTGGCGCCTGGGGACCGGCCACTGCCCCGGCAACCAACCCTGACGTGCGCGCTGGGCGCCGACCGCCTCACCCCGCCCAATTCGCCGCCGACAAGCCTGCGTAAACGCTCCGCTGCGTACCACTGGAACCTATCCAGTTACGTTTGGCGACACTCCATGCTGAAGCGGGGCGGCAGCGGCTCGGGTGCCGATCATGGAGTTGTCGAGACCCTTATGATCACCCGGGAAGCCGCGAAGCCGATGGGTGGCTGAACTGAATCGCCCCGAGTTTCGTGGAGGCTTCAGTTGCTGGGTCCGGCCTCCTGCTGAGGCTGGGTTTGAGCGTAATATCGTGGGAGCCGCCGATCGCTATCTGAAAAAGGAAATCGCAGTGAGCAGTGCGGCGAGCAGGCGCTTGATCTCCGGGGTGGTCAGCTGCGACGAGTTCTGAGAGCACCGCCTGTTCGACCTCGATGGTTGCCAGCGGCCCGTCTGTCACGCTTCTTGACCGATATCGGAACGCGACTGGGCCTTCCGACGTCTCAGAGGCAGGAGGCGTGCTGAGGTGAACCTTGCAATGCGATTTGCAGCACTAGCCAGTTGCGCAGGCGTTGCGCTGGCTGCTTGCACCATCTCGCCACCGGATCGGACCGCCGGTGCCGGGAGCGCGAGGCCTGCGCCGAGCCAGGCCGCGCTTGCGAAGCCAGCCTGCCCCAGCGGTCGTCTTCTTCCGCACGGGGAGGCTGTGTACGTCGAGTACGTCGATTTTCTGGAGTTTGGCGGCCGAACATATGTCGCCGGGCTTGGCCCGCCAGTAACTATCGGTGCGTCCGAGCTGGGCCCGGTAATCGCCCACATTCGGTGCTCGGTGGCCGCCAACGACGATCACCGCCACGCTGGTATTGGCCTGGTCGACCGCAGCGCCGCATTCCTGCCGGCTGGCGCTGCCGTATACGAGGTCCGCGGGTACTCACCAGACTGCCGGCTAGCCGGCTACTGGGCTGGCCAGCTGCACGTCTACCTCGCTCAACGTGATTTGCATGGCTACTCTGCGCCACGGCCATGCGCGCTGAGTCCCCAGGCTGACACGCACAACTGACGCCAACCACGGCGGGCCTTCGCCTGGGATGAGACACAAGTCCCGGACGAGATCCAGCCCGTCCTGGGAACTTTGACACGCCTTGCACGGCCGGGCTGATCCCCGACAGGCGCCTCGGTCAGCATCCACGGGACCCTGATGCCGGTTGCGGTCTCCACCGTGGGCATCGTCGGGCTGTCGGCGCCTGGCGGCGCGGCTATCGCAGCAGCGTTCCGTTCAGTAGCGGCAAGACGGCGCCGGCGGCTATCCCGAGGACGAGCGATACAGCCCCGGCCGCATACGCGCTAGCGGCGGCCCAGCCGCCTGCGGCGGCCAGCGGGTCCGGCTGGGTGCCGGCGGGGAGTCGCAGGAATGCGGGTGCGAGCCAGCGCAGGTAGTAGAACAACGATGCGACGGTGTTGGCGACGGCGAGGGCGGCGAGCCATCCGTAGCCGCCGTCGATGGTGGCGGTGAAGATCTCGAGCTTGCCGACGAACACGGCGGTGGGCGGGGTGCCGACCAGGCCGAGGAGGCAGACGACGAGGACGGCGGCGAGTCCTGGGTGCCGGCGGGCCAGCCCGCGGTAGCTGTCGAGGGTGGCCGCGTGCGGCAGTTCGGCGACGACGGCGAACGCGCCGAGGTTGGTCGCCGCGTACGCGGCGAGGTAGAACAACAGCGACCGGGCGGCCAGGGTGCTGCGGGAGGCGACGGCGACGGCCATCAGCAGGTAGCCGACCTGGCTGATGGTGGAGTAGGCGAGCAGCCGCTTGACCGAGGTCTGGAAAAAGGCGGCGAGGTTGCCCAGGGTCATGGTGGCGGCGGCAACGACCGCGATGAGCAGCGGCCAGTCCACCGTCGCGGCGGGGATCGCGGTGGTGAGCAGCCGCAGCAGCGCGGCGAGGGCGCCGATCTTCGGCACGGTGGTGAGGAGCGCGGCGACCGGCGGCGAGGTGCCGTCGGTGACGTCGGGCACCCAGAAGTGGGCCGGGACGGCGCCGGCCTTGAACAGCAGCCCGGCGAGCACCGCGACCAGGCCCGCCGCGACGACGCCGTGCGGCGCGCGGGCCAGCGCGGCGTGCAGGAGCGGGTAGCTGGTGGTGCGGCCCGCGCCGTCGAGCACGGTGATACCGGTGAGCGTGAACACGCCGAGCAGCGCGCCGATCAGGTAGTACTTCAGCGCCGCCTCGGTGCCCCGGGCGTCCTTGCGGAACCCGGCGAGAGCGTAGCCGGGAACGGAGGCGAGCAGGTAGCCGGCGAACAGCAGCAGCAGGTCGTTCGCGCCGGCCAGCACGATGGCGCCGAGCGCGGCGAGTTGCACCAGCACGCAGAACTCGGTCTCCCGCGGGTGGCCGCCGGTGGCGTCGGCGGACAGGGCGAGCACCAGGAGGGTGGCGGCGAGGACGACGACGCGGACGGTACTGGTGGCCACATCGATCGCATAGCTGGTGCCGAAATCGGTAGTCGCGGCGTGGGTCGCGGCCAGGCCCGTCGCGGCCAGGCCGGCCACGCAAGCGGCCGCGGCGAGCACGCGGACGATCCACTGCCGGCGGCGGGGCAGCCACGATCCGGCGAGCAGCCCGCCCACGGCGCTGGCCGCCAGCGCGATCTCGGGGGCGAGCGGGCCGAGCTGCTGGTTCACCGTCCCACCAGGTGGGTGAGCGTGCGGGCGGCCGGCTCGATGAGGTCCAGCAGGAACCGCGGCACGATCCCGATGACCACCGCCAGCGCGAGCAGCGGCACGATCCCGGCTGCCTCGCGCGCGGTCAGGTCGCGCAGCGCCGCCGGGGTACCGGGGCCGCCGGGAACGCGCAGCGGGCCGAGGAACACCTGCTGCAGCGCCCGCAGGAACAGCGCGGCCGTGATCAGGATGCCAGTGACCGCGATCGCGGTGGCGACCGCGGCGGTCGCGAGGCTGCCGGTGAAGATCTGGAACTCGGCGATGAACCCGGACAGGCCGGGCAGGCCCAGGCTGCCGAACGCGGCGACCGCGGTCACGGCGGCGAACACCGGCGCCGGGCCGGCCAGCCCGGAGTAGGCGGCCATGTCATAGGTACGGCCCCGCTCGTACAGGACGCCGGACAGCAGGAACAGCGCGCCGGTGAGCAGCCCGTGGCTGACCATCTGGGTCACCGCCCCGGTCACCGCGAGCGACCGGGCCTGCGCACTGCCGCTAGCCAGGATCCCGGCGGCGCCGACGGCGAGGAGGATGTAGCCCATGTGGTTGACGCTGGTATAGGCGATCATCCGCTTGAAGCTGGCCTGCGCGAGCGCGACCAGCGCCCCGTAGACCACCGAGACGACCCCGACGACGACGAACGCGACCGCGTAACGGCGCCAGGTGCCGGGCAGCATCGGCATCGCGATCCGGACGAACCCGTAGGTGCCCATCTTCAGCAGCACCCCGGCCAGGATCGCCGACCCGGCGGCCGGGGCCTCGGTGTGCGCGGGCGGCAGCCAGGTGTGGAACGGCACCACCGGGGTCTTAATCGCCAGCCCGAGCGCCACGGCGAGCAGCACCAAGCCGCCATAGGCGCCGCGCCCGGCGAGCGGGTTCGCGCGGATCAAGGTGACCATGTCGAAGGTGTGCGGGCGGACGGCGAGGTACAGGCCGATGAAGCCGAGCAGCAGCGCCAGCGACCCGGTGAAGGTGCGATGACGAAGAACATGCCGACGATCGACAGGTCGAAGTAGACGAAGAACAGGATCAGGTCCAGGGCGGTGAACAGGCCGAGGGTGACGGCCTGCAGGAACAGGAACAGGCAGACGTAGCTCTTCACCTGCCGGGTCTCGCGCAGCGAGTAGACGGCGACGGCCAGGAACAGCACGCCGGTCAGGGCGAGCAACGGCAGCGACAGGCCATCCACGCCGACGTGGTAGCTAACCCCTGCGCCCGGGATCCACGTGAGGTCCTCGGTCCAGGCGAACCCGCCGCTGGGGTGGTAGCCGGCCCAGGCGGCGATGATGAGCGCCAGGTCGGCGGCGCTCACGCCGATCCACGCCCAAATGAACACGGCGCGAGGTGCCCGCGCGGGGATGGCCAGAAGCACGGCCGCAACCAGCGCGGGCAGGAACACGATCGCGGACAGCACCGGCTACCTCACGAAGATCAAGATGAGCGCGAGGACCGCGAACGCGACCGCGGCCTGCGCGTAGTAGGCGTACACCTGCCCGGTCTGCGGCCGGCGGGCGAGCTGCCCGAGGCGCCGCGCCCCGGCCGCGACCGCGCGGACGACCTCGTCGATGCCGCCGTCGTCGAGCCGCGCCGCAGACCGCGCGAGCGCGAGGCCGCCGCGGGCCAGCCCGGACACGGCGCGGTCGAGGACCTGGTCGTCGAACGCGGCCAGGAATCCGGCGAGCGCCACGACGGGACGGGCGACGAGCAGGACCGCGGCCCGCTCCAGGTCAAGCCACCGCCCCAGCCATCCCCCGACCGCGGCCGGGACCGGCATCCCGGAAGCCCCCCGCCACCAGGTCAGACTGCTGGCCGCCAGGGCCAGCACCGCGGACAGGGTCAGCTGCCACCACGCAGGCGACGCCTCCCCCGCCGCGCCCAGCGCCCGGCGCAGCGGCCCGGCGACCGCCGGACCGGCCAGCACGCCCAGCGTCGCGCCCGCTACGGCCAGGAAAATCAGCGCCGGGACGCCCACCCGGGCGATCCGGCGGGTGCCAGGGCGTTCGGTGTCGTAACCGGACGCGGCGCCGGCGGGCACCGGCGGGCACACGTACCACAGCGCCTTGATGCTGTAGACGGCCGAGACCACCGCCGCGGCCAACCCCGTCACGTACAGGGCCGCGCCGTGGTGCAGCGCGGCGGCGAGCACCTCGTCCTTGGTCACCCACAACGACCCCGGCGGCAGCCCGGCCAGGGTCAGCGCCCCGGCCGTGAACACCGCGCCCACCACCGGGTACTGCCGCGCGGCGCCGCGCAGCGCGCCGAGCTGCCTGGTGCCCAGCGCGGTCAGCCACGCCCCCGCGGCCAGGAACAGCAGGCTCTTCACCGCGGCGTGCGCGACGAGCTGCATCACCCCGCCGGCGACCCCGCCCGCGCCCGCGGCGAGCACCATGAACCCGACCTGCGCGCACGTCGACGCGGCCAGCAGCTGCTTCAGGTCGGCCTGGGCGACCGCGACCAGCCCCAGCGCCAGCGCGGTGGCGGCACCGGTCCAGGCGACCGCCGGCTCCCCCCACCCGGACGCGGCCAGCAGCGGCTCGGTACGAAGCAGCAGGTACGCGCCCGCGGCGACCATGGCGGCCGAGTGCAGCAGCGCGGAGACCGGGCTCGGGCCTTCCATCGCCCGCGACAGCCAGAACGACAACGGCAGCTGCGCCGACTTCCCGAACGCGGCCAGCACCACCCCGGCGGTGACGACGTCCAGCCACGGCGGCGCCGCGCGCGGCAGGCCGGCCAGCGTGAGCCCGCCGACCCCGCCCGCCACGGCCGCGCCCGCCGCCACGTACAGGCCGAGGTCGGCCGCCCGCGTGGTCAGGAACGCGACACTGGCCGCGGTGACCCGGCGCGGCTCCCGCCACCAGAAGCCGATCAGCGCGTAGCTGGCCGCGCCCATCATCTCCCAGCCCATCAGCAGCAGCGCCAGCGTCGTCGCCGTCACGGTGACGAGCATCGCCCCCGCGAAGACCAGCATCAGCCCGAAGAACCGGCCCCGGTTCTCGCCCGGGCCGACATCTCCGGCGGCGAACACCAGCACCGCAAGCGTGACCGCCGCCACCGTGACGACCAGCACGGCTGACAACCCGTCCACGCGCACCCCGGCCGCGATCCCGCTGAACAGCGGCGCGGACGCGGACGGCCGCACGCCCGCGGCCGCGCACGCCAGGACCAGGGTGACCACGCCGACCGCAGCGCCGGCCCGGGGCGCGGCCGCGTTCACCCGCGTGCCCGCGACGGCCAGGCCCGCCCCGCCGGCCAGCGGCACGGCGGGCAGCATCCAGGCCAGCCACGGCAGACTGCTCACTGCTTCAGGTCCGCGGCCATGTCGGCCATGCCGACATCACGCGCCCGGAATATCGCTGTCGCGGCGGCGAACCCCGCCGCCATCTCCGCGGCCATCGCCACGACCGCCACCACCACGATCACCTGCCCGTCCCCCGCAGCGGGCGCCACGTAGTGCCAGAACGCGGCCGCGGCGACGATCACCCCGTTCAGCATCAGCTCCAGCCCCATCATGATCATGACGATCGACTGCTGGGACAGCGCACCGTACAGGCCGACGGCGAACAGGCCCGCGGCGAGCAAGAGGAACAGCTGCAGGCTCACCGGCCCACCCCGCCCCGGACCGGATCGGACGCCGGCCGCCGCTTCAGGTCATCGCCGAACCGGTCATAACGCCCCCGGCTGGTCGCGAGCACCACCGCGGCGACCATCGTCGCGAACAGCACGAACCCGAGCGTGACCATGGTCAGCATCTGCGTGGTCATCAGCTCCTTCCCGAGCTGGAACGCCGGGCTGGCTGGCGGGCCGCCAGCCCGGCGCGGCCACGGCGCGGCGAAGATCCCGGCGGCCAGCAGCAGGAACGACGCGACGCTGATGGCCCGCGCCCGAGGCTTGTTGTGGTCCATCGACATCGAGATCAGCCCGGCCGGGTTCATCATGTAGGCGATCATGAACACCGCCATGATGATCATTTCCATGACCATCATCAGGATCACGACGACGCCGAGATAGGCCAGGCCGAGCACGATCAGCAGCCCGCCGGCGGCCAGGAACGACACCAGCAGCGCGATCGTGACCCGGGCCATCGACCCGAACCGGAACACCATGAACCCGCTCGCGGCCGCGAGCGGCGCGAGCACCCAGAACACCACGATCGTCATAACGGCTCCTAACGAGTGAGGTCAACGAGGGCAGGCACCAGGGCCTGGACGATGGTCAGCGGGATCAGCACGACCAAGGCCAGCTCGGCGTACCGGTCGGCCCGCAGGACCGGCAGCCGGCGGCGGGCCCAGACCAGCACCGCGAGCACGGCAAGGGTCTTCACCGCCGACCAGGCCCAGGCAGGCAGCGCAGGCCCGGCGCCGCCGCCGAGGAACAGCGGCACCGCCATCCCCGCCCCGGCCGTCAGCAGCAGCCACCGGCCCGCCTCCAGCGCCAGCCGGTCCACCCCGGACAACTCGGCCAGCACCCCGCCGGCCAGGTCACGCCCGGCCGGATAGGCGAACGGGCCCAGGAAACTGAACGCGCACACGCTGACCAGGTACACGCCGAACGCGGCCGGCATCCACACGACGAACCACAGGTGCGACTGGGCGGCAGCGATATCGGCGACGTTCAGCGACTGCGCTCCCGCCGCCGCCGCGATCAGCGCGAACATCAGCGGAAGCTCATAGCCCAGCCCCTGGGCGACGAACCGGTACCCGCCGACCAGGCTCAGCGCGGAGTTGGCCCCCCAGCCCGTCAGCCACAGCCCGGCCCAGGTGAGCACCTCCATCGCGTTGAACCACACCACCCCGACGCTCATCCGGCTCGCCGTCAGGTCGCCGAACGGGATGACCAGCGCCGCGAGCACGCCGGCGGCCGGAACGGCCAGCACCCCCAGGCGCCACAGCAGCGCGTCGGCCGCCGGCGTAGTGCGGCGCTGGCCGGCCAGCAGCCGCGGCACCTCAGCCAGCGGCCCCGCCGCCACCGCGGCCCGCAGCGGCCGCCCCGCGGCCCGTGCGGCCAGCAGCGCGTCGCCCGTCACCGCGGCCGCCGCGAAGGCGGCCAGCACCGCCGGGACGACGAGCACCGACCACAGCGGCGCGCTAGCGATCATGGCTTACCTGTGCCGGGACGGGAAGCTCGTCCAGGTCGGGATCGAGGCTCGCGATGATGAGCCGGGCCGCCGCGAGCTCGGCACCGTCCAGCAGGCCCGGCAGCGCGGCAAGCAGGCCCGCCGACGGACTCCGGGTATCATCCAGCGGCCCGCGGGGCGGCTCCGGCCCGGCCGCGCCGAGGGGCGTGCGGTCGTCGATCGCGGCGGCGGCATCGGCCAGCTCAGCACACCAGCAGCGGTAGCGGGCCGTGACGTCCCCGGCGGCGCGCAGCGCGGGCCCGCGTACCCCGGCGGCCTCGGCCTCGTCAGGCGTGAGCACGCCCAGGCCGCGGGTCAGCCAGGCCAGCGTGCGCGAGCGGCCGACGCGGCGGGCAAAGCGGTGAACAGCCGGCCGCAGCTGCGAGCCCGGGGCGCCGGCCAGGGCGTCGTCGCGGAGCCGGCGGGCGGCGGGGGCCGCGTCGTCCCAGCCCGCGACGCCGAGGAAGCGGCCCAGGCTGTCAAGGTAGGACGCGGCGCCCCGCCGCGCCGCCTCCCCCGTGGTGACCGCCTCGCCGGCCACCGCGCGGCGCCAGGGTTCACTCCAGAACGATCCGCCCGCACCCGGTCCCAAAGCCTGCGCCTCGGCGAGTTGGACGACATCGCCTTGGAGCGTGACATGGACGACAAGCCCGGCGGGCCAGTCCGGCAGGACCGGGCCGAGTGGCACGTGCAGCTGGTCCAGCTTGAGCCCGTCACGGTCCGCGCCCCGGCCGGCCATCCGCAGCCCGGCCGGCATCACCATCCCGCCCATGTCCATCCCGTCCATGTCATGACTGTCATGAGCCCCGCCGCCCATATCCATGCCGCCCATGTCATGTGGCCAGGGCCCTGGCCGCCCATCTCGTGGCCGTTATGACCCCCGTCCCCGGTGACCGAATCGTGACCGCCCGCGGTGCCTTCACCGCCGTGCGGGTCGCGGCCGCCACCCGCAACTCCCGCAGCCAGCGCCTGCTGCCCGGACCGGTCGCCCAGCCGGGCCCGGGCCGCCTCCAGCGCCGCCGCCATCTCACTCGGCCGGGCTGCGTGCACCCGCGCGCGCGGCGCGGGCATCGCCCGCCAGGTTTCCGCCAGCACCCCGGCGAACGGCGCAGCGGGGTCTCCGGCGACGAGCAGCACGTCCGCGTCGGCCGGCGTCATCGCGGCCGGCCAGCCCCGGCGGCGCAGCTCCTCCTCGGCCGCCAGGCGCACCACCGTGCCGCCCGGCATCGTGACCGTCAGCACGTGCGGCCGGGCCGCCCCGGCGCGCAGCAGCGCCCCGGTCAGGTCCACCGCAGCGCGCCTTCCCGCCACGCGTAGGCCACCCCGGCCAGCAGCACCGCCAGGAACGTGAACATCTCGATCACCGCGCTGGGACCCACGGCCGAGATGACCAGCGTCCACGGATACATGAAGATCATCTCCATGTCGAAGGCCAGGAACAGCATCGTGATCGCATACCAGCGCACGTGAAAGCGGCTCACCGCGTGCTCCCCCGGCGGCAGCCCCCCACTGAACGGCATCGCCAGCAGCGGCGCCTGGGCGACCGCCAGCAGCCGCGCCGCGGCGTAGAGAGCGACGAGGGCGAGCAGCACCACCCCCAGCAGCGCCAGCGCCGCCGCAAACCCGGTCACCGCAGGCCATCCTCGCCGTGCCGCGGCGCGAGCCGCGCCAGCGTCAGGACGCAGTCATCCAGAAGCCGCACCGGGAAGCCACCGGCGAGCCGGTAGTACACCACGCTGCCCTCCCTCCAGAACGAGACCAGGGCGAAGCGCCTACCTGGGCCCGGAGATCTTCTTCATGCTGCTCGCCCTGAGCCAGATCGGCTCATCAGCCCCGAAGACAACTCTCGACGAGAAGCCCGGCCGGGCGCAGGCAAACTCCATCGACGGACCGACCCGGCTCAGTGCCCGTACACGCTGTCAGGCCGATACAGGAGTCCCGGCTTGATGGCCCGGGACGGGCAGAGGCGGAGGCGGGCCGACAGCCCGGGAAGTCGCCCGCTCCGCGCGCTTCGGCCGCCGGGGCCCAAGGACGTCAGCGACACCGCCGTCTGCCGGAAACGGTAGTCAACGGCCCGACCCGGGTCGCCTGGGCGGCAGCGGCCGCCGGCCTACACCCGGGCGAAGCCGGCCAGGAGCTGCAGGCGCGGGACGGCCCGGCCTCCGCGGGACCGGGAAGTCGCCCTGGGCAATGTGTGCTGCGGTCTCCGCCCGGCTGTGCTGACGATCCTCCGCCCGGCCCTGTCGGGGCACCGGTGAACGATCCCGAATGCGAGCTGCGTGCAGCTGCGACACCGCGGCCCGGGCGGCCGCGGCCCGGGCGGCGTGCTGCTGGGCCTCGCGCAGCTCGGCGACCGCAGCGGCCAGGGCCACCAGGTTCGCGACGAGCGCGACGGTCACCAGCGTGGTATCGCCGGTGATCTGGCCGGCCAGAGTCATCAGCCGGGCAGCGGCGCGCAGCTGATTCCCCTCGCGGGTGGCGCGGGGGATCCGGCCGTGGCGGGCCCGCGCGGCGCGGTCGTAACTGTCTGCCGCGCGGCGCAGTTCCGGGCTGCGCAGGGCTCGCGCCGCGATGTGGAGGGTATCGGCCGCCGCCCAGGCAGCATCGGCCGCGGCGGGCGGATCGCTGCGGGCGGAGCAGCGGATGTGCTCCGCGGCGGCACGGGCCTGCCGGGCCGCATGCTCGAAGATCGCGTTCCGTTCCGGAACGGTGCACCGGAACGCCCCGGATCGTTCCGCAGTGATGTTCCGGCCCGGCTCCCAGCCGCGCCGAAGCCGGGGCAGGGTGAGCCCGGCCGCTAGCCGCCCGCCTCCGTACCAGCGCAGTTCGCCGTCACGATCGACGTGGCCGGGCAGGGCGACGGCGTAGCCAGTGACCTGGCCCGGGCAGGTCTCGCTGAACCGCAGCCGCACTAGCACTCCGGCTTCCCGCAGCCGGGCGAAGAAGCCCGGCTCATCCCGTGTTTGTTCCGCTGCGTCGGTGACCACGTTCCGGAGCACGGCGCGCGCCGCCGCAGCCGGCAGGCCGCGTCCCGGGAACGAGCCCGGTTCCGCGCCGAGCCCGGCCCAGCGGCGGCGCAGCTTGGGCAGGGTCAGGTCGGCGGCCAATTTCCCGCCGCCGTACCACACGATCCCGCCGTCCTTCGCGGTGTGCCCGGACAGACCGACCGCGTACCCGGTCACCTCGCCCGGGTCCGTGGTGCTGTACCGCTTGCGAGTCGCCACGCCGGCGTCAGCCAGGCGGGTGAAGAACTCCTGCTCCGTGCGCGCCCCCGCCGCCGCGGTGCATGCCTCCCGGCGCAGCGTCACCCGGGGCGACTCGGCCCACCCGCGCCGCGCCGCCTGCTCTGTCTCCGCGCGGGACGGACGCCGGGCCGCGGTGCGATCCGCCGGAGCGGTGGACCGCAGCCCGAACCGGGCCTCGGCGTCCTGGCAGGCCTCCCGCACCCGGTAGAAGTCATTCCACACCCGCGGCCGGGTACCGTCCTGGCGGGCCAGCGTGGCCACCACGTGCACGTGATCGGCGGCGTGGCGGACCGCGACCCACCGCACCCCCAGGTCATCCCCGGCAGGCGCCAGCCCGGTACGGTCCATGATCCCCGCCGCGACCGACATTTTCTCGCGAGGGTACTGATCCCCGGAGGCTGGGCCGGTGATAGATCGCCTGAGAGTCCGCGAGATCGACGTGACGTGGGCCAGCGACTGGTGCGAGTCATGCGCGGGGAGCGGGGTTGGTGTGACCTGCGGCGGGCGCAGATCGTGTTGCTGCCGGGCCAGGGCATGAACGTGCCCGCGATTTGGGCGTAGGCATCTGGCACGGGTTGCCGTGGTCGTGGTGGTGGTGTGCAATCAGGACGTCGTTTGGTTGCGCGGGTGCGCCATGGCCGGGCACCGCAGGGCTCGAGGTGACTGGTGGCGGCCGCCGCTGGAAGCCTGGGGAGGACTGGTGGGCTGCAACTCCGGTGGCCGCCGGCTACGCGCTTTCGGCTCGCTGGCGGGCAACAGGGCGCTGCTGCGCGTGCTGGCGGCGTATGTGATGTTCATCCTCGCCGAGAACGCGGTGTGGATCGCCATGCTGGTCTTCGCCTATAGCCGTGGCGGGGCTGCCATTGCGGGGCTGGTGGCGGTGGCGCAGCTGGTGCCGGCCGCGGCGGTGGCCCCGGTGGTAGCGTCCCTGGCCGACCGGCGTTCACCGGTGGTTCTGCTCGCCGGGGGGTATCTGGCGCAGGCGGCGGCCATGGCGGGCACTGCTGCGGCGGTCATCGCGGGCGCGCCCGTGGCGGCTTACGCGGCCGCCGTGGCAGCTGCTACCGCGGTGACCACGACCCGTCCGGCGCAGTCCGCGCTCCTCCCGTCGGTTGCCGCGACCCCCGATCAGCTGACGGCGGCCAACGTGGTGGTGGGCTGGCTGGAAGCTGCTGGGGTCGCGGCGGCGGGGCTGCTGGCCGGAGTGCTGATCTCGCTGGCTGGCGTGGGGAGCGTGTTCGTGGTGTGCGCCGGCCTTGGCCTGGTGGCCGGGTTGCTGGTCGCCGGGCTGCGGGTG
>WNFM01192309.1_pt1 | contig 13433 bp, 17 predicted proteins | sample 5400271 | NCBI WGS metagenome assembly WNFM01 (sample SAMN13153352, study PRJNA577476) | soil metagenome | isolation source: 60 cm saprolite on Douglas fir-dominated hillslope | place: USA:California | collected 2013-09-17 | reverse complement strand
CTCAGGGGATAGCCCTCGTGCGGGCAGCGATTGGCGGCGGCGTAGATTCCTGTCTCGGTCTGGACGACGAGAATCTGCCGCCCGTCATGGCGGACCACCAGCTTGCCCTTGGCCGCGAGCTCGCCCTGCGACACGACATCGATCCATGTCATTGCCTCACGCCTCCTTGCGGGAACCCTGGTTGTGGGAGCCTTGATCGATCGGGGTGATGCGATAGACGCAGCGCCGGGCGCCGGCCAGGATGTGCTCGTCGCGAACGATCCGCGCCGCGTCGCCGAGCACGCTGCGGAAGATGTCGAGCTCGGCGCGGCAGAAGCCCTGGCAGCTCGCCGCCGCCGCGCAGATCGGGCAGTGATTCTCGATGAGGAGAAAGCCATCGCCCTCTTCGCGCCATTCGGCCATATAGCCTTCGCGCGCGCGCAAGGCGGCGAGGCGCGCGACGCGCTCCGCCAGCCCGCCGGCGCCGGCAAGGGCGCTGGCATAGGCCTGCCGCGTCTCGGCCTCGCGCGCGGCGATGATCCGCTCCAGCGCCGCCTCGCCGAGGACGCCGCGCACCGTGGCGATGAGCTGCACGGTGAGCTCGGCATGGGTGTCGGGGAAGCGGGCGTTGCCGGACGCGGTCAGGCGCCATCGCTGCAGCGGCCGGCCGACGCCGCGCGCCTCGCTCTCGGCCTCGACCAGCCCCTCCTCGCCGAGCTTGATCAGCTGCTGCCGCGCCGCCTCGCCGGTGATGCCGAGCACCGCGCCGAGCTCGGCGCTCGGCTGCGGCCCGCGCGTCTTGAGCAGCAATAAGAGGCGCTGCGCCGTCGGGCGGGCCGACGTGTCGTTATTTTCCAAGTTCATGCTTGGATTATTCGACAATCGCGCCGGTTTTGCAAGAGCCTCGTCGGGAATCGCCGCCGCTGCGCGGAACTCTCGACCGGCCTGGGGTGTTTCTCGCGGGACGGTTTTGTGCAGAGGACGGCGAGGTGTCGGTCATGGCGGCGTCAGGCGTAATCCAGCGAAAAGCGTTGCTGACCGCGATGTTGGGCGGCAGCAGGTCGGTCGAGCGCGTCGAAATCAAGCAGATCGAGCTGGCTCCCGGCCAGGCGACCGGGTTGCACCGCCATCCCTGCCCGGTGCTGGGCTATGTCGCGGCCGGCCTGATCGAGTTCCAGATCGACGGCGAGGCCGCTCAGCGCTTGCGCCGGGGGGATGCATTCTTCGAGCCCGATAATGCGCGAATCCTGCGTTTCGACAACGCCTCCGCGAGCGAGCCCGCCACTTTCATCGCCTTCTATTTACTCGGTGCCGGCGATCGTGAGCTGATCGAGATGCTCGCATAGGGAAAGCGGCGAGCGCCCTCACTCCGGCAGGCTTAAGGAAAACGCGGCGCCCTTGCCCGCTTCCGCCTCGGCCCAGACGCGGTCGCCATGGTGCTCGACGACGCGGTCGACGATCGCGAAGCCTGCGCCGGTGCCCTCGAGCTGCGCGGCGCTGTGCGGATGCCAAACGCCACGCCGCGCGCCGCTCAGGAAAGACGTCACGCTGACAAAGAGGAGGGCGACAAAGACCATGACGATCCAAGCGGCCGATATCTCGTGACGCCGCTCGAGATGCCTGAGCTTCTCCTCGTAGTCGTCGGGGTCGAATTCGCGCATGTCGTTTCGGTCTCTTGTCCCGAACGCGTCCGAGAATTTGCGCCCCGGCGCTCGGGCGAAGTGGGCCGGGGCCCGGCTCGCCCTGCTCCGCGACGACCTGTCGGGCGCGCCCGCTCAGAAGCTGCTGTGGCTCACCTCATTTAGGTTGCGTGTCGTCAACTGCAACCGGAGCCGTCTCCGCCCAAATTGGTCCCCTGGCCGCTATGGCAGCCATGATCGACCGGCCCGACCGGGACATCGAGACCGGCGCCGCCGGTGCAGCCCGCCACCGCCAGGGCGGCGGCGACGGCAAGAACGAAAGACCCCTGCCGTATCGGTCTTCGCGTCGGGCTCTCCGTCTCGGAAACGCCCGTCTCGGAAACGCCCGCCTCGGAAACGCCCGCCTCGGAAACGCCCGCGATGCGAGCGGGAGAAAACGTCGTAGCGCGTGATGCTGACATCTTCGTCTCCATGTCTTGGTTGGGTACCAAACATGTTGATGAAGGGCGGCGGCGAAAATCCCATATCTGTTGCATTCGGTGTTGAGGAGAATTCATCAATGCCCCGCAGCGACCTCGCCGATCTGACCGCGTTCGTCGCCATCGCCGACCATCTCAGCTTCCGCGCCGCGGCGGCGCGTCTCGGCGTCACGCCGTCGGCGCTCAGCCACACGATGCGGCAGCTGGAGGAGCGCCTCGATGTGCGCCTGCTGCACCGCACGACGCGCAGCGTGTCGCTGACCGATGCCGGTCTTCGCCTGATCGAGCAGCTGCGGCCGGCAATCTCTCGCATCACGGGCGCGCTGGAGGATCTGAAGGAGGAACGGCACCATCCCTTTGGGCATTTGCGGATACACGCGACCGCGATGGCGGCGGCGGCGGTGATCGCGCCTGTCTGGGGACGCTTCCTGTCGACCTACCCGGAGGTTCAGCTCGAGCTCGAGATAGACGAGGCGCCCGTCGACATCGTGGCGAAGGGATTGGACGCCGGGATCGGGCCGCGCGACCGGGCGGCGGCGGACATGATCGCCGTACGGGTGATGGGACCGATGAAGGTGGCCGTCGTCGGCGCCCCGGGATACTTCGCGCGGCGGCAACGGCCGCGTACGCCCGAGGATCTCGCTCGCCATAGCTGCGTCCAGTATCGCCGGGCCAGCGGCGCCCTGCTCGCCTGGCCGTTCGAGCGGAACGGCAAGTCGTCGCGGGTTTCGGTACACGGCCAGGTGATGGTCAACACGCCCGACCTGGCGGTCCGGGCGGCGGTCGACGGGCTCGGGATCGCCTACACGCTCGAAGGATCGGCCGAGCTGTTCCTACGCTCGGGCCAGCTGATCCGCGTGCTGGAGGACTGGTCGCCGTGTTACGAGGGACTCTTCCTCTATTATCACGGCCAGCGGCAGGTCCCGGCCGCGCTGCGCGCCCTCATCGACATGATCCGCACGGCCCGCCGCTCCGCGCCGGTCGGGCGATCGCCCAAGAACCCTTTCACGGAGACGTAAGTGCGTCGAGGGCGAAGGGCTCAACGAATGACGCGCCTCGGCCCAGACGCGGCCGGCATGGCGCTCGACGATGCGATGCACGATCGAGGGGCCGACGTCGGTGCCCCGAATTGCTTGGCGCTATGCAGCCGCTGAAAGGCGCCGGAAGTTCTGGGGACGCAATCGCAAATTGATGCGGCCCCGTACTGTCGATTTTCCCCTACGCTCGGATCGAGAAGCGCCCCGACTGCCTGGCAGAAGCAAGGCTGATCGCGCGAACGGAGATAAGTATTATGTCCCCGGAATTCCGATGCTAAGCGTAATCTGCTCTAACTGCTGCTGTTGGAGCGCAATGATCTTGTTAGCCTTGTCGAGCATATCCTTTTGGATGCGGACGGTTTGCTTGAGCTTGTCGGCGTAGTCGTCCAGGTAGCGTATGAGGCGTCCTTGCTATTGGGAGCCTCGAAAGATGGAAAACGGCAGAGTCGGCGACAAGGGAAAAACACACGCCAATTGGGCATAAGTACATCCCTGTCCTATGCAATCACCTCGTATATATTGGGTTAGGCGAGGCTGTGTGGTCTAAGCTGTGGCCTCACTTCATCGTGAGATCGTCGGCGGTATCCCTGCCGCCGTCTCCATATCTTCGTTCGAAGGAGATTACCTGATGCCAGGATATCCCACCGCTATGAGCGAGTTCGACCTTGAGGACCGTGAGACACACCGATGCTTTACCGTGTCGCTTTACTGCGGCTGCATTGAGCCGGAGGATGGATGCAACAAAGCCTTCGTCGCGCTTCATAGAAGCGAAATCAAAGCTGCTATCTCCGGGAGGGAAAGCGCGTTCTTCTTGCGCTAGCCCTGGGTACAAAGGGGTGTACAAAGCCCCTCCTTCATTCGGTCAAGAAGTCCAGCATTTCTGCCGGTTTCAGCGCTTTGGCGCCGGTTCCCTCACCCGGCGCCAACGGCAAAACGTTTCAAGACTTTCGCCTGCCCTCACGCTGCGACACGGCACCTCATCGGCGTCGTCCCGCCGCCCTCACTCCGGCAAACTGAACGAGAACGTGGCGCCCTTGCCCGGTTCCGCCTCGGCCCAGACGCGGCCGCCATGGCGCTCGACGATGCGGTGGACGATCGAGAGGCCGACGCCGGTGCCTTCGAACTGCGCGGCGCTGTGCAGCCGCTGAAAGGCGCCGAAGAGATGGGCGGCGTTGCGCATGTCGAAACCCGCGCCGTTGTCGCGCACGGCATAGATCCGTTGTCCCGCCTCCAGCCGGCAGCTCACCTCGACGATCGGCGTCGCCGTGCCGCGGCTGAACTTGACGGCGTTGGACAAGAGATTGGCGAAGACCTGCTTGAGGAGCCCCGGATCGCCGACGCAATCGCCGAGCGCGCCGAGGCGCAGCTCGGCCTGCCGCGTGCCGGGCTCCGGCGCCAGCTCCCGCAGCACCTCGCCGACCAGGCCGGCGACGTCGATGGCGCGCTTCTCGAGCGCCTGCCGCCCGAGGCGCGACAGGCGCAGCAGATCCTCGATCAGCTGCTTCATCCGCTCCGCGCTGGTGATGATGTCGTTGACCAGCGGCAGGGTTTCGGCCGGCAGCCGGGCCGAAAAATCCTCGATCAGCATGTCGGCATTGCCGAGGATGCCGCTCAGCGGCGAGCGCAGATCGTGCGATACCGAGGCGGCGAAGGCCTCGAGCTCCTTGTTGGCGGCCTCGAGCTCGCTTGTGCGCTCGCGGACGCTTTGCGCCAGCGCCGCATTGGCGACGCGCAGCTCGCGCATGGCGAGCGCCCGCGCCAGCACCGGCAGGATGGCGCTGAGCTTGAAGGGCTTGAGGATGTAGTCGAAGGCGCCACCTTTCATCGCCTCGACGGCGGAGGCGATGGTGCCTTTTCCCGTCATGATGATGCCGACGAGATCGGGGTCGGCCTGGCGGGCTGCCGCCAGCAGGGTTATGCCATCCATTCCCGGCATCGTCAGATCGGCGAGAAGGAGCGCGAACTTGCCCTCTCCCCCCGAGTCGGCGGCAGCGTCGGCGGCGGCTTCGCGGGCCGCCTCGAGGGCCGTCCCCGGCGCGGTAAACCCCACCGTCCGATAGCCGCGATCGCGCAGCGTGTCGCAGAGCGCGCGCATCTGCGCCGCCTCGTCATCGACGACCAGGATGCGCGGCGGGAGACTCCGCGCTGTGGGGGAAGCTGGCATGGCCACTCGCGATCTCCCGCGCCGAATTCGTCAGCCCGACGCCGGCCGGCACAGCGCCGCCAGCGCCTCGCGCACCTCGCGCAGCTTGGGCGGCTTGCTGAGGACGCGGTCGACATGCTGCGGGATGTCGTCATCCGAGCGCAGGCGCTGACCCCAGCCGGTCAGCAGGATCACCGGCGTCGCCGGCGAGGTCTCCTTGACGGCGCTGGCGACCTTGCGCCCGTCGATAGTGGGCATGCCGAGATCGGTGATGATGGCGGCGAAGATCTCGCCGCGGGCATGGGCGGCACGGAAGGTCGCGATGCCCGCCTGACCGTCGTCCGCCGTGACGACGACATGCCCGTCGCCCTCGAGCGTGTCGCGCAGCGATTTCAGCAATAAGGGATCGTCGTCGACGAGGAGCAGCCGCAGGCGCGCGGGCACGACGAAGCCGGTATAATTCTGCACCGCCGGCCCGGCGAAGCTGGTCGGCACCGGGAAGCTCAAGCGCACCGTCGTGCCCATGCCGGGCGCGCTGGCGATGTCGATCTCGGCGTTGTGGCGGCGCACGACGCCATAGACCATGGCCAGCCCCAATCCGGTTCCCCGCTCGCCCTTCGTCGTGAAGAACGGCTCGAGGCAGCGCCGGCGCGTCTCCTCGTCCATGCCCGCACCGTCATCGGCGACCTCGACCACAACGTTGCCTGGCATGACGTTGCCCAGCTTGCCGTCGTCGGCAGCCTCGCGGCGGGTCCGCAGCGTCACGCTGCCGCCGTTCGGCAGGGCGTCGACGGCGTTCAGGATGAGGTTGGTCAGGGCCTCGCGGATCTCGCTCTCGACGCCGGCGATGGCCGGCAGATCGGCGGCCAGCTCGGTCCGCATGGCGATGACCGTGCCGCGCTGCATCGGCATGTCGCTCCAGCGCGCCCGCGTCAGATCGATGACCTGCTGCACGAGCCGGTTGAGCGCCACCGGCGTCAGCGTCAATTGCGGCTCGCGCTGGCGGTAGAATTCCTCCATGCGCCCGATCGTGTGGGCGACGTCGTCGATCGCGCGCTGGATGGTTTCGAGATAGTCGCGCGCATTGGCGCTCAGGTTGGTTTCCGTCTCGAGCAGCGATTCGGTGTAGAGGGCGACCGGCGACAGGGCGTTGTTGATGTCGTGCGCGATGCCGCCCGCCATCTGGCCGAGCGCGCGCAGGCGCTCCTGCTGCAGCACCGCCTGCTGCGTCTGGCGCAGATCCTCGTAAGCCTGCTGCAGCGCGCCGTAGAGCTGCGCCTGGTGCGCGGCGAGGGCGACATGCTCGCTCAGCTGCCGCAGGAACTCGCACTCGCCGCTGCTGAAGCTGTGCGCCGCGCCGCGCGCCACGACGAGGACGCCGAAGACCTGGCTTTCGACCTGCAGCGGCGCCAGGACCATGGCGCGCAAGCCGCCGCCCGCGAGCCGCCGGGGAAAGGGAAAATCGAGGCCGGCGAGATCGGGCTCGTAGACGAGCCGCCCCTGCACGCAGCGCGACAGGCCGTTCTCGTCGATATCGATCCGCGCCCGCTCGGGCATCGCGAGATCGAGGGCGAGCGCGCCGCTCTTGACGCCGATGCAGGCGACGGTGAGAACGTGGTCGACCGCGTCATAGAGGCAGAGACAGGCGAAATCGACGGGCAGCTCGTCCTCGAGGCTGCGCACGACGACCTGGAAGATGCTGTTCAAATCCTGCCGCTCGCCGACCGCGCGGGTGATCTGATGCAGCAGGTTGAGCCGCTCGAGCTGCGCCTGCGCCTTCTGCTCCGCCTGGCGGCGGATGGCGACCTCGCTTTCGAGCGCCGCGTTGGCGCTCTCGAGCTGCTTGCCACGGTCGAGGACCCTGGCCTCGCTCGCCCGGCGCTCCGTCTCGGCGAGGCGCAGGGCGTGCATCACCTCGTCGGCTTCGCGCAGCCCGGTCGGCGGCGCCGTCAGGAGCTCGTCCCGTCTCGCGTCGGCCGCGAGACGCCGCAGCATCGCCATCGGGCCGACGATCTGCCGCGCGACGACGAGCGCCAGGATAAGACCGATCACGAGCATGATTCCGGCGACGGCGAGGGTGCGCAGCGCCGATTGCACGGCCGGCTCGGCGATTTGCGCCAGCGGCACGCCGATGGTGACCGACCAGCCATAGGGCGCCGCGTGGCTGAACGCCGCGACGACGCGAAACCCGTCGCGCGACGTTTCGACGAGGGTGCCGTCGGCCTCGGCCAAGAGACGCGGAACCAAGCCCGGGCCCCCCATCTTGCCGACGAACCGCTCCGGATAGAGATTGCGCGCCACGGTCACGCCCAGCCGATCGGAGACCGAGGCCACCCAGCCTTCCGTCAACCCCTGGCGGTGGATGACGTCGGCGAAGGCGTCGAGCCGCGGGTTCATCGACAGCACATAGGCGATGCTGCCATCTTTGCGCTTCACCGGTACGTCGATGGCGACCACCGGGCGCGGCCCCACCGCGCCCTGATAGAGGTTGGAGACGGCCGGCTGGCCGGTCGCGAAGACCTGCCGCGTCGTCTCGAGGTTGGGCCGGACCGGCAGTGCTGCGCCGCGCGGCACCAAGGTGTTCATCAGCTGCTGCCCGTCCGCGCGCAGGACGATGATGTTCGAGCCGGGAAACTGCTCGGCGGCGACGGTTTCCGCCAGCGTCCGGAAGCCGTCGAAATCGTCGTCGCGCAACAGCGGCGACAGCGCCAGCACTTGCAGCATGGCGATGCGCGCCTTGAGCTCCGTCTCGACCACGAAGGACATGCTGCGGGCGAGCTCGAGGGTCTGCCGGGCCGAGCTCGCGATCGCTTCCTGATAGTCGACATAGCGACGGTCCAGGGTGAAGGCGATCAGCGGCACCAGGCTCGCGACGACGAGCAGGACCAGACGCGCACGGAGCGACAAGCGCCGGGTGCCCCGACGCGGCGGATGGGATGTAGCAATCAAAGGATCACGAGTCGCCGGCTCCATCCGCCCACTGAGAGGGTATGAAATGCTAACACACTCAAGAGGCGAGCCACCAGAGGCGCGGCAGTAGGCGGGGCTGTCGCGTCGATCGCCCGCAGCATTTCCTCTCCCCTCGGGGAGAGGAAGGGGCCCGTTGCGGAGCAACGGGAGGGTGAGGGGGTGCTTCCCCCAGGTGATTCACTTGTATCGCAAGTACGCTTTCGCGGCCGACACCCCTCTCACCTCGATCCTCTCCCCGAGGGGAGAGGAAGGAAGGCCGGCGACACGCCATCCCATCCGGGCTTGCGCCCGGTGGGTCAGCGCGGTCTATCATCGCCGATGTCCCGCGATCGCTTGGAAGCTGCCATCGCCGATGCGCGGCGTGCGGTGGTGTTCACCGGCGCCGGCATCTCGACCGAATCGGGCATCCCCGATTTCCGCAGCCCGGGCGGCGTGTGGAGCCGCATGAAGCCGATCATGTTCGACGAGTTCGTCGCCAGCGCGGCGAAGCGGCGCGAGGCGTGGCAGCGCGTCTTCTCGGGCGCGGCGGGCTGGGTCGGCGCCGCGCCCAATGACGGGCACCGCGCCGTCGCCCGCCTGGTCGCCCGCGGCACCGTGGCGGCGGTGATCACCCAGAATGTCGACAATCTGCATCAGGAATCGGGGGTGCCGGCGGCGCGGATCATCGAGCTGCACGGCAATGCGAGCTATGCCACCTGCCTCGATTGCGGGCTGCGCCACGAGCTCGAGGTGCTGAAGACTGCGGCGGTCTCGTCAAGACGGCGACGATCTCGTTCGGCCAGGCGATGCCGCGCGCGGCGATGGCGCGCGCCGAGGCGGCGACGCTGGCATGCGACCTCTTCATCGTCCTCGGCTCGTCGCTCGTCGTCTATCCGGCGGCCGGCTTTCCCCTCCTCGCCAAGTCGTGCGGCGCCGGCCTCGCCATCGTCAATCGCGAGCCGACCCCGCATGACGCGCTCGCCGATATCGTCCTCCACGACGAGATCGGCCCCGTCCTCGCCGCGGCGGTGCCGTAGCGCGGCCTAGCGCTTGGCGTCGAGCTCGGGATAGTGGCGGAAGATGCCTTGCTGGTTGAAGAGGATGCGGCGCTCGGAGGCGAGATAGGCGGCGATGCGCGGCCGCGCCGCCACCTTGTCGTGCAGCGCGACGATGCGCCTGTGGCGCTTCTCGAGCTTGGCCATGGCGCGCGGGAAGGCGTAGCGCAGCCCGGCGACGATCTGGAACAGCGAGAGGTCGGGATAGCTGCGTCGCGCGCCGAGGAGATAGGCGTCTTCTTTGTCGTTGCGGCGCAGGATGGAATCGAAATAGTCGAGATATTTCGGTGCGCGCGAAGCGAGGAAATCGGCGGCGCGGCGGCGCGCCTCCTTGCGCTGATCCTCGTAATAGAGATCGCTGGCGATCGGATGGTGGGTGTCGTGGATCTCCTGCAGGAAATCGCCGATTGTGAGCTGCAGCTGATGCGCCCATAACCGGCCGGGGGCGCCGAGGAAGAGCAGGAGGTTGGCGGTCTGGCCGACGACGAGCTTGCCCGCCTTGAGGAAGGGCGGCGCGAAAGGCGGAGAGGGGAGCTTGTCATCGGCGATGAGGCGCATCATCGCTCCCATGCCGGAATCGCGCGCGACATCGACATAGGCGGCGCCGGCATCCTCGAGCGCCAGCCGCACGAACTCGCCGCGCCCCTGGATCATCGGCCAGTAATAGAGCTCGTAGGTCATACGCTGCTCCTTCAGGTCCTTCAGGGATATTCGACAAGCGTCAGGATGTTGCCGTCGGGGTCCTTGAAATGGGCGAGAACGCCGCCCCAGCCCTGGCGCTCCGGCGGGCCGAGAAACGCGACCGCGCGCTCGCGCAGCGCGCTCGCCGCCGCCGCCATGTCGGCCACCGTGAAGGAGAAGGCGGCAAAGCGGCCGACGAGGCCGCTCGCCTCTGGGCCGCTCGCCTCTGGGCCGCTCGCCTCCGGGCCGCTCGCCTCCGGATCGCCGGCCTCGACGCGCTCGACGATGAGCTTTGCCTGGCCGGTGGCGAACATCACCATCGCTTCGTCGGCGAAGAGCTCGGCGAGGCCGAGCGTCTCGCCGTAAAATCGCCGCGCCTGCGCAAGGTGCGTGGTGAACACCCGCACCGCCTCGATCGGGCCGACGATCATCCGGTCGCCTTCGCCCGCGCTCAACCGACCTCAACGTCCTCCCAGAAGCCGAAGCGGTCGGCGACCTGCTTCATCGCGGGCAACGGCGCCTCGTAGGACCAGGCGGCGCGGCGATGGCGGGCGCCGTCGATCACCACGTCGTAGAACTGGACGCCGTGCGGACAGGCACGGTCGCTCTCGGTCTTCGCGGTCTTCTCCAGCCATTCCATGCGCACCGCCTGGCGCGGGAAATACTGGTAGCCGCCGGCCTCGACGATGTCGTCGCTCTCGGCGACGATGTGGCGCTTCAGCATTGCTTTCATGTCCGGATCCTCACTTTCCCAAATGCTTGTCGAAGAAACGCGCGATATCGGTGAAGGCTTCCTTGGTCTCCGGCGCGTTCATGTCGAAGCTGTATTGCGCATGCGACATGCCTTCATAGACGTTGAGCTCGGCGACCACGCCGGCGCGCCTGAGCTTGCGATGCGTGCGCGCCGTGTTGGAGAGGAAGAGGTCGCGCGTGCCGCTGGTCAGGATGGTCGGCGGGAAACCGTGGAAGTCGCCGTAGATCGGCGAGATGTAGGGGTCCTTCAGATCGTGCCCGGCGGCATAGAGCTTGGCGGCGCGGCCGAGCCAGCCGTCCCAGCTCACCAGCACGTTGTCGGCCCATTCGTTGCTGGCATAGCTGTCGCCGATCTTGTCGATATCCGACCACGGCGTGCCGGGCGCGATCGCCGCCGGCAGCGGCAGCTTCTCGGCCTTGGCGCGCAGCACCATCGCCAGCGTCATGGCGCCGCCCGTCGAGGTGCCGAAGATCGCCATGTTGCGCGGCTTCGCCATCTTGACCGCCGCCTTCCACACCGCCATCGCGTCGTCCATCGCGGCGGGGTAGGGGAAATCGGGCGGCATGCGGTAATCGACCGAGATCACCTTGAAGCCGCCGAAGCCGGCGAGCAGGATCGCCTCGGGCAGCGCCGCCTCGCCGGGGCCGAAGACATAGCCGCCGCCATGGACGTGAACGAGCAGGCGATTGCGGTTGGAAGCCGGGATCGTCTTGGGCGTGACGATGAATGTCTTGACCCCGGCGATCGTCTTCGGCTCGACGGTGACGCCGAGTTTCTCCTTCATCGCCGGCAGGTTGGCGATCGCCAGCGCGGCGCGGCGGTTGATCAGCTCCTTCCACTCCGCCGCGCTTTTCGGGTCGGCGTTCATATGCGGCGGATAGGGGCCGGCGATCAGCGCCTGGAGCTGCGGGCTGACCTCGTCGGTCGGCAGCGGGACGACATGGGCGGGCAGCGAGCGCGGGCCGGGCTGGCCGTTGGCCGCGGCCTGCGCGGGGACGATCTGGTCGAAGCTGGGTTGCGCCTGCGCTGCGGCGTGGCGCGGCGGCGCCAGCGCGACGGCAAGGACAAGCGACAGCATGGCAAGGCGCGGATGCGTCATGGCGGTCTCCTCCGTTGGCGCGCTTTGCCCCCGTACCTGCCATCGATAAGACCGAGACGTGAGAACGCAAGGTCGTGCTGCGATGGCAGGTACACGCTCATGAACGGTGTACCGATTTTCTACGAAAATCGGTACTGGGATGTCGCGCCGTGCCCGCAATGCTAGCGCATGATCGTTTGAAGTCGAATCTTCGTTTCGTCGTTCCCGCGAAAGCGGGAACCTAGGGGCGAGCGACGTGCGGTAGCCCCTGGACCCCCGCTTTCGCGCTAGGTCACAAACTCATAAAGGCGCTTCCGTCGGCTGGCGAATTGTGATTCTCAGGCTCCTCAAAGGAGCTGTGATGAATCGCTACGAGCTGACGGATTTCGAGTGGTCGATCATCTCGCCGTTGCTGCCGAACAAACCACGCGGCGTGCCGCGCGCCGATGATCGGCGGGTGCTGAACGGCATCTATTGGCGGCTGCGGACGGGCTCGCCCTGGGCCGACATTCCAGAGCGCTACGGGCCCTCGACCACCTGCTACAACCGCTTCGTCCGATGGCGCAAGCTGGGCATCTGGGACAAGATCTTCGAGGCCGTGTCGAAGGCGTACGAGGGCGATCTGCAGATGGTGGACTCCTCCTCGATCCGCGTTCATCAGCATGCGGCCAATGTCAAAAGGGGGGGCCGCAGGACGCCGCCGAAGGGCACGACGCTCCAGCCCGATGCATGGGGCGCTCGCGCGGCGGACTGACGACAAAGATCCATGCTCTCGTCGATGCCAACGGCAATCCGATCGCGCTCAAGCTCACCGAGGGCCAGGCTCATGACGGGAGGAGCGCCGGCGACATGCTGGGCGACCTCGGCGTCGGACAAATCCTGCTCGCAGACCGCGCCTACGACAGCGACGCGCTCCGCGACCGCCTGGCCGCGCGCGGCGCCTGGGCGAACGTCAAGCCGATGCCGAGGCGCGTCAACATCCCGAGCTTCAGCCTCTTCCTCTACCGCTATCGCAACCTCGTCGAGCGGTTCTTCGGCAAGATCAAGCATTTCAGAGCTGTCGCCACCCGCTTCGAGAAGCACGACGCCAACTACCTCGCCATCGTCAAACTCGTCGCCGCTCGGATCTGGATGCGATTTATGAGTCGGTGACCTTAGGCCGCCGTCACTTCCAGCCCGCGCTGCACCGCCGGACGCGCGAGGCCGCGATCGAGCCACGCCTGCACATGAAGAAAGCGGTCGAAGCCGACGATCTCGCGCGCTTCGTAAAAGCCGATCAGGTTGCGCACCCAGCCGAGCAGCGACTGCGCCGGCCAGCGCGTGAAAATTGGATGATTGAGTGTCACTTTCTTCCTCCTAGACTTGTCGGCACATACGAAAAGCCCAGATGCGTTCCCAAGAATCTTTCCTGGGTGCATCCGGGCTTTGGCGTTACGCTCGCATCACATGAAACCTCCAAGGACCCTCGGAGATGGTCGATGCGACCGGATAGAGTTCAGATCGAGCCAGCCGGCGTAACGGCGGGAAAGTCCTTCTCGGGATCGAACACGTTATTGAAAAAGTTCGTCAGGGAGTACATGGCCACCAGCGCGACGATCTCCATGACGTTCGCATCCGTGTAGCCGGCATCGCGGACGG
>WNFM01066760.1_pt1 | contig 13434 bp, 11 predicted proteins | sample 5400271 | NCBI WGS metagenome assembly WNFM01 (sample SAMN13153352, study PRJNA577476) | soil metagenome | isolation source: 60 cm saprolite on Douglas fir-dominated hillslope | place: USA:California | collected 2013-09-17 | reverse complement strand
GCCGCGTCGGAAAAATTGATGAGCAGGGGCGCTCGCTGGATTACTGCAATCACGGTTCCGGAAATAATCCGAATTTCTTTCGGGCTTTCTTCGATCTTGACCGAGGGCGATTCCGGAGATTCGATGAGCGCCCAGGAAAAATCCTTTGAGAAAGTTCCATCTGGCGCCACCCGCACGCGAAAAATGCCGTCGCGAAAGACCGTGACGCGCACTTTCGCGGAGCCGGCTATTAACTCCACGCCATCTTTCAGTTTTTCGACGCGCTGAACCTTGCCAACGTGTTGCCAACCCTGAGCGACTGCGATTCCGCACCCGAGAGCGGAGGCAAGCAGTCCAATTCCGATGCGTCGAGCTAACCCTGTCATATCCATCCTCCCGGGATGCGAAGAAAAAAGAAGAACGACCAGGCGTGTTTCTTACTGGGGCGGAAACGATCCAGCAACGACCTGTCGCTTCAAGCTGCGAGCCAATGTTCGAAAAACGCGCACGCTTTGGCGCCTTCCATGCGACGCCGAACCGCGTCCATCACACGGCAGCGCACCGCTCCAGCGCGTTCATGGAAACCTAGCCAATAAGGTAGATGCAGTTCGCAAGGCACGGGCGTGATCTCCAGGTGGGCGTCGCGCAATTTGAAAAAACCCTGCTGGAAAATTACGCGCAGAACTTTATCGCGCAATAGTTCCACGGCTCGCTCGGTGGTCAGAGTTGCCTTCAGCCGGTTGCGACCTTCCTTGCCTTCAGCCGGTTGCGGCCTTCCATCTCCAGCAATTCCCGTTCAACCGGGATTCGCGGAAATTCGAATAAGTCGAGAGAGCCATCAACGGCGTCGATGGCGAAAAGCCGCGTGGGCGCTCCCGCATATTTCACGCGGAACAAGAAATACGGAACGTAAGCATCGGCGATTCGCCGCAAAGGGCCGCTGCGCATCCGCCAATAGAGCGCGGAGACTCCCGTGCCGGAAAATGCGCGCACGGCCTCTTCCTGGGTCACGTTGGGCTTCAAAGCGCGGATGGCGCAGGTATTCATCAAACTTATTCTCCGCTCCGCCGCTATCGGAAGTAAACCCATAATCCGATTACCGTGGCCAGCAACAAAAGGCTGAAGACCACATTGATGGCATATTCCGCAGGCGTCTCGTGCGCGGGCTTGCGCTGAGGAACGCCAACGGCGACGGTTTCCATTTTGTCATCCACGGTCGCAAACGTAAGTCCGGCAAGTTGCTTGCGGTCGGGCGCTGGGGTCATCAAGCTGACCCCGACCAGCACTACCGCGCAGACCACGAACATGAAAATCGCATAGTGCAGGAAGTTCATGTCGATGAGCCAGCGGACCGCGGAAGAATCAAAATGGCCTCCGCTGGCGCGATCGGCGATTTCCAGAACGAATCGCGTGGCGCCCAGGACGAAGCCGGTAAGAAGCGACGAAATGGCGCCCGATCCGTTCATGCGGGGCCACAAAATTCCCAGGACAAAACAAGCGGAGATCGGCGGACTGATATAGGCCTGAACGGGACCCACAGCAAGCCCAGCACCACCATCATTCCCGTGGCCACTCGGCCAAAATTTACGAGCTGCTTCTCGGAAGCTTGCGGCCGGAGCTTCTTGTAAAAATCGAGAGTGACGAGCGTGGAAGCCGAATTGAAAACGGAACTCATCGCACCCATGACCGCCGCCAGCAATGCTGCCATCACCAAGCCGACAAGCCCGACTGGCAAGAGATTGAGGACGAGAGTGGGATAAGCGAAATCGGGCTTCTTCACTTGCTCCGGAAACAGCGCAAAAGCAATGATGCCTGGCAGTACCAGCATGAAGACCGGCAGGATCTTTAGGAAGCCGGCAAAAATTGTTCCCGCTTTAGCGTGGCCCTCATCTCGCGCGGAGAGCACGCGCTGAACGATCACCTGGTCGGTACACCAGTACCAGATGCCAAGGATTGGGGCGCCAAAAAAAATGCCTGTCCACGGAAAATTTGGGTCCGAGGAAGGCTTCATCATGTGGAAGTAATCCGGCGGCACCATGGTGCGGAGATGCTCCAGGCCCCCCACGCGTCCCAAACCAATTACCGTGAGGGCGACCGCACCGGTGATGAGGATCAGCGTCTGCACGGTGTCCGTGTAAATCACTGCCGCTAGTCCACCGGCGACGGTGTAGATGCCCGTGACGATGACCAGAATTACAGCCGTCTTCCAAAGAGACCAGCCGGCAACTCGTTCGAGGACCACGCTGGCGGCATAAAGTTGCACCGAGATTTTGGTGAAGATGTAAGCGACGATCGAAATGCCAGCAAGATAAACGGCGCACTGGCGGTTGAAGCGGCGTTCCAGGAATTCCGGCATGGTGAAAACATTACTTCGCAGGTAGAAAGGCACGAACACCCAGCCGAGGATCAACAGGATCAGGCACGCCAGCCACTCAAAATGCCCGACTGCCAGGCCCGATGATGCCCCCGTGCCGGACAGGCCGATGAAATGCTCGGTGGAAATATTCGATACGAACAGAGATGCGCCGATGAAGAACCATCCGATATCGCGGCCAGCGAGGAAGTATTCTTCCGAACTTCGTTCCTTCAGGGAAAAGTACAACCCGATGCCGAAGACGATGGCGAAATAGACTCCAATGATGACGAGATCGAGGGTTGCGAGGGCTCGGTGGGTTGTCTCGACAAAAGATGCAAACAGCATCCATGCCTCCTTGGCGCCGGGTCATCGAACAGCCCGTGCCGTGCTTTCTCAAAGGAACTTCAAATATTTCCCGAACTGGCCTTGACTGTCCCTGCTAAAACCACGTCGTTGTCTCCCGCCAACCCGCCCCTGAAGAAAGCCCCTGAAGATTGGCGACTGCGCAGTCTATAACAGGCTCCACGCAGGCTCAATGCCCGATTAAGGTGACGGCAAGTTTCCGCGTACCGTTCCCCCTGCGAGGGAATAACCCAGCTGCACCATCAGTATCAGAAGGTGCGGCCGTCGGGGACCTGCTGCTTCGGATTGCTCCTGGGCCTGGAACAGGGTAAAAAAGTATAGGGGGAAACATGACGAAAGCTTTGCTTTGCTTACTTTTCTGCGCGGCCGCGGTGATGGCTGCGGACAAGTCGGTGTACGACTTCACTTTGAACTCGATTGATGGCCAGCCCACACCGCTTGCTGCTTACAAGGGGAAAGTGGTTCTGCTCGTCAACGTTGCCAGCCGCTGCGGATTCACGCCGCAGTATACGGCGCTGGAATCGACTTACGAGAAGTACAAAAGCGCGGGACTTGTCATCGTAGGAATCCCTGCGAATAATTTCGGCGCACAGGAGCCCGGCACGAATCAGGAGATCAAGACTTTTTGCACTTCGAAATATAACGTGACCTTCCCGATGATGGCCAAGGTTTCCGTGAAAGGCGAGGATATCACCCCGCTCTATCAATTCCTGACGGACAAGTCAGCCCATCCGCAAACCGGGGGCGAGATTCAGTGGAATTTCACAAAGTTTCTCATTGGCCCTGACGGCCACGTGATTACGCGTTTCGAACCCGAAGTCACGCCGGATTCGCCTCCAGTAACGTCTGCTATTGAGAAGGCTCTTGCTTCGCTGAAATCTTAAAAGGGACGAATTCGCGTCAATCCGGGGCGAATCTTCAAGCGCAACGTATAATTGGTGGGCTGCGAACCGGGCGATTCAGAGTGCATCGCTTCCGCGAATCCCTATGCCGATTCTTTCGTTGCAGAACGTCTCGAAAGACTATTTGACGGATGGCCAACCCGTCCATGCGCTCAGCGCTTTTTCGCTGAACGTAGAGCGTGGCGAGTTTGTGGCCTTGGTGGGGCGCAGTGGGTGCGGAAAATCCACGCTTTTGAATCTTGCCGGGGCGATGGATTTTCCAACCTCAGGCGTGGTGCTTGTGGACGGGGTTTCGACGTCATCGCTAAACGACAGCGGTTTGACGCAATTGCGGCGGGAGAAGGTCGGTTTCATTTTTCAGTCGTTTCAACTTCTTCACACACTGACAGTTTTTGAGAACGTCGAATTGCCGCTGCTCCTCGCTGGAAAACCGGATGCTCGCGAAGCCGCCCGCGAACGCCTCTCGTGGGTCGAACTCGACGGCCTGGGCGATCGCTTTCCGCACCAACTTTCCGGCGGCCAGATGCAGCGCGTGGCCATTGCACGTGCACTGATCCATTCACCGAGCATCCTGCTCGCCGACGAGCCCACTGGCAATCTGGACACCACAACCGGCAACGTGATTCTGGAATTGCTTCGGCGCCTCACGCGGGAGCAAAACACCGCGACCATCATGGCCACGCACAGTCTCGAAGCCGCTTCGCTCGCCAATACGGTCGTCAGGTTGCGTGACGGCAAAATCGAAGAGGTCACCCGGCGCTGAAATGCCTCTCATTCTGCTCTTTTACCGAATGATGGTGCGCCCGCTCTTGCGAGAGCTAGTGCGGACTTTGCTGACGATCCTCGCAATTGCGCTTGGAGTTGCGGTTGTCGTGGCGATCGATCTTGCGGGTGGTGCCGCCACCGGATCATTCCGCAGCTCGCTGGAAACCCTTGCTGGCGATAACGATCTGGAAATCACGGCATCGGGAGGTATCCCGGAAGCTGTCGTCGGCACGCTGGCCACGCTTCCTTACTCGATTCGAGTCTCGCCGCGCATCGATGACTACACAGCGATCGCCGATACAAAACAGTCTCTTCCACTCATTGGGCTGGACCTCGTCACTGAAGCCAGCGCCTACGCGCAAAATGAATCCCAAATTACTAGTGGCGCGCAGGGGATCAGTGCTTCAAAAGATTTGTTCGAGCATCTCGGCGATGCGAACAGCATCTGGGTGGGCGCGAGCACTGGGTACAAAGCCGGCGACCGCGTCGAACTGCTCATCAACGATCGAGTCAGCGGTTACACGGTGCGGGGCGTGTACCCCGATTCAAACGGCAACGAATCCGCTATCGTGATGGACATTGCGACTGCGCAACAGGCGCTCTCGCGGTACGGCCGCGTCGATCGCATCCTCTTGAAAGTGCCGACGTCTCCCAGCCTGGAAGATTGGCAGCAGCGTCTGCGACCGGTGCTCCCCGCCGGAGTGGAAGTCCGTCCGCAGGGTACCGGCACAACTGAAAATCGCCGTATGCTGGCGGCCTTCCGCTGGAATTTGCGCCTGCTGAGCTATATCTCTCTCGTTGTCGGCGCTTTCCTGATTTACAACACGATTTCGGTCTCGGTCGTTCGCCGCCGTGCGGAGATTGGAATCGTGCGCGCTCTCGGCGCCAGCCGCGGCGTCATTCTTACCGCGTTCGTTGGCGAAGCCGCTTGTTTTGGGATCGTGGGCGCGTTCATCGGGTTGCCCCTCGGCCGCTTCATGGCCACGGGCGCGGTCAGGCTGATGGCCGTCACGGTGGAATCGCTTTACGTCAGTAGCCGGCCAGGCAGCATCGAGCTGAACGCCGCGTCTGTTGTTCTCGCGTTAGCGATCGGCGTGGGAGTCGCGGTTGCATCCGCTTATTCACCAGCACGCGAAGCTTCCCTGGTTTCGCCCGTCGAGGCCATGGCGCGCGGACGCCGCGAATACGATGTACGCGTCAACAAATTGCGTGATTTCTGGCTTGCTCTCGTGCTCGGTTTGGCGGCAGCCGCAGCTTCCGGCGCTCCCGCTGTTGCAGGCAAGCCGCTTTTTGGCTATCTAGCTGCGATTTTGCTCGTAGCCGCGTCAGCGCTGGCGATGCCAGCGTTCGTTATTACGCTCATATCCTTTTCCTCGCGGCTTCTCGGCAAACTTTTCGGCGTGGAAGCCATGCTCGCTTCGCGCAGCCTCGCGGCTTCCTTGCGCCGGACTTCCGTTCTCGTCGGCGCGCTCTCCACGGCCATCGCGATGATGACCGCGGTCGGCATCATGGTCGGCAGCTTCCGCCAAACCGTCATGATCTGGATGGAAGATCAATTGCCCGCCGATCTCTACCTTCGTCCCGCGGGTTCCGCGGCCGCGGATCGCCATCCGACGATTTCGTCCGGTCTCGCAGAAGAACTTTCGAAACTTCCCGGCGTCGATGCGGTCGAACGCTTACGCATTTACGAAATCAGTTTTGAGGGTATGCCTGCTTCACTCGCTTCTGCTGACCTGAACGTCCAGCGCGCCCATCACGATTCCGATTTTTTCTCCGGGCGCCCCAGGGAGCAGGTGCTAGCCGAACTGCGCGATTCGAACGCAAGAAAGCGGGAGATTCCATAACGCTCTCGCTCGGGGAAGCGAAAGCAACGTTTCGCATCGCCGATGTCTATTATGACTACTCCAGCGAGCGTGGCAGTATCCTGATGGACCGCAGCACGATGCTGCGGTACTTGCCCGATCCCGCGCCCTCCAATCTCGCTATTTATGTTTCTCCGGATGCACACCTGGAGACGGTTCGCGCCGAAATCGAAAAAGCCACCGCCGGCCATCGCGTCCTTCTTTTTTCCAATCGCGACCTGCGCGCTGAAGCCATCCGTATCTTCGACCGTACCTTCGCCATTACCTACGCGCTGGAAGCGGTCGCGGTCGTCATTGCAGTGATGGGCATTGCTGGAGCGCTTCTTGCCCTTGTGATTGACCGCCGCCGCGAACTTGGCCTGCTTCGTTTCCTTGGCGCGGCCACCGGGCAAGTTCGCAAGCTGATTCTCTTCGAGGCAGGCTTGCTGGGCCTTCTGGCCAATCTTGCCGGCATGGCCCTGGGATTTGCTCTTTCGCTGGTGCTCATCTATGTGGTCAACAAACAATCATTCGGCTGGACTATCCGGTTTCATTGGCCGGTGGAAATTCTACTTGGCGCGCTGATGCTTGTGTATGCGGCCACTGTGCTTGCGGGTCTCTACCCGGCGCAGGTCGCGGTGCGTTTGAATCCGCTCGAGGTTGTCCATGAAGAATAGTCTCTCGTGCCTGATCGCCGGCCTTCTTCTTGTGCATCCTGTAGCGGCCCAATACCTCACGGCCTTGCCGGGATACCATTACGAATTTCCGCGCGACCATTTCAATCATCCGGATTTTCAGACCGAATGGTGGTACTACACCGGAAATCTGAAATCAACGGACGGCCGCCGTTTCGGATTCGAATTGACCTTCTTCCGGCAGGCCGTCAGCCGCGATCCCGCAAAGACAAGCGCCTGGGAAGTGCAGGATCTCTATTTGGCCCATCTCGCGTTGAGCGATCTCGATGGCGGCAAGTTTTATCACGCCGAACGCACCAATCGTTCCGGCCCAGGCATTGCCGCGGTGAACGAATCCCTCGGTCGCATCTGGAATGGCAATTGGCAGATGCAATGGCGCGGCAGCGACCAGGAACTGCAGGCCATCGATCCGCGCTTTCAACTCCACTTTGCGCTGCATCCGGAAAAACCTCCGGTCATTCACGGTGAGAACGGCGTCAGCCAAAAGGCGGAAGGGCTGGGCCGCGCCTCGCACTACATTTCGCTAACGCGCCTGGCGACCTCCGGCACAATCGACCTCGGCAACAAAACATTTGAAGTGGCCGGCATCAGCTGGATGGACCATGAATTCTTCACCCATCAACTCGATTCGAACCAAATCGGCTGGGATTGGCTGAGCCTCCAACTCGAAGACCACACCGAGTTAATGCTCTTTCAGATTCGCCGCAAGGATGGCTCGATTGATCCGTACTCCGCCGGAACCTACGTCGACGCCAATGAAAAAACGACTCACCTGCACTCCGGCGATTTCAAGCTGGAGCCCGTTGGAGAAAAATGGACCAGCACGCTGACGGGCGCCGCTTATCCGATCCACTGGAGAATCTCGATTCCGAGACTAAGCGTCGAGTTCGAAGCGGTGACTCCGCTCCCATCCCAGGAGCTGACCAGCAACTCAAAACTCATCCCCGCCTATTGGGAAGGAGCCATAGTTCTTACGGGCCACCACAACGCGCAACTGCTCAGCGGTGCCGGCTACCTGGAAATGACTGGCTACGATCATCCCGTGCAACTCGCGCACTGAGCAAAGTATTCAGCTGCACTCGTAACAAACCCTGGTTTCATCAAATGAAGTTGGCTCCCCGTGCGTGGCTCGGGGGTCACTACGGCTCTGGCCGGGGTCAGTCATCTTCCCCGTGCAGCAGCACATGCGCGTAGGCCGGTGCTTTACCGGCATCTTCATGTTTGCAATAGACGTACACGTTCACTCCCTTGCGAAGCCATTCTTCAAAGCGCTTGCTCCAAGCTGCCAATTGCTTTGCGGTGTAGTTTTCACGTCGCAGGCGTACATAAGTAAAATCGGCTGTGAGGACTTCCATAGGCGTTTCCGAAGGACAGCGTAAGTTTCCTCGGTGTACCACGATTGGTGACGCACTTCAAAAGCAAACGCAAACGCTGGCGGACGAAGGGCGAGAAAATCTTCGAGCAGCGTCTGGTCAAATTTGAAATTGGGAGGAAGCTGCACAAGAACGGGGCCGAGGTGGTCGCCATCGTTCAACACGCTGGCCACCTCCAAGAAACGCTTCAACGTGTCTTCGCAGCCGCGTAACCTCTTGATATGGGTGATCTGCTGGTTTGCCTTCAGAGCAAACTTAAATCCTTCAGGAACGCTCTTAGCCCACTGCAAGAGCAGATTCTCCGTCGGCATGCGGTAAAAAGAATGGTTGATTTCAACCGTTTTGAACTGCCCGGCATAGAAGCTCAGCATCTCGCGGTCCGGCAGTTTTTCCGGGTAAAAACTCCCCTTCCACTCCTTATAGGAGTATCCGGAAGTACCGACACATAGCTGGCCCTTGCGAGAAATCGTAACCTCCACGTTTTGGCATTTAACCACAGCTGCGGCACAAGGAAAAGATAAGGGCGGCACCCGCGGCCCGGGATCAGAGCATCTTTCTCGTTCTCGGTGGTATGCGGTTGCTCAAAGCCTCGATGGCTCCTTCCAATCTCTGGCGCTGCTTCCAGAAATCCCCCCAGAGATCGCCCTTCTCCTTCAAACGCGCAAAGACCGTCTTTATGTTCAATGTCTCCGGGCGCAAGCTGGGACGCAATTCGCGAGGCAACAGGGGAGCGGAAACCGGCGCGTGAGGGAAGGCCCGCACAGAGTACGCGGCAGCCAGCGGACGTCCGTGAGCATTTTGCTGCACGTCGATCAACACGCGGCCTGCTGGACGCCTGGCAACGATGCGCTCGTGGGTCACTAGACTCGGGTGCTCGGCAGTCACAGTGCGCGCGATGATCTCGCCGAAGGCACGCAGCTGCTCGTATGTGTAGACCGGCTCGACAGGTATATAGATGTGGATTCCCGTGGCGCCCGAAGTCTTCAAGAAATTTGCCAACCGCAGTTCTTCCAACTTTTCATGAAGGGCTTGAGCAACGGCCACGACCACAGAGAATTCCGTACCATCCGAGGGATCTAAATCAAAAAAGAAGTAGTCGGGATGATCGACATCGTCATAACGATTGGACCATGGGTTGTGATCGATGCAACCCAAGCCCGTCAGGAAAAGCATGGACGCGCAGTCGTTGGCCGTCGCGTATTGAATTACCTCACCGCGATGTTCGGAATCCACTGGAACCGTCTTGAACCACTCCGGCAAACCTTCGCGCACGTCCTTCTGAAAAAAAGCCTGTCCCCTGATTCCGTCTGGGTAACGCCGTAAAACCAAGGCCCGATCGCGGAGAAAAGGCAGGATGAAGTCAGCCATGCGGTAGTAGTAGGCTAGGAGATTCCGTTTGGTGTAGCCAGATTCGGGAAAATACACTTTGTTCAGATTACTGAAGCGCAGCCGTTTGCCGTCCAATTCGATGGTCGCGGCTTCCGAGCGCCCCTTGAACAACTCGTTTTCGACCTCGGCTTTTGTGTTGAGCACGCGGCCGACGATCTCGGGCGCGCGAACTACGGCAGGGGAGGCAGGCGCGGGAGCGGCAACCTCGTTTTCCCATTGGCAATCCGCGGGACGCGCGTCCTCACGAAGCCCGAGGAAAACAGGGTGACGTAGAGCTTGTTCCTGCGTCCATCCGCTGAACTTTACGCGTGCGACCAACGCGGGAGTGACCCAAGATGGCCTTTCGTTTGTTTCGGGCAGGACGTCGAACGGCGAAGCGGGAGCCACCAGCTCCTCCAACTTGCTGCTCAATTCCCTGAGCTTTTTCGCGTCAAATCCGCTACCGACGTGTCCGATGAATCGAAGTTTCTTGCCTTGATACAAGCCCAACAGCAGTGAGCCAAAGGGAAGGGCGGAGGTGCGAGCTTCGGTCCAGCCCCCAACCACCGCGTCAACTGTCTTGGTAATCTTCAGCTTCACCCAGTACGGGCTTCGATCGGAAACGTACGGGCTGTCGACACGCTTCGCGACGATCCCTTCCAATCCGTTTTGTTCCGCCAGCGCGAACAGCTCTTTTCCGTGTTCCAACTGATGGTCGGCGTAGCGAAACCGCTCGGATGTATAAAGCAAGCGTTGCAACAGCTGCTTGCGCTCGAGAAGCGGGGCCTCGCGAAGGTCGTATCCGTCGCAGTAGAGAAGATCGAAAGCAAAGTAAACGACGCGAATTCGCGTGACAAGGCTCTCGCTTGGTGCGTGCACGTGCATGCGCTCCTGCAAGCGTTCGAAGTTGCTGTGACCTTGTTCATCCAGAGCGACAATCTCTCCGTCAAGAATTGCATGGCGAGCGGCCAAGGCACTGGGAAGGGACGACAGCTCGGGATAGCGTTTGGCGATGTCAACCCCAGTACGAGAGCGAAGCGTCAAAGTGCCATTCTCAATTCGTGCCAGCGCTCGAACACCGTCCCATTTGATCTCAAAGAGCCAGTTGGGATCGGAAAAGGGGTGGTCGGCAAGAGTTGCGAGCATGGGTTCCACGCGAGCCGGCATGGTGGTCTTACGTGCGCCTTGTAACTCCTCGGGACAAATGGGGATTGGCTGGCGTTTTGGAGGCAGCTCTTCCTTAATCTCTTCAATCGTGCGTCCCGTCATGGCGGAACCTTCGTGCTCATCGATGTTCCAGGAGGAATCTTCAGCGGCGTCCTTATGCTTGATCATCAACCATTCGTTGCCTTTTTCGCTTTGCTTCAGTTTCACAAGGACAAAACTGCCCCGCAATTTCTCCCCGTTCAAGCTGAACTTGATTTCTCCCTTTTCCAATTGCCTCAGTGCGTCGAGATTACCCTCGACATGGAAAGTCCCGCGGTCCCAAACCATTCCCGTTCCCGCCCCATAATTGCCTTCGGGAATTTTTCCTTCGAAGTTGGCGTAGTCCAATGGATGATCTTCCGTTTGGACCGCCAGCCGCTTGTCGGCGTGGTTCTGGGAAGGTCCCTTGGGCACAGCCCACGATTTCAGTGTCCCATCGATCGCCAGCGTCCCATCGATCGCCAGCCGGAAATCGTAGTGCAGCCGCGTTGCCCGGTGCTTCTGAACCACGAAGGTGTCGCCATGCTGGGATCTGGGACGAACTTCCAACTGTGGGAGTTTTGGCTTTGGCAGCCGCGTGCGTTTAGCGGCTGGGGAGGGCTGGTCCTGAACCTTACCGGCGGCGGGTTGAGGCTCGCCCGAAGGCTCGGGGGTCCGGTCGAAGCGGCGCTTCCGCCGGTATTCTTCCAGCTTGGCCATGGGCACATTCTATCCCAGACGCTTCTTAAGTTGGCGGGCTTGCCTTTTTGACGCTTTTGGCCAGGATTTCGTCTTGCTTCTTATCCGGTAGGCGTCTAACCTAAAAAGACTCAGGAATAATCCCTGGTCTTGGCAAAGGAGAGCTCATATGGCCACGACTGTCTGGAAAGGGCATCTCACATTTGGCTTGATTTCCATGCCAGTGCGCATGTTTGCCGCCGCCCGCGGTGAGCGAATCAGTTTCAACCAGCTTCACAAGGAATGCCATTCACGGCTCAAGCAGCCACTGTTCTGTCCGGTCTGCAATCGGAACGTGGAGCGCTCCGAGATAGTGAAGGGTTATGAGTATGAAAAGGACCAATACGTGCTCTTCAGCGAAGAAGAGCTCGACAAAATCGAGCCCCCCTCCGCCCGCGTTATGGAAATTCTGGAGTTCGTGAAGCTGAGCGAGATGGATCCCCTCTACTTCGATTCCTCGTATTACCTCAGCCCTGAAGACGCAGGGGTCAAGGCCTACCAACTGCTCATGATGGCCATGGAACAGTCGGGTTACGCGGCAATCGCGAAGCTCACCATGCACCAGCGCGAGCACATCGTGATTGTGCGGCCCGGAACGAAGGGCATGACATTGCACACCATGTTCTATTCGAATGAGATTCGCGCGGCGGAGTCCGTTCCGACCGACAAGGTCGAAGTGAAGGATCAGGAAAAGAAGCTCGCGCAACAATTGATCGAAAGCCTTGCCGCTCCTTTCGAGCCGCAGAAATATCGCGATGAATACCAAGAAAATCTGCGAGCGATGATTTCCGCCAAGCTCCAGGGCCAGCAAGTGACCGAAGTCCCCCAGCCGCATCTGGCGCCGGTGATTGATTTGATGGAAGCTCTCAAAAAGAGCCTCGCGGAGAAGCAAGCTCCAGCACAGAACGCCGCCGCGTCTTCGGCGGCATCCGCGCCTCCGGGCAAGAAGCCTCCAGCTCGCGCCGTGCAGGCTGTACCCGTTGTGCAAAAGAGGGCAGGCAAGAAAGCAATCGGTTAGTCCCGCAATGGGTGCGACAGATCGATTCAGTCCGGAACATGTACAGCGAATCCTGGGCGTTACCGGGAAGCAATTGGACTATTGGGACCGCCTGCGCCTGGTCTCTCCCCGAAAAGAACTGGGAACCCGCTTCTACGATTTCCGCGATCTGATTGGCCTGCGCACGGTAAAGCAATTGATTGAAGAAGGAGTGCCCGCCAACCGCTTGAGGCGCGCGCTGACTGCGCTTCGTGAGAAGCTCGTTCAGGTCCAAGCGCCGCTTGCCGAGCTCCGCGTACTTTCTGACGGAAAAGACGTGATCGTGGAGCGTCACGGCGCGCGGTTGGAACCCCTGTCCGGCCAGTTTGTGTTGAATTTCGAAACGCGTGAGCTTGACGAAAAAGTGCGCGTCATCGCCGAGCGCAACGCCGACGATTGGCTGGCTCTGGCGTTGGAGTACGAAGCCGACAAAAAGACAAGAGTCGAAGCGATTGATGCGTATGAGCGCGCGTTGCGAATTGATCCTGCAAAGGTCGAGGCGCTGCTCAATTGCGGTACATTGCACTATGAGGACGGGAACCTCGAAAAGGCCTCCGAGTATTTCGGCCGTGCGATTTCCGCCCAGCCCGACAGCGCTCTGGCACACTTTAATTTGGGAAGCGTTTTGGAGGAAGTGGGAGATGTCCATGCGGCTCGTCAACTCTTCCGCCAGGCCGTTCGACTTGATCCGAACTATCCCGATGCGCAGTACAATCTTGCCTACGTCTGCGAAAAGCTGGGCGCATTTGCCGAAGCGCGGGAGCATTGGCAAACATACCTGAAACTGGACCCCGCTGGTCCTTGGAGCAACTACGCCCGGCAGAGGCTTTCTT
>WNFM01090186.1_pt1 | contig 13436 bp, 7 predicted proteins | sample 5400271 | NCBI WGS metagenome assembly WNFM01 (sample SAMN13153352, study PRJNA577476) | soil metagenome | isolation source: 60 cm saprolite on Douglas fir-dominated hillslope | place: USA:California | collected 2013-09-17 | reverse complement strand
AAGAAGAAGCCCGACTACGCGTACGAGGACATCAGCTTCGTTCCGGTGGCCGCCGGCCAGAATCCGATGCGCATTTCGCGCTCGTTCACCGTCGCCGCCGGCACGTACGACGTGTTCGTCATCGCGAAGGAGCCAACGGCCGAGAAGCCGCCCAAGAACGCGCCGGCGCCGAAAACCTCGTTCCTGAAGCAGACGATGGTCGTCCCGGATTTCTGGAACGGCGACCTGTCGACGAGCAGCGTCATCGTCGCCTCGCGCATCGATCCGTTGCCGGCGCCGCTCACGCCGCAGCAGCAGGTGGACCGGCCGTACGCGCTCGGCGCGATGGAAATCCTCCCGGTGTTCGATACCAAGTTCACGAAGAAGTCCGAGCTGTCGACGTTCATGCTCATCTACAACCCGAAGGTCGATAGCGCGAACAAGCCCGACGTAATGGTGGAATACAACTTCTGCCAGGCCGCCGCCGGGACCGAGCCGAAAGCCGGCGAACCGTGCAAGGCGGGCGAGAAGTTCTTCAACAAGACGAATCCGCAGAATCTGAACGCGCAAACGCTCCCGCCCCAGTTCGATCTGGCCGCGGGTCATCAGCTGCAGACGGGGCAGGCCGTGCCACTCGCGTCGTTCCCCGAAGGGCAATATCGGCTCGAGATCAAGGTCACCGACAAGATCGCGAACAAGACGCTGGTTCGAGACATCAGTTTCTCCGTCAGCGGTTCGTAACGCGCGCGGATCGGGGTCTGCGCGCGAACAGCGCCTGGGGTTGACTGGAGTGCATATGTCAAGCACGGCCGGGAGAGCGGCGTCGACGGCGATCGTCGGTCTTTCGCTTCTCTGCCTTCCGGCCGTCGCGGCGGGGCAGCGATTCAGGGGCAGGTGCGCGACGAGCAGGGCCTGCCGATCGCCGGCGCGATGGTTTCCGCGCTCGGATCGGTGAGCCGGTTTGCGGTCACCGACCGCAGCGGCCGATTCGAACTGCTTCCGCTGTCGCCAGGTTCGTATCTGGTCCGGGCCCATTCCATGGGCTTCGTCGCTTCGCGCGGGCAGCTGGTGGATGTCCGACCGAGCACGCGCGCGTCGTCATCGATTGCGCTTCGTCGCGCGGCCGGCGCAGCCGCAGCCTCGTACCCTGTCGCCACGGCCGGCCTGGGCGAGCCCCCGCCATCTGCCCAGCCTGCCGACGCGCCGGCCAGCACCACCGACGGCACCGACGATCACAGCGAGATCGCGTGGCGGCTTCGCCACGTGCGCCGTGGAGTGCTCAAGGACGCGACGGTTCCGGCCGAGCTCATCGCCGACGACACACCGCACAACTTGACCGGCTTCAATCCTTCGAGCGGGCTGGCCCGCGCCGTCGAGTCGCCTGCCCGTCTCGCGACCAACTTCTTCGAGGGCACGCCGTTCTCGGGCCAGGTCAACCTGCTGACGACCGGCGCGTTCGACGCGCCACAGCAACTGCTGACCGCCGAGAATTTCGCGCACAGCATTGCGTATCTCGCCCTGGGCGCTCCGGTCGGAGAGCATGCGGATTGGACCGTGCGGGCGGCCCTGACCCAGGGCGACATCGCGTCGTGGATCGTCGCCGGCGAGTACACGACCAGGGCGCCGGCCCGGCACCTCTACGACCTCGGGTGGTCCTACAGCGCCCAGCGCTATGACGGCGGCAGTTTTGTCGCGGCGACGCAGGGCGCCGCGGACGGCAGCCGCAACGCCGGCGCGCTCTACGCATTCGACACGTTCGCCCTGACGCCGGCGATCACGCTGACGTACGGCGGCAGCTACGCGCGGTACGACTACCTCGAGGGCCAGAGTCTGCTGAGCCCGCGCGCGTCGATCACGGTTTCGCCGCTCGATCATTTCCGGGTGAGCGCGACCTTCTCGCGCCGCTCAGTGGCTCCCGGCGCTGAAGAATTCATGCCGCGTCTGGACCGCGGCATCTGGCTGCCTCCGCAGCGCACCTTCTCCTCGCTCGTGGCGGGGCAGCCCCTCGCGGCTGAGCGCTCGAACCACATGGAACTGGAAGTCGAGCGCGACATCGCGTCCGCGACTGTATCGGTGCGCGCGTTCAGGCAGCACGTCGCCGATCAGCTCGTCACGCTGTTCGGCCTCGATCTTCCGGGGGCGCCGGCCATCGGCAACTATCTGATCGGCAACGCCGGCGACGTCAATGCCTCCGGCGTGAGCGCCGCCATTCGTGCGGCCGTCGCCGGCCGGGTCCACGGATCAGTGGAGTACTCGCTCGCGCGCGCGCACGTGACCCCGACAGACCAGCTCGCGTACATGCTGTTGTACGCGCCCTCGGCCATCCGCATGGAGCCCGAGCGCATTCATGACGTCTCGACCTCAATCGAAACCGACGTGCCCGAAACGTCCACACGCGTCGTCGTCCTGTACCGTGTGAGCAACGCCTTTGCCAATCCGTTGGCCGCCGCGACCGTCGCGCGCGCCGGGCAGGCCGGCGAGCGGCCGGCACTCGACTCTCGCTTCGACGTTCAGGTGCGTCAATCGCTCCCGTTCATGGATTTCAGCAACGCGAAGTGGGAAATGCTGGTCGCTGTCCGAAATTTCTTCCGCGACACGTCGTTCGACCAATCGGTCTACGACGAACTGCTCGTTGTGCACCCCCCCAAGCGCATCGTCGGCGGCTTGACGCTGAAGTTCTAGCGCGGATTCCGGCTCCTTTCGAACCCGATCCATAATACCGAAGCCCCGCTCCGTTTCATTGGAGCCGACGCTGTTTTTTGGGTCAGCCTTGGAGCGTAAGTGCAATGCTAGTAGTTGGTTAGATATGCGTAACCGGATCGAAGTCAGGGTATGAGCTTTGCTACTCAAACGCGCGGTGTAGTGTCGACGCCTGACGTCGAGTTACCGCCGTTCCCCATGCTCGATCACGACCTGACATCTGAGTCGATCGAGAGCCGCTGGCTCGTGTGGGGGCGTTCTGCCTTCGTAGTCGCTGTGACCCTGGTGCTTCTGACGCTGGGCGTCGCAAACGTGACCCTGTACTCGCGGTGGCACGAAGTCGAAGACGGCGTCCAATGGGACGCGCGGCCCGAAGGCGTGACGGCGGTCGAGATTGCCGACGGCTCGGCCGCGGCTGTTGCGGGGCTGCAGCGCGGCGACGTGCTGGTCGCGGTGAACGGCGTGCCGGTGCAGACGCGCGGCGACGTGATCGAATACCAGCATCAAAGCCGGGCGGGGACGCGCTTGACGTATACGCTGCTGCGCCTCGGGACGCAGCAGGCCCTCGAAGTCTCGCTGGCCCCGTCGCCACGCGGCAGCCAGATGTATTTCGTGCTGGCTGCCGTCGGGCTCTTCACGCTGCTGGTCGGTGCCTCGGTGCGGCTGCGGCGCCCGCGCGATCAGGCGACGCTGCATTTCTTCTGGCTGTGCATCGCGTTCTTCGGCGCCTTCACGTTCTCATTCAGCGGTCCCTTCGACCAGCTCGACTGGGCGTTCTACTGGGGCGACGCGATCGCGTTCGCGCTCCTGCCGCCGCTGCTCCTGCACTTCACGGTCGTCTTTCCCGAACGGCCGTCGAGCGCCGAGCGGCTCGCGCTGTGGATGTATTTGCCGGCGCTGGGGCTCGGTGCGGCGCGCGTGATCACGATCGTGCGCCTCTCGCAGGGAACGATGTCCGGCCCGGTGTTCTCGCGCGTCATCCAGACATTGGACAGTCTCGAGCCGGTCTACCTGCTCGTCTGCGCGGTCGCGGCCCTGGCCATTCTGATTCGCGCCTTCCAGCAGATTACATCGGTGACCGCGCGGCGCCAGCTGCGCTGGATCGCCTGGGGCACGGCGCTCGGCGTCGGCCCGTTCGCGTTCGGCTACGCCCTGCCGTGGGCGCTCGGCGTCGATCCTCCCCTGGCGCTGCAGCTGACGGCGATTCCGCTCGGTCTCGTCCCCCTCGCGTTCGCGTGCGCCATCGTGCGCTATCGCCTGCGCGACGTCGAAGTGATCATCAAGCACGGCCTGGTGTACGCGACGTTTCTCGCCGCCAGCGTCGCGTTGTACTTCGGGATGCGGAAGGCCGTCGGCTTCGTCTTCGCGGACGACCAGGACGCGCACAACTGGATCGTCGCGCTCCTGGCGACGACGGTCATCGTGCTTCTCCTGAAGCCGGTCAAGGACGCGGTGCAGAACGCGCTGGACCGCGTGTTCTACCGCGATCGGTACGACTACCGGCGCGCGCTCGTGGCCTTCGCCCGCGACCTCAACAGCGACCTCGACGTCGTGCGCCTCAGCCACCGGCTCGTCGCGCGCATCGTCGAGACGCTCGTCGTCGATCGCATGGCCCTGATGGTGGCGCCGGGCGACGACGACCGGAAGGGCCATTTCAGCTCGCTCGGGGACTACGGGTTCGCGCAACAGGTGCCGCGCTTCTCGCGCGCATCGTCGCTGATGGCCCGGCTCGACGCCGGGCACACGGTGGCGCTCGACGATCCGATCGCGGGTGCGCGGTATGCGGCCGAAGAAGTCGAGTTCTGGCGCGATGCGGGGATCTTCTACTTCGTGCCCTGCGTGTTCGAAGGCCGCGCGATTGCCGTGCTCGCGCTGGGCCGCAAGGAAACCGACGAGCCGTTCAACAGCGAGGACCTCGCGCTGCTGACCGCGGTGGCCGGCCAGGTGGCGACGGCCATCGAGAACGGCCGGCTCTTCCGCCAGCTGCATCTCAAGGCCGAGGAAGTCGGCCGGATGCGGGAGTTCAACGAGAACATTCTCGAGTCCCTCGACAACGGGCTGGCGGTGTTCGACGCCGAGGAGCGGATCGTGCGCTGGAACCGCGCTCTCGGCCGTCGGCCGCCGCCTCGGCGACATCTTCGACGCGCCGTTCGTCGAAGCCCTGCGCGCGGCGCGGCTTGAGCACCCGTACGGAGCGACGCTGCACCGCGTGCCGCTGTCAGCGCCGGCGAGCGAAACGCCGCGCCTGCTGGTGAACGCCACGGAAGTGCCGCTCCAGAATTCCACCAGCGACGACGAGGTGCTGGGGACGCTGCTGCTGATCGAGGACATCACCGGTCAGGTCCGGATGGAAGAGCAGCTGCAGATTTCGGAGAAGATGGCGTCGATCGGCCTGCTGGCGGCCGGCGTTGCGCACGAAGTGAACACGCCCCTGACAGGCATCTCGAGCTACACGCAGATGCTGCTGGAGGGCGCGGATCCCAACGATCCAAGGACCCCGCTGCTCGAAAAGATCGAGCGCCAGACGTTCCGCGCCGCCAAGATCGTCAACGGACTGCTCAACCTGTCCCGGCCGGGGACCTCGAGCAACGAACGCATTGACGTGGACCTCAACGCGGTCATCACCGACGTCTTCTCGCTGCTCGAGCACCAGTTCGAAGTGGGGAGCATCAAGGTGCGCCGCGAGCTGACGCCGACGCCCGCGCTCGTGCTCGGCATCGAGCACCAGCTGCAGCAGGTCTTTCTGAACCTCTTCCTCAACGCCCGCGATGCGATGCCGAGCGGCGGATGGCTGTCGGTGTCGACGCGGATCGAGGACGATGCCGTGATCGCCGAGATCGCGGACACCGGCTCCGGCATTCCTTCCGAGCAGATCGCGCGCATCTACGACCCGTTCTTCACGACGAAAGCCATCGGCCGGGGCACAGGCCTCGGGCTGTCGATCACGTACGGCATCATGCGCGAGCACGATGGATCGATTCATTGCGACAGCGCCGTCGGGCAGGGCACGCGGTTCACGCTGACTCTGCCCCTGGCGCTTGCCGAGGCCCGGAGCGCCCGGGCCCAGTAAGTACTGCGCGAGTTGGCGTCCGGCCCTGGCCGGACCGGAAATCTATGGGCACACCACGGAACGGCACGATTCTCGTCGTCGACGACGAAGAGATCATGCGCGAGATTCTGGAGACCCTGCTGACGCGCGAAGGCTACGACGTGCGCCTCGCGGCGTCCGGCGCGGATGGGCTCGAGATGGCGCGGGCGCTGCCGTTCGACGCCGCGATCGTCGACATCATGATGCCCGGGCTCGACGGCATCGCCACGCTCGACGAGCTCAAGCGGATCGACGAGGATCTGGCCGTCATCATCATCACGGCCTTCGCGTCGGTCGAGAGCGCGATCTCGGCGATGAAAGCCGGCGCGTTCGACTACATCACCAAACCCTTCAAGAACGACGAGGTCCTCGTCGTCGTGCGCAACGCGATGGAGCGCCGGCGGCTCGTCCACGAGAACCGCAACCTCCGGCAGAACATCCAGGAGCGGTATCACAAGTTCGCGAACATCATCGGCCGAAGCCCCCGCATGCGGCAGGTGTTCGATCTCATCATTCAAGCCGCGCCCAGCCGATCGACAGCTCGTCGCGCGGGCGATCCACGCGAATTCGTCACGGTCGGACAAAGCGTTCGTCACCGTGAATTCAGGCAATCTGCCGCCGGACCTCCTGGAGTCGACGCTCTTCGGCCACGTCAAGGGCGCGTTTACCGGCGCCGTGTATCCGAAGAAGGGGACGTTCGATCTCGCCGACAAGGGCAGCATCTTCTTCGACGAAATCGGAAACGTCCCGCTGGAGACCCAGGCCAAGCTGCTGCGCGTCATCCAGGAACGCGATTTCATGCGTCTTGGCGGCATGGAGACGATCAAAGTCGACGTGCGGATCATCGCCGCGACCAACGTCGACCTGCGGCAGATGATGGAAGAAGGGAAGTTCCGCGAAGATCTCTTCTACCGCCTGCACGTCATCTCGATTCAGTTGCCGCCGCTGCGCGACCGGAAGGACGACATCCCGCTGCTCGTCCATCACTTCCTGGAGAAGTACGGGGAGGAGAACCGCAAGGGCGGTCTCGAGCTGACGCCGGAGGCCCTCGATCTGCTGACCGAGTACGACTGGCCGGGCAACGTGCGGGAGCTCGAGAACGTCATCGAGCGCGCCGTCGTGCTGAGCGCCGGCCCGCGCATCGGCATCGAGCTGATCCCGGATCACGTCCGGAAGGCGCCGAATTTCCAGATGCCGCAGTTCATCGTGCCGCCCGAGGGGATCTCGTTCAAGGAAGTGATCACGGACTTCGAGAAGCGGCTGATCGAGTCCACGCTCGAAGCGGCCGGCGGCGTGCAGAAACGCGCGGCCGAGCTGCTGCACATCAAACCGACGACGCTGAACGAGATGATCAAGCGGTATGAGATCCGGCCCCGCCGCAAGCGGAACGCCAACGGCGGCGATCCCGCCGCGCGATCCGTGCCGGCTCCGGTGGAAGCGGACGCACCGCTGGTGGGGGCGGCGCCCGTTCCGCTCGCGCCTCCCGCGGCGCATGACGACGAGTAGCGCGAATTACTTCGCGCTGCGAATCTTGGCGAACAGACGTTCGTACTTCCCCAGCACGACGTCCCACCGGTAGTGCTTCCGCACGTATTCGCGCCCGTTGCGCCCGAGGCCGGCGCGCAGGCGCTCGTCCCGGATGAGCAGCTTCAGGCATTCGACGAACTCGTCGCGGTCGGCGTAGTACAGGCCGCCGTTGCTGCGAACGCAGTGCTCGACGAGCGCCGCGCTGCGCGCGTTGGCCAGGATTGGCGTGCCCACCGACAGCGCCTCCAGCGCCGGCAGCGAGAGGCTCTCGAACGGTGACGGGCAGCAGACCACCGTCGCGGCTTCGAGCGCCTGCAGCCGTTCGCGATCCGAGAGCAGGCCCGCGAAGCGGATGAAGGGTTCTTCCGGCAGCGACATCAGCTTCACGCCCATCAGCGCCAGCGTCGCGTCGCCGCCTTCCTTCACGTATTCACCGAAATAGTGAATCAGCTCCTCGCAGCCCTGCCCCGGATCGATGCGGCCGCCATAGAGGAGGATCGGCCCGTAGAGACGGTGCCGGCGCCGGAAGAGCGCGCCGCGCGCGAGAAGGTGCGATGGATACGCCCGAGCCTCGCCGTCGTCGTCTTCGCTGGTGGCGGGGCCGGGGGGCTCGCTGCCGGCCTGATCCGGCTCGTCCTCGGCGCGCGCCGGCGTCCGCGGATACGGCTGGCTCTGCGGAAGGTCCACGCCGACGCCGATGACTTCCTCGGTCGAGGACCGCGCAGGGAACTGCTCGCGCACGAACGCGGCCTCGTTCTCGCTCAGGTAGCAGAGCGCGGCCGGCTTCCGGAACACGGCCTTGAAGATCTCCAGCCGGATGGCCGGTTCGTCCTGCGCGGTCGAGACGAGGACGCTTTTCGCCGGAGCGATCTCAAGGCCGAGCACGGTCGGCGCGTGGACGTACGTGAAGAAGATCAGGACTTGATACTGCTGGTGCTGCCGGCGCAGATGGTCGATGAGGGTGGGGCACCACGGCCCCTGCTTCTTCAGCCACTCCATTTCGTCATCGCGGCCGTGCGGGTTGTTGAAGATCCAGTCGGAGTATTCGGTGAACGCGTCGATGTCGCGTGTGGCGACACTGGCGAAGCGCCTCACGGTGACGCCGCGGATCCGGTCGGCGCCTTCCGGGTACTCGTTCTTCCACGTGACGGAGTCCCGCGCGCAGGTCGTCAGGACGTCGACGTCGTGCGCCGCGGCCAGGCGCTCGGCGACGAGGCGGCACAGGTGCTCGGATCCGCCCAGCAGTTCGGCGCCGTAGCGCTGAATGACGATCGCGATTCTCACGAGCGCCGGTGCACCAGGGATGTGGGCGCGGGGACGTCGGATGGCGTGATCAATGATCGAATCATGGAATAATAGCGCGGGACGGCGTCGAACCGGCCGTCTAAGATGGCGCGCTCACCGCCCGATACACGTCAAGCGTCCGCTCCGCTGTCTCGCGCCAGGTGTAGCGCGCCGCCCGTTCGATGCCGAGCGCGCGCAAGCGAGCCCGCTCCTCGTCGTCATCCGCGACTTCATCGATAGCCTTTCGCAGTTCCGCGTCGTCCTCCGGCGGCACGAGTCTCGCGGCCCCTCCGGCGATCTCTTCGAGCGCCGGCGTCGTCGATGTAATCACCGGCGCGCCGCACGCCATCGCTTCGAGGACGGGAAACCCGAAACCCTCGTAGAACGACGGGTAGACGAACGCGCGCGCGCTGCTGTACAACGCGCGCATGCACCTGAGTCCCGAGCTGGCGGGCGGCCACCAGTCGATGCACTTCGCTGTTGAGCCAACCAGGCGGTCCGGCGACGACGATGTGATGCCGCGCGGGATTGCGTTGCAGCCAGGCCGAGGCGCCGCGAATCAGGCCCGCGAGATTCTTGCGCGGCTCCACGCTCCCGACGAAGAGCAGGTACTCGCCGTCGATCCCGTGGCGCTGCAACACGCGCCGCGCCGCCGCCGGATCCGTGGCGGGACGGAATTCCGGCGAGGCGGCGTACGGAATGACCGCAATCCGTTCGTCGGGCACGCCGTAATACTGTTGGAGATCGCGCTTCGTGTTCCGCGACGGCACGATGATCATCGCGGCATGCCTCGCGGCCTTTTCCACTTCGCGGAGACAGAACTGGCGGTTCGCCTCCGTGTGGAACTGCGGATGCGTGACGAAGCTGAGATCGTGCACGGCGACCACGAGCTTGCTGCGATCCAGCACCGGCGACGTGTACCCCGTACTGTGCACGACGTCGACATTGCCGGCGGCGGCGTCGGGGCTCTGCGAGAGCCAGCGCCGGCGGATCTTGTCGAGCGACGCGTCCTGCGTCCATAAGCGGAAGTTGGATTGCGACGGCGCCCGCGCGCTGCGAAACGCAGGCGGGAAGCACTCCCAGAAGTACGGATAGAGCAGGTATTCGTTCGTCGGATCGATGGCAGCGAGCGCGTCGACGAGGCTCGCCGCGTAACTGCCGACGCCGGTCGACTCGCCGATCGTCCGGCTGATGTCGATGCCGATGCGCAGCGGACGCGCGGCCGCGCCAGGCTGCCCGCGATCCAGGCATTGCCGGTACACCTCCTGGACAACCGCGTGCGTGTCCTCCCACCGGTATTTCGCGAGGACTTTCTCGCGCCCGCGCGCGCCCATCGCCGCAGCGACGTGACGATTTTCCACAAGGTCGTCGATGCACTCAGCCAGCATGTGCGAGTCGCCGAACGGCACGAGGAGGCCGTCGCGCCCTTCATCGATCACGCGCGGCACGCCGCCGCCGAAACAGCCGATGACAGGCTTGCCGTAGAGCCACGCTTCGAGGTACGCGATGCCGAACGAATCCGCCCGCGACGGCATGACGAACACGTCGCACGCCGCCATCGCGTCCTTCTTCTCCTGCTCGGTCACGTAATCGAGCAGCTTGATCTGCGCGCGCACCGCCGGCGGCTGCGCCTCCAGGAATTTCACGAAGTCCCGCTCGACCGATCCGATGAACACGCATGTGGCGTTCGGCTGCCGCACGCGGAGGCGCTGCATCGCGTCGATCGTGTGCCACGAGCCCTTGTCGTGCGTCTGGGTCGATACCTGCAGCACCATCGGCCCCGTGATGCCGTGCGCCGAGCGAAACGCGGCGCCGTTCCCGCCCATCACTTCTGCCGCATTGACCGCGGGGCTGGCGACGGCGATCTTGTCCGCGGGAATGCCCTTCTCGATCAGCACATCGTTCTCGTACGACGTGTTGGTCAGGATCGCGGCGGCGGGCTCGAGCAGCGCGAGCAGTTTGGGACTCGTGAACTGCGGATTGTTCATCGCGCGATAGGGCTCGCCGGGGTTGAGCATCGGCTGGCAGACGAACGGGATGCGATGCCGGCGGCAGTACCGCGACCCGGCGGCGATGAGCGGCGCGTGCGGGAAGACGCCGGCGTGCACCAGATCGAACCGCTCGCGCGTCGTCGCCAGCCACCAGTGGAGGCCGGGAATCAGCAGGTGCGGTTGATCGAAAAAGGGATACCGAGTCGGGATCAGTCGCGAGAGACGCGGCAGGATCCGCTGCTGATAGTAGAAGTGCCTGACCCGGAAGCGCCGGATGGTGATCCCGTCAACATGCTCGACGAGTGGCTCGATGCGCTTGCGCCGCCGAAGGTGGAGATGGCTCGCATCCCACGCGTCGGTCGTGGCCACCGTCACGGAATGGCCTTCCGCCGCCGTGCGCTTCGCGATCTCGAAGAAATAGCGTTCGGACCCGCCCTGGTAGGGCCAGAAGCGATGAACGATGTACAGAATGGACGCCACCAGCGAGGCCTGATCCGATCAGCGTGTCGCAGCCGCGCGCGTCCGCCGCAGCAGCGGGGAATCGGGGGGCAGCACGCTGACTTCGTTGACGCGCACGCCGTAGTCCACCTGCGCGCCGGTTTCCTCGCGCAGCATCGGACGCTCGACGCGAAGCTCGACGATCGCCGTGTCGGCCGCCAGCGTGACCGGGAACTGCACGGTCCGCCACGACCGATGCTCGCCGCTGACCTCCGCGTGGCCGAGCGCCTCGCCGTTGCAGCGCACTTGCATGTCGCGGGCCTGAGTCGCTTCCGGGCGTTGTGTCACGTGCACTTGCACGACGTGCGGCCCCGGCGCGGCCACGCGCAGAAAGCACGTCGCCGACGTTCCGAAATCCCGCAGCGCCGGTCCCTCCGGCTCCGCGAACGTCGTCGGTTCCGGCCGGACGAGGGGATACCAGCCCTGGCCGAGCGCCGTGTCGTTGACGCCCATGATGACGCGATCGGACCAGGCGTCCTCGGCGTGCTCCTGGACGTCGTAATCGACCGGGGGCATGAACACATCAGGGAAGCCGGCCGCAGGAACGACGAATCTCCACCACCGCGCGCGGCGATCTTTCTGAGTCCGGTGCCGAAGCCGGTAACGAAGCACGTCCGGCAGGCCGGCGAGTACACGCGCGTACACCCGCAGCAAGAGCTTCGCGCCGCGCAAGCCGAGACGCAGCTGGTTGCGCGCGAGATGCCAGTCGACGACGAGCAGGGCTTTCAAGTGCCTGAGCCGCCCCAGCGAGAAATGTTTGAGGATGAACCGCCACCGGTTGCTCTGGATGAGAAGGATCTTCCCGAACGATTCATCGCCGAGCGTGAACGAGAATCTGTGCGTCACCACCGCGTCCGGCGCGTAGACGATGCGGTAGCCGGCGTCCCAGAGTCGCACGCTGAGATCAACGTCCTCGTAGTACGCGAAGTAGCCCGCGTCGAACAGACCGACGCGGCGAAGCGCCTCGGTCCTGTACAGCACGGCGCCGCCGGTTGCGGCGAGGACTTCGCGCGGCTCTCGCCATTGCTGGCCGTCGGCGCGCGCAAAGCCGCGGTCCCACGCGCAGCCACTGAGGTTCATCATCACGCCCGCGCCGTTGAGCAGCGTCCGGTGGGTATGGAGCATCAGGCGCGCCGCGACGGCGCCGATCGTGGCGTCCGCGTCGGCCGCGCGCACGAGGGCGTCGACCCATTCAGGATCGGCCCGGGCATCCTGATTCAGGAGCGCGACGTACGTCGCGCCGGCCCCGATCGCCGCACGGATGCCGACGTTGTTGCCTTCACCGAATCCGAGATTGCGGCCGTTCTCGATCAGCGTCATCTCGGGGAACTCGCGGCGCACGAGATCCTGGCTGCCGTCAGACGATCCGTTGTCGACGACTATCACGCGCGCGGTTCTGCGCTGCTGCTCTCGCAGTGACGCGAGGCACTCCTTCAACACCGCGCCGCCGTTCCAGCTCAGGACGATGACACAGACAACCGGAGGCTCGTGCGTCACTGAGGATCTGGCTCGTGCCCGCCCGATCCGGAGTCCGGCGCGGGTTCGTGCTGCGACCGAGGCTCGGACGGGCGCTCGTTGGCGGGCTCAACGCGCGATGCCTCGGGCGCGGGCGCCGCGTCGACGCCTGGAGCACTCGCCTGATTCGGCTGGCCGCTCGGGGAGGCCATTGTCGGGCCGCCCGGACTGCCCGGCGCGCCGCCGTTGCGGCGTCCGCGCCGCCGCCGTCGCCGTCGACTTCGCTGGCCAGAGCCGTCGCCCTGAACGAACGGTGCTCCGCCACCTTGCGGCGGACGATCGCCGGCTGGGGCAGACGCGCCCGGAGGCGGGGATCCCCCGCTGGGGGACGGCGCATTGCCGGTGAACGTCTGCGCCGGTGGACGGTAGTAGTCGTTCCGCGCGGGAGGCGGCGAGGGGCGCGGCGCCGGGGCCGGCGCGACCGTCTCATTGCCAGACGGCGGATAGACGACCGCGCTCTCGAGCGTGCGCGCGCGACGCTCGTTGAACTCGAGCCGGCCGGTCAACGACTCCACCTTCATCCTGAGGTTCTTGACCTCGATCCCGAGCCGTGTAGCTTCGACGGCCAGGTTGTGAATCAGCTCGAAGAGCAGCGGATCCCGCGGCCCGCTCTGCAGCCCCTGCGCGAGCGGCGCAGGGTTGATGAACAGCTTCAGGATCGGCCGCAGGAGCCGGCGGACGAAGCGAATCGGGGCGCTGCGGGAGTCGAAGAGCTTCGAGGTCCGCAGCGCCTCCGGTGTGATCTCGGGCGGCTGGCTCGCGGGCTGCCGCTTCAGGAACTGTTCCAGGAGATCCGATCGGACGCCGCGCGGGTCGAGAATCTTCTCGAGCTTCACGTTGGCCAGCTCCTGAAT
>WNFM01184812.1_pt7 | contig 13440 bp, 15 predicted proteins | sample 5400271 | NCBI WGS metagenome assembly WNFM01 (sample SAMN13153352, study PRJNA577476) | soil metagenome | isolation source: 60 cm saprolite on Douglas fir-dominated hillslope | place: USA:California | collected 2013-09-17 | reverse complement strand
ACCAGCCGTAAGCGAAGAGCGTCAGAAAAAGAAAAATCGTGCAGAGGATGCTTTTGCGCTCGGAGACCCAGGCTACACATTCGACGTTGAAGGGATGCAGCGCAAAGAGCGCGGCGACGATGGCGCTGCGCCAGAGAAAGCCGGTGGCGGCGCGGAGCAAGTAAAAAAGAAGAACGACATTGAGCGCATGAAGCGCAAGGCTGGTGGCATGATGTCCGGCGGGATGCAGGCCGAAGAATTGGACGTCGGCCATGTGGGAGATCCAGGTGAGCGGATGCCAGTTGGCCATGATGGTGGCGCGGAACGCCCAGACGATGTTGTTGAGCGTGAGGCCGGGTTGCAGAAAGCGATTTTGGGCAACGTAGCCGTTGTCGTCGTAATTGATGAAACCGTTGGAGAAGGTGGGCCAGTAGGCAAGGACGGTGATCGCGATCAAGAAAAGCGCGAGCAGCCAAGGCTTAGTCGAATCGTCGGGTGGCGTTGAAGCTGCGTGCGGTGCTGATTCAACTGCGGAGAGGTCGGAGGGAAGATCCGACGCTGTCACTCTTTCACCATGACGTAGTAGTCGGGAAGTAGTTTGTGACCCTTAGTGCTGAAGATTTCGAAATTGGCGAGGCCCCACTTTTGCAGGCGGTACTGGAGGGAAGTGGCCAGTACGCCGAAACCGTATTTGACGCTGCGTGCGAAGCTGATGCTGGAGGCTTCCGGAAAATAACGCGTGGGGCAGGAGACTTCGCCCATGCGGTAGCCGAAGAAAATAATTTGCGCGAGCATCTGGTTGTCGAAGGCGAAATCGTCGGTGTTGGCTTCGAGCGGTAGGGAATCGAGCACGCTGCGCGAAAAGGCGCGGTAGCCGGTGTGATATTCGGAGAGCTTGTACCTCATCAGAATATTTTGGAAGAGAGTTAGAAAACGATTGGCGATGTACTTATAGAGCGGCATGCCGCCCTTGAGCGCGCCGACGCCGAGAATGCGCGAGCCGAGAGCGACGTCATATTCGCCGAAGGCGATCATCCCGGCAAGGGAGACGATGAGGTTCGGCGAATACTGGTAGTCCGGATGAAGCATGATGACGATATCGGCGCCGCGGCGTAGGGCTTCGCGATAGCAAGTTTTCTGGTTGCGGCCGTAGCCCAGATTCTGTTTGTGTGCGAAGACGGTGAGGCCGAGTTCGGCGGCCACCTTGGCCGTCTCGTCATGGCTGCCGTCGTCGACAAGAATAATTTCGTCGACGAAGTCCTTGGGGACTTCGCGATAGGTTTGTTCGAGCGTTTTCGCGGCGTTGTACGCCGGCATTACGACGAGAATGCGTTTTCCATTCAGCATATGGGCAGCATATGGGAGCGGGCTAGATCGAGGTTGCCAGATGCTTGCAGACTCATAGCGTGTAGCGTGGCTGCCGGGTTCTCCGGAGACCATTTCCTCGAAATTCAAAAATAGTACGGGCAGGCGCAAGCTGCAAGTGGCGCGTGCGGCGAGGTTTCGAGTTGGCTACTGGCCTTCTGGACGAGGATCTTCTTGCGTGGAGGATGCCAGGAGTTCGCCGGGCTTGATGCGGCCGGTGGCGAGTTCGGCGACCAGGCGGGTGTTGGCGGAGAGAAAATCGTAGTTTGCGAGCTCGCGGGGGAGTACCCAGGCGACGCGTTCGAAGGGCTGGGGACGAAGCTCCGATTCGAGGATAGAGGCGGCGAAAAAAGTGACGGATAGCGGTTCGCGGTGCTCGGCGTAGCGGTGCTCGACGTGTGAGATCGGCACGGCGCGGAGCAGGGTTACGTCGAGTTCTTCGCGGAGCTCGCGGGCCAGGGCTTGCTCGAGCGATTCGCCCGGTTCGACGGTGCCGCCGGGAAATTCCCATTTGAGCGGTGAGGAGTCTTCGCTATGGCGTTGGCCGATGAGAATGCGGCGATCGGGTCGTTCGATGATGGCGGCGACGATTTGAATGCTCAAATGGAGGCTCCGTAAAGCGCAATCAGAATACGCGAAGAGCAGGGAAGTGTGGAGAGTCGGAAATGGGAGCAATTCGGGTTACTTGATATAGCGATGAAGAATGTAACAAGCTGTTTATATCATTCGGGTTCAATAAAGGCGGGCAGGCGGATCAGTGTTGTCGGACGCAGGGAGGATGCATGTTGCTGAGCATCGGACGCTGCTGTTTGGGACTTGCTGGGCTGGCGAGCCAGGCGTCGGCTTTACTTTGCCGGTCAGTTGGGAATCGCTGAAGTTTTGCGACCCGCATTTCACTGAGCGTTTACAAAAGCTCGAGGTTGTAAGGGTTGCTTGCCTGCCGTAACGCGCCGCCGTCATACTCGACATATGTTTTCGAAGGACGTCCTCGATCATTTTCAGAACCCGCGCAACGCGGGCGAGCTTGCGGGGGCGACCGCGTCCGTCGACGTGAGCAATCCAGTTTGTGGGGACGTGTTGCGAGTAGCAGTGCGGATTGAGGATGCACGAATAGCTGAGGCGCGCTTTCTGTGCCGCGGATGTTCGACTTCGATTGCTTGCGCGTCACGCCTAACGGAAATGCTTCACGGAATGCAGCTCAGCGCTCTCACCGAAATTACGGCGGATACGATCGCCAAGTCATTTGGCGAATTGCCTCCCGAAACGATTCACGGCGCGCATTTGGCGGCGGACGCCGCGCAGGCACTGTTCGCAAAACTTCGAAATTAGTCCAACATAACGAAAAGATCTGTGGAGCAGCTAAAGAGCTCCGCCTTTCAAGTTTGCTAGGGCATTCGGATCGTTCAGATTCAAGACGCAGCCTTCCTCGGCCGTAACAACTTCATGCACTTCGCCTTTGTGCGCCCAAACTACCGATCGAGCGCCTTGCTCCAGCGGCGCGTTGAGCAGCTCCTCATACACGGCGGAAGAAAAAATCACAGGATGGCCGCGCTTGCCGAGGTACACGGGAACCACAACAGGAGCATGATAGGCAAGAAATGCGTCAATCAGGCTGCCGACCAACGAGGCGCTGACGAGCGGATGATCGACCGGACACAGCAGGATTCCGTCAGTATTGGGCGGCAGGCTTCGCAGTGCGGCGTGGATGGAACTGAGTTGGCCCTTCTCCCAATCGGCATTGATGACGATTTCGCCGGGCGCGAGAGCGATGCCGTTCGAAATGGCTTCCGCATCTGCACCCAACACCACTCGGCGCGCTCCGATCGCAGAGTGCTTGGTGACCGAAAGCAAATGTTCAAGAAACGGCCGGCCCTGATAGGACACCAGAGCTTTTGGCGAACCCATGCGGTGAGAAGCACCTCCCGACAAAATGACGGCGGCGAGCATAGTGATTTCGGCTCAGCGCGGCGATTTCGAACCGGAAGCGACGGTTTCGCGAAGCTCGCGCTGCAATTTCTTGTGTTGCGCGGATTGCGTGCTGCGGCGAACCGCAACGAGTTCCGCTGTAATACTGATGGCGATCTCTTCGGGCGAAAGCGCGCCGATTTCGAGGCCCATCGGCGCATAGATGCGCGAAAATTCTTCCGGGGCGTAGCCTTCTTTTTCGAGCGCTTGATAGACCGAGAGCACTTTGCGCTTGCTGCCGATCATCCCGACGTAACGGGCCGGAGTACGCGCCGCCCAGGCCAACACGCGCATATCGTCGCGATGTCCGCGCGTCACGATGACCAAATAGGACGAAGCGTTGGGCTGAATCCGTTCGAACGCGGCTTCGTAACTCGTGAAAAGTTCTTGCGCCATCGGAAAGCGCTCTTTGTTGGCAAACTGCTCGCGATCGTCAATGACCACGATGTCGAATCCCGCCGCGCCGGCCGATTTTGCCAGGGCCATCGAAATGTGCCCGCCGCCGAAAATATACGCGACCGGCTGCGGCAGAATCGGTTCGACGAATACTTCCAGCGTGCCGCCGCAGATTAGTCCATTGTCGTAGCTTGCTTCGTTGTTCAATTGGAAGACCATTTTGCGTGGCGATTCCTTGGCCATGACATCGCGCGCCGCGGCCCAGACATCGGCTTCCACGCAGCCACCGCCGATGGTTCCGGCGATCGAGCCATCTTCGCGCACCAGCATGCGCGAACTTTCGTAGCTCGGAATCGAGCCGTTGGTGTGCACAATCGTAGCCAGCGCGCCACGCTGCCCCGCTTTCCTCATGCGCACAATTTCTTCAAACAGGTCCATGGTCAGGTTCCGAGTTCAGCGTAAGGTGTGCGCTGGCTCCTGTCAACGCGGGATGCGATTGCGATTCCGCGCCTTTGCAGTGGCCGGACTCTGGTGCGAGCTACTTGGAGCCCGCATTGAGTCAAGACCGGTTCCTTTTCCGTTCTGCTATATTGCTGGCGGCAACCAGAGGCACCATGAAAGCCATCCTCTTTGATCGTCACGGCGGACCCGACGTCCTCCGCTATACCGACGCGCCAGAGCCGGAACTTCGTTCTGGCGAAGTACTCATCCGCGTCCACGCGTGCGCGCTGAATCATCTCGATCTCTGGGTGCGCGCCGGAATTCCGGGTGTGCCGTTTCCGCTGCCGCATATTCCAGGAAGTGATATCTCAGGAGTCGTCGCCAAAATCGGGCCGAGCGTAACAACGGTCAAGATTGGGCAAAAGGTTTTGCTCGCTCCCGGCGTCAGTTGCGGAAAATGCGCTGCCTGCCTTGCTGGCCGCGACAATCAGTGCCCGCAATTCACCAATCTTGGCTACATGATTGACGGCGGCTGCGCGGAATTTGTGCGCTGTCCCGAAGTGAACTGCTTCCCGTACCCCGAAAATCTTTCGTTCGAACAAGCCGCTGCTGTCCCGCTCGTTTTCCAAACCGCGTGGCACATGCTGCTTTCGCGTGCCCGACTGCAGCCTGCCGAGGATGTTTTGATTCTGGGCGCGGGCAGCGGAGTTGGCTCGGCGGCAATTCAAATTGCAAAATTTTTCGCCTGCCGCGTGATCGCCACCGCCGGAAACGAAGCCAAACTTGCCAAAGCCAAAGAGCTTGGCGCCGACGAAGTCATCAACCACAAATCGCAAAAAATCAAGGACGAAGTCCGCCGCTTAACCGGGAAGCGCGGCGTGGATGTGGTGTTCGAACACGTTGGTACCGCCACCTGGGACGACAGCGTCGCCAGCCTCACGCGTGGCGGCCGCCTCGTCACCTGCGGAGCCACCAGTGGCTTCGACGCCAAGATCGACCTGCGCTTTCTCTTCAGCCGTCAGCTCTCAATCCTCGGGTCCTACATGGGCACCAAGTCCGAATTCGCCACGGTCCTCAAACTCGTCGCCTCCGGAAAACTCAAGCCGGTTCTCGATCGTACCTTCCCACTCAAGGACTGCGCCGCGGCTCACGCCTATCTCGAATCCGGCGACCAATTCGGTAAAGTTGTCCTGCTCGTGGATTAGCTTTGGAGTGCGGCAGCCCAGCTGCCGCTTTTACCGCTTCAGCGACCTCACCCACCGTAAAGGCGGGAGTCCGGCTCCCGCACTCCATACCCTCGCGACTGCGCCGCCGCCCACGCAACGGTGGTCTTGCTCGTAGGTTAGCTTGTGTAGCGGCCATTTTTAGGTGACCATATTGCGGCACTTCAACCCACAACTCATGCTAAACTCGGCAAAATTTTGATCGAACAGGGAAACTACAACACATGGACACCAGCCCGGCGTTAACCGCGCGTTTGCGCGACCGCCTCTTCTATCTCTTCGTCACCATTTTGACCGCGGCGATCGTTTTCGCCGGATTCGCACGCACCTTTTATCTCAACGGCTTCTTTGCCAGGCTTCATCTCCCTTCGCTGTTTATTATTCACGGCCTGGTTTTTTCCAGCTGGCTGGTCTTGCTGGTCACGCAATCGGCACTGGTTTCCGCCCGGCAGATCCGCATTCACCAGAAGCTCGGTTACGCCAGCATCGCCATCGTGCTGGCGATGTCAGTTCTTGGCTGGATCATGTCGGTGCAGGCGGCTCAGCGCGGATTCACTCCGCCGGGAGGCCCTCCGCCGACCACGTTTTTCGCTTTCCAGCTAATGGGCCTGCTCGCTTTTGTGGCGTTCATCACTGCTGGCTATCTGTTTCGCAATCGCGCCGAAACTCACAAGAGGCTGATGATTTCAGGCACGGCATTGATTTTGACTCCCGCCATCGCGCGCATCTTTCTGGTTTTCGGCACGAATCTCGTGATCATCAAAGCGTTTGCTGTGCAGTTGACGATCCTGCTCGGCTGTATCGCCTACGATGTTGCTACGCGAAAACGGGTACATCTGCCGTATGTATTCGCAACCGTCACTCTGCTTGCTCTTCTGCCGGTTTCCGCCCTGATCGGGGGCACCCGCCTCTGGCTCTCCGTCGCCCACTGGATCACCGGGGTCTGACCAGCTGACATTCAGCCAGCGGCTAACCTGCATGCCCGTTCATCGAGTCGATCTAACAATCCGGCAAATTTGCGCCTCCCAGGCATTGCGACTTGACACCGACCAACGCCCGTCCTAACTTCGTTCCCGCAGAGGATGAAACACGTACTCTGCATCCTGCTCCGCACAATTTCCGCTAGGGAGGACCTCATGCCGATCAGCCTCGCTTCGTTTTCGCTTGTCGATTCCCCGGTGACGGTCGAAGAAGGCCGCAAAATTCTCGAACGCGATGATTACGTTTGCCAATATTGCGGTTTGGACGGGCGCGCCAGTTTTGAAAACGCACTGGTTATGCGCGTAGACTTCGTGGTCCCGCGCGCCCGCAAAGGAAAAAAGGATCCCGCAAATCTTGTAGCTTGCTGCGGCCCCTGTAACACCATCAAAGGCACGCGCGTGTACGCCAGCTTCGACCAAGCGAAAGCTCATGTCCTCGCGCGCCGCGAGGAGTTGCGCAGCGCCTGGCAGCAAAAGACAGCGCGCCCCAAGGCCAAGGCTGCAGGCGCATAGTTTCACACAGCATCCGCTCCGTTGCGGGCAAAGCGCGTCTTGCTACTAGAAGATTGCGCCGCGGCCCGAGCCTGCCTCGAATCCGGCGACCAATTTGGCAAAGTCGTCCTGCTCGTGGATTAGCTATGGAGTGCGGCAGCCCGGCTCCCGCACTCCACGCAACTTGGCCCCCGGCCTACTCAACCCCTGATCGGTCGCACGCTTCTAGTCGCCGAGTGTTCACTGGTTTGTCTCGCCGCGAACTCTGTGCCAAAATACTCTTGAGGCTACGATGAGTACATCCCTCGGCAAGCACGTCACGCTGACCAAGCCAGACGACTTCGGCAAGCTGTTGGAAGACGAAGGCATCATCTTCACCACGCTCGACAAGGCTGTGAACTGGGCGCGCCGCAGCTCGATCTGGCCGCTGGGCTTCGGGCTGGCCTGCTGCGCTATTGAAATGATGTCTATGGCCGCCGCTCGTTTTGACGTGGCGCGCTTTGGCGCCGAAGTTTTTCGCCCTTCACCGCGCCAGGCTGACTTGATGATTGTGGCCGGACGCCTCTCGCAAAAAATGGCCCCAGTCGTTCGCCAGCTCTACGATCAAATGCCCGAGCCCAAGTGGGTAATCTCGATGGGTGCCTGCGCCACGTCGGGCGGCGTCTTCAACAATTACGCGATCGTGCAGGGTTGCAACCAGGTGCTCCCCGTCGACGTTTACGTTCCCGGATGCCCGCCGCGCCCTGAAGCGCTGCTCTACGCGATCCTGCAATTGCAAAAAAAGATCGACAGCGAAAAAGGCTCTTTCAAGCGCGCCCTCAATATCGACTAAGTTTTCATCCCCGGCCTTTATCCGTTATTCTTTCCGCCCATGCGGACTTTCTCGCTCATCGCATCCGGGTTGTATTTGCTATCCGCGACGTGCTGCGGGAGCGGCGCAGTCAAGCGTCTGGAGGCTGCTGCGCCGAATTCAGGCTGGACTCTCACCTGGTCCGATGAATTTTCGTCAGCCGATGGCTCCTCGCCCGATCCCACAAAATGGACATACGATCTCGGCGGCAACGGGTGGGGAAACTTCGAGCTGGATTCTTACACCTCGCGACCTGAAAACGTTCAAATTCAACATGGCAATCTGGTGATCACCGCGCGGAAAGAGAAATTCGCCGGAACCGATGGTATCGCGCGCGACTTTACCTCCGCACGGATCAGGACGCAGGACCGGTTCGCGCAGGCCTATGGACGCTTCGAAGCGCGAATTAGAAGTCCTCGAGGCCAGGGCATTTGGCCCGCGTTCTGGATGAACGGGTGGCCAAAATGCGGCGAAATCGACATCATGGAAAATATCGGCAGCGAGCCCGGGATCAATCACGCGTCATTGCACGGCCCAAGCACAGTCACTCACCATTCCGATTTGACCGGAACGTACGTTATGCCTACCGGCGAAATTCTTGCTGACGATTTTCACATTTACGCAGTCGAGTGGGAGCCGGGCATCGCGCGGTTCTACGTCAATTCCAACAATTACGCCACCTTCACCAAGTCGCAGTGGCCTACCGGCGGCCAATGGGTCTTCGATCATCCCTTTTTCATTATTCTGAACATCGCGGTCGGCGGAGGCTGGCCGGGCAAACCAGACGCTACCACCCAGTTTCCACAACAAATGCTGGTCGATTACGTTCGCGTCTATTCGAAGCAATAAATCCAACATCGAGGTACAAACGTGAATCCGCCGAATGAAACCGACCGGCAACTTCTGCGCCACACCATCGCAACGGTAGCCTATCGCGTGGGGAAAGCACTGCGCGGTGCGCCGCAAACATTCGCTGCATTCAAGGCCAGCGATTCTTCGCGTACTCCCGCGCACATTCTTGCGCACATGGGAGACCTATACGATTGGGCGCTGGCTACCGCGCGCGGCGAGAAATTCTGGCAGGACTCGCTGCCCCTTGAATGGAGCAGGGAAGTGGAACGCTTCTTCGCCGCGCTCAAGAAGTTCGATGACTATCTCGCTTCCTCCGAGCCGTTGCACACCTGGCCCGAAAAACTCTTCCAAGGACCCATCGCCGACTCATTGACTCACGTCGGCCAAATCGCAATGCTGCGCAGAATCGCCAGTTGCCCAGTCAAAGGGGAGAACTACTTCGTAGCGGAAATCGCCACCGGAAGAGTGGGGCAGGAGCAAGCCGCCCCCCGCCGTGAATTCGACTGAAGGATTGAGCGTCCCTCAAGGGCGCACCTGGTTTTCACCTTGCCGAAGCAGACTTTGTTGGCGCGGATGCAATTTTTTCCTTGACTGTCGTTAATCTTGTAGTACAACACCCGATTGTAAAAAAAATGTGCTTCCAGTTTCTTTAGCTCGGATCATCCTTCTTACTGCTTTGCCGTGATACTCTTGGCCGTTTCAGCTTTTTAACCCTTTTGTTTTGATACTCTTCACTTTCTCATATTTTATCGACTCTTTGTTTCCATAGGCTTAGGGACAGAGACGTGGGGGTGTGAGGGGCAACGGAGGGGTAACCGACGCTGTTTAAGACAGCGGATTTAGCGGTGGCTCGATCACCACGGCTGTCGTCTCCCCGCAGCTGACTTCGCTACCCGCTGCGCTATTCTCTCTCCGGACGTAGCCCATCCCGATTGGCGCTTGCAGGATTGGTGAAAATGCGGAGCGAGTGATGTAGCCAATCTCTTTGCCATCCGTTGTCAACGATGTTCCGGCCGCCGGCGGTTCGCCACCTTCGAACTGCAAAAGCACCCGCACGCGGTTTACCTGCCCGCGCGACCGCACCCGCTCCACAATTTCCTGCCCGGTGTAGCAGCCCTTGGTATAGCTGATGTGCGAATGCTCCAGGCCGGCCTCGTGCGGAATCTGTTTTTCGCCGAAGTCGTAGCCAAACCACGGAACCCCTTGTTCCAGCCGCAGCGCACTGAGCGCCTGATATCCCAGCGCGCGTCCACCGGTACTCGCAACTGCTTCTTCAAGCGTGTCCCACAGACGCCTCAAATTTTCACGTGGCACAAGCAATTCGGCGCCAGGCACTCCGGCCAGCGAACGTTTGGTCATTCTGCACGAGATGCCTCGAACCAAAACTTCACGAAACTCAAGCTCTTGCAATTCCGCTAGATCGAAATTTGCGATGGACCTGGTCACGCTGGCCGCTCGCGGCCCTTCCAGCGCCAGCGCGCCATATTTTTCCGTTTCGTCCGCAAGCGTCACGTCGTCCATGATGATGAATTTATCCAGCGCAGACACCAGCGTCTCGCGAATCATCGCGTACGAAACGCAGAATAAGCTGTCCGCCTCAGCGTACGTCTCAATCTCGGCCTGTATCCGCCCTTGCGGATTCAGAAACAGTGAAACAATCCCGCGCCCGGTTTCCAGGCTCTTGATGTCGTTGGTGAGAATCGCGTTCAAATAGCGCACGCGGTCCGGCCCAGTGAATCGCAGATACGCCCGGTAGTTCTTGTCGACCAACACAACGCTTTCCCGCGCGGCGCGATACTCGGTCTGCCAGTTGCCGCCAAATCGATCGAGCAGCGCACAGCCAAACCAACTTCCCATCGTTGCTCCGGCGCGTTCGTGCAACTCTCGCAACGGTGTCTCAATCAGTGTTTTTTGCGTAGCATCGTTCATCGCCATCAACTTTCAGTGTAGCAAACGCCCAGTGGCCTACTCGCTCAGCTCTTTTCCTTTCCGGTCGAATGTTATAATCAGCGAGTATGCCGAATCCGTCGCCCTCACACACTCCGCAGAAGTTTCTGCATTTTTCCATTCCGGTCGGCTTGCTGCAGTGCAATTGCTCGATCATCGGCGATCCCATCAGCCATGAAGCGCTGGTGCTCGATCCTGGCGACGAAATCCATCGCATCATGGACTTGCTCCGTCGCCACAAACTAACGGTGAAAGCGATCGTCAGCACCCACGCGCACATTGATCACGTCGGTGGACTAAAAAAGCTTCACGACTACACCGGCGCTCCCGTTTTGATGCATCGCGATGACGTTCCGCTCTATCAGGCCATGGACATGCAAGCCGCGTTTCTCGGAGTCGAGCCGCCTCCGCTCGCCGAGGTCCACCAATTTTTGCGCGACGGCGACACCCTGCAATGGGGCAATCTGCGCGCGCAAGTTATGCACACACCCGGACACACGCCCGGCAGTTCGTGCCTCTATCTGCCGCCGGACGCCGGAAAAATCACCATTCCCGCGCCGCAGCTCTTTGCCGGCGATACGCTGTTTGCGGGCAGCATTGGCCGAACCGATTTGTGGGGCGGTTCGCTGGAAAAAATCATGGACTCGCTGGTACACAAACTTTTGGCGCTTCCCGATGAAACGGTCGTCTATCCCGGCCACGGCCTGACTACCACCATCGGCGAAGAACGCCAGAGTAACCCGTTCCTCGCCGAAAAATAATCACGGCCTTGCAGCGTTTTTTGCCTGGCGAATCTCTTCCATCACCGACTGCACCAATTCCTTGGCGTGCACCAATTCCTGCGTGATCATTCCTATATCCATCGCCGGAATCGTGGGATTGCGCTGGCTGGTGCAATAGACTCCGTGCTGGCCCACCAGCACCAGCGCATTCGTTAAACGGTCCAGCCCCACCGCCAGACGTCCGCGCTCTTTTCCAAACATCTGCTCGTAATGTTCTAGCTCGTCCTTGTGCTCCGTAAACGCGGACATCGTTTTCGTCCTCTTTCCTGGCGTCAACACGCAGATTGCTCTTTAGCGGTCGATTTCCAGACGGTGCCGCATCGGGCACAGCCTCGCTCTTGCAAACTTTACCCTACCGTTTCCACGGAACATAATCACTCTCGTCTGAAGAAATTCTCGGCCGGCGGAATTCCCACCCCTTCCGTCCACGATTTGCCCGCTTCATGTTTCTTGGGGAAGCGAGCTGGAGCATCTTGAACATGCGACGTTCGGATCTGGTTCAACACAAGGAAAAAGAGAAAGCTACCAACACGCGCACTTCGCAGATTGTCTTTGGCGAGCGCCAGCATCTGCTGCGCGTGCTTGATTCGCTGGAAGGCACCAACCTGCCTTTACCGCGGGCCCAGCAGGAGCGCCGCTCGCTCGAGGAACTGATTCACGCGCGCACCCGCGAACTTAATCAGATCAATACTGCGTGGGACGAAAAGATTGGGCTGGTGCTGAGCGCCGACGCCAAGCCGGAAATGCTGGAAAAACTGGTCAAGCAAGCCCCGGAAGAAGACTTCTATCTGCTTCGCCTGATCAGCGAACACCCGCGCGCCAACGCCAAGACTTTGCAGCGCCTGGGCCGCCATCCTTATGGTGCCATACGCGAAAATGTTGCGCGCCATCCCAATGCCGATGGCTCGACTTTGACGTATCTCAGCAAAGACCGCAGCCAGCCGCTCTGGTATCTGGTTGCGTTTAATCCGAATACTCCGACGCCGTTGCAGCGCCGTCTTCGCGATCGCCTGAAGCGCCTCGGCGAAAATCACGCCATCCGCTAACTCGAATCTCCACTCGTCGCTCCGTGCTCCTCCGCTGCCCTTGTAGAATACTGCCCGTGTAGAATACTGATGGAGCCGCCATCCGAATGCCCGTTGATTCTTCCGACAGACCTTCGTCTGCCTTCGCCATTCCCGCGGTCGGCCGCTTTCTTCGGGCAAACGGCGTTGCCGTCGTCCTAGTTTCCACCCTGCTGCTGACTCCTTGCTTCTGGCACTCGCACATTCAGGCCGGCGATCTTGGCAGTCACGTCTATAACGCGTGGCTCGCACAATTGATCGAACATCATCAGACCTCCGGCTTGACGGTCGTCCGCCAGTGGAACAACGTTCTTTTCGATCTGCTGCTTCTGCACGCCGGGAATCTGTTCGGATTCGCGGCCGCCGAGAAAATTGTCGTGTCCTTCGCCGTCCTGGTTTTTTTCTGGGGTTCATTTTCTTTTCTCGTGCAACTCTCCGGCCGACTACCGTGGCGGCTGACGCCGCTGCTGATGGTGCTCAGCTACGGCTATGTCTTTCACATGGGTTTCATGAACTACTATCTCTCGCTGGGCTTCGCGTTCCTTGCGCTGGCGCTGGTTTGGCGGAGAGGGGCAGGGAACTGGCTCCTTGCCGCTGTGTTTGCCGTGCCTGGTTTTCTGGCGCACCCGATCGGTTTCCTACTGATTGTTTCAATCGGTGCCTACGTGAGTCTTTGGAGAGTGCTATCGCGCTGGCTGCGTTTGGTACTTCCGGTGATTTGCATTATTTGCATCGTTGTTTGCAAGTCCTATTTCGCCGGCCACGCTGCACTCGAGGCAAACTGGCGCTCGGAAGGATTGCTTCAGCTTCTTGGGCAAGACCAACTCGATCTTTTCGGGAATCGCTACGTCGTGCTTTCGTGGGTTGTGCTCGCCTTCGCGATCATTTCTGCGCTTGCCTCCCTCTACGACTGGATTTTTCGCGACTGGCGGCCTTCGGTGCTGCTTTCTCTGGCCGTTGAGCTATATATGCTGGCACTCGTCGCGACTTACTTCTTGCCGGAAAATTTTCGCGTTGGCTTGTACGCCGGATGGATTGGCCTGCTGGTCTCACGCTTGACGCTGGTGACGGCAATTTTCGGATTGCTGGTTCTCGCGTGCCTTC
>WNFM01078354.1_pt1 | contig 13440 bp, 9 predicted proteins | sample 5400271 | NCBI WGS metagenome assembly WNFM01 (sample SAMN13153352, study PRJNA577476) | soil metagenome | isolation source: 60 cm saprolite on Douglas fir-dominated hillslope | place: USA:California | collected 2013-09-17 | reverse complement strand
ACCCGGCAACAGACCGACACCCAGCGATCCACCGTTGCGCAATTGACCGCGCAGATCGCCGCCGACGATGCAGCGATTTTCAACGCCCAGACCCAGGTCGATTACACCTCCGTCAAAGCGCCGATATCCGGAGTCGCCGGCCTGCGCCAGGTCGACGTGGGCAACATCGTCAATGCCTCGACCCAGACCGGCATCGTCAGCATCGCCCAGATCGAACCAATCGCCGTCATCTTCACCGCGCCAGAAGAGCAGTTGCCGTACATCAACGAGGCACAATCGGCACAGCCGCTCAAGGTCATTGCGCTCACAACCGACGGCAAGAAATCGTTGGCGGAAGGAACATTGTCCGTCGTGAACAATCAGGTCGATACGACCAGCGGGACTATTCGCCTCAAGGGGGTGTTTGATAACAAGAACCACGCGTTGTGGCCGGGCCAGTCAGTCTCGACCCGGCTCCTGATGAAGACCCTGAACGATGCGACGGTGGTTCCAGACGACGCGATCCAGCACTCTACCGACGGCCTCTACGCCTATACCGTCAATCAGGACAACAAGGCCGAAGTCCGCAAGGTCAGGGTTAGCTACTCGATCGACGGACGCTCGGTGGTCGATGACGGCCTGTCGCCTGGACAGCAGGTGATCACCTCGGGCCAGGTCAGGGTTCAGCCCGGCACCCTCGTCACCACGGCGGTGGCGAGTTCCGATCCGGCGCAATCCAAGGTCAAGCAGGAATGAGCGAAGGCATCTCCGCACCCTTCATTCGCTATCCCATCGGCACGTCGCTGCTGATGGCCGGCATTCTCTTTGTCGGTCTCGTCGCCTATCCGCTGCTGCCGGTGGCGCCGCTGCCGCAGGTGGACTTCCCGACCATCCAGGTCACCGCAAGCCTGCCTGGCGGCAGCCCCGAAACCATGGCCTCCTCGGTGGCGCAGCCGCTGGAGCGGCAGCTCGCGCAGATTCCCGGCGTGGCACAGATGACTTCGACAAGCTATCTGGGGACAACGGCGGTCACGATCCAGTTCGATCTCAACCGCAACATCGATGGCGCCGCCAACGACGTGCAGGGCGCCATCAACGCCGCCGGCGGCCAATTGCCGAAAAACCTTCCCTCACCGCCGACCTACCGCAAGGTCAACCCGGCGGATTCGCCGATCCTGCTATTGTCGGCAACATCCGACACATTGCCTCTGACTACCGTGAGCGATGCAGTCGACGCTCAGCTTGCGCAACAGATCAGCCAGATTTCCGGCGTGGCGCAGGTAGTGATCGGAGGTCAGCAAAAGCCGTCGGTGCGCGTCCAGGTCGATCCGGCGAAACTGGTCGCCAAGGGCCTGTCGCTCGAAGATGTGCGCAACCAGATTGCGATCACGACGGTCGACAGCCCGAAGGGCAATATCGACGGTGCAACGCGCGCCTATACCATCTACGCCAACGACCAGCTGCTGCACTCAAAGGACTGGAACGACGTCATCATCGCCTTTCGCAATGGCGGTCCGCTTCGGATCCGCGATATCGGCCAGGCCGTTACCGGACCGGAAGATGCCAAGCAGGCGGCCTGGGCGAACGGCAAGCGCGGCGTGTTTCTGGTGATCTATAAGCAGCCCGGCGCCAACGTCATCGAGACCGTGGACAAGATCAAGGCGCAGCTGCCGAGGCTGGTGGCTGCGATTCCACCCGCAATCAAGATCGAGCTGATCAGCGATCGCACCCAGACCATTCGCGCCGCGGTCGCGGACGTTCAGTTCACCTTACTGTTGACCATCGCGCTCGTGGTCATGGTTATCTTCCTGTTCCTGCGAAGCTTCTGGGCGACCGTCATTCCGGCCGTCACCGTGCCGCTGGCATTGCTCGGTGCCTGTGCGCTGATGTGGGCGTTCGGCTATACCCTCGACAATCTGTCGCTGATGGCGTTGACGATCTCCGTCGGTTTCGTCGTCGACGACGCCATCGTGATGCTGGAAAACATCACGCGCTATATCGAGGAAGGCGAGAGGCCGCTTGCCGCCGCGCTCAAGGGTGCCCGCGAAATCGGCTTCACGATCGTGTCGATCAGTATTTCATTGGTCGCCGTGCTGATTCCGCTGCTGCTGATGGGCGGCATCATCGGACGCCTGTTCCGCGAATTTGCGGTGACGCTGGCGATGACGATCTTCGTATCGATGGTGGTATCGCTGACGCTGACGCCGATGATGGCGTCTCGCTTCCTGCGCGCGCACAGTGAAACGCGGCACGGCCGGTTTTATCAATGGAGCGAGCGCGCCTTCGACGCGATGCTCCATGGCTACGAGCGCGGCCTCGACCTTGCCTTGCGCTGGCGCTTTGCAACGCTCATGGTCTTCTTTGCGACCCTCGGTTTGTCGGTCTACCTGTTCGTGATCATTCCCAAGGGCTTTTTCCCGCAACAGGATAATGGCTTTCTGACCGCAGTTTCGGAGACGGCCCAGGATATCTCCTTTGCCGACATGAAGCGGCACCAGGAGGAACTCAGCCTGATCGTCCAGGCCGATCCCGCCGTCGACAGCATCGCCATGTTCATCGGCGGCGGTGGCACCGCGCTCAACTCCGGCCGCATGTACATTACGTTGAAACCGCGCGACCAGCGCGACACCGATGCGCAACGGATCATCGCACGGCTGCGGCCAAAGCTCGCAAAGGTCGAAGGCGCCCGGCTCTACATGCAAGCATCCCAGGATGTGCGTCTTGGCGGCCGCGCCACGCGGACGCAATTTGAATTCACGCTGCAGGATGCCAACCTTGCCGAACTGAACGAATGGGCGCCAAAGATCCTGGCCAGGATGCAGACGCTTCTGCAATTGCGCGACGTCGCGACCGACCAGCAGACCGAAGGCACGACGCTGCAGCTCACGATCGATCGCGATGCCGCCTCGCGGTACGGCATCCAGCCGCAATTGATCGACGACACGCTGTATGACGCCTTTGGCCAGCGCCAAGTCACCCAGTATTTCACCCAACTCAACAGCTATCACGTGATCCTGGAGATCCTGCCCGGGCTGCAGGGCCAGCTCGATACGCTTGACAAGCTCTACATCAAGTCGCCGATGACTGGCGATGAAGTGCCGTTGTCCGTGTTCGCGAAATGGACAACTGTGCCGGTACGTCCACTGTCGATCAGCCACCAGGGCCAGTTTCCCGCGGTCACCATCAGCTTCAACCTCGCGCAGGGCGTGGCGCTCGGCCAGGCCACCGACGCCGTCCAGAAAGCTGTGGTCGATCTCGGTGCACCTGCCACGCTCACTTCGAGCTTTCAAGGCACCGCGCAGGCGTTTCAGCAATCACTGGGTACTGTACCGCTGCTGATTCTGGCGGCGCTGGTCGTGGTTTATCTGATCCTCGGCGTTCTCTATGAAAGCTACATCCATCCGCTCACCATTCTTTCGACCTTGCCTTCCGCCGGTGTCGGCGCTCTCGCGATCTTGATGGCGTTTGGCTTCGACTTCAGCCTGATTGCATTGATCGGCATCATCTTGCTGATCGGCATCGTGAAGAAGAACGGCATCATGATGGTCGATTTCGCGATATCGGCGGAGCGCGAAGAGCACATGTCGCCGAAGCAATCGATCCGGAAGGCGGCGCTGTTGCGGTTTCGTCCGATCATGATGACGACGATGGCGGCCTTGCTGGGCGGCGTGCCGCTGATGCTGGGCACCGGCACCGGAGCGGAAATCCGCCAGCCGCTCGGCTATGCGATGGTCGGCGGCCTGCTCGTCAGCCAGGCGCTGACACTGTTCACGACACCGGTAGTCTATCTCTATCTCGACAATTTTTCGAACGCGATCTCGCGCTGGACTGAAGCCCGGAAACGCCACGGCTCTCAACCGCCCGAGAAGATTGAAAGGGTCAAGGATGCGGCCGAATAATAGAGTTTCCCGCGAGGTGCATCCGATTTTTACCACGACCACGGGAACACGGTGCGATTTGGCCTGATTCCTGCAATACCGGCCTTACTGCAACGATGCATTTTCAGCCGAGCGAACACGGGTGCGCTTCAAGAACGCTCGCCAAACAAGAAACTTAACGCCACGATGATCAGCAAAAGAGCCTTTCTTCATTCGGCGACGTGCGCCGGAATGGCATCCTTCGACTTCGGCTTGATCGCATCCGCGCTCGCTGATTCCCCGTATCCGTCCCGCCCCGTGCGATGGGTGGTGCCTTACACGGCAGGCGGCGCGACCGACGTGATTTCGCGCCTGATCTGCCAGCGCCTGTCGGAGCGGCTCGGCCAGCCCTTTATCGTCGAGAACAAGCCGGGCGCGGGCAGCAACATCGGTACCCAGGCCGTCATCAACGCGCCGCCGGACGGATATACCTTGCTGTTGACCTCTACCGCCAACGCCATCAACGCCTCGTTCGATCCGACGCTGCCTTTCGATTTTGCAAAAGGCATCATGCCGGTCGCAGGCCTCGCCCGCATCCCGCTGGTGTTGGTCGTCAACAACGACCTACCCGTCCGCAACGTTTCGGAATTCATCGCCTACGCCAAGGCCAATCCGGGCAAACTCAGCATTGCCTCCTCCGGGATCGGTACCTCACTGCATCTCTCCGGCGAGCTGTTCAAGGCGATGGCCGGCATCCAGTTCACGCACGTGCCCTATCGCGGCTCGGCGCCGGGCCTAACCGACGTGATGTCTGGCCAGATCCAGGGCATGTTCGACAACGTCACCTCCTCGTTCGAACTGGTGCGGTCAGGAAAGCTGCGCGCGCTCGGTGTGACCACGCACGATCGTTCGGAAACGCTGCCGGATGTGCCGCCGATCAGCGATGTGCTGCCGGGCTATGAAACCAGCTCATTCTACGGCGTCGGCGCCCCGCACGACACGCCGCAAGAGATCGTCGATCTCCTCAACCGGGAAATCAACGCCGCACTCGCCGACGGCGCGATCAAGCAGCGGCTCGCTGAACTCGGCGCCATTCCGATCACCGGCAACGCAGGCGAATTCGCCGCCATGCTCGCGACCGAGACCGAGCGCTGGCGCAAGGTGGTGGAGATGTCGGGTCAGAAGAAGGAGTGAGGGCGGCGCGCTCGGCAGCTCTGCACTAACCAACCGGCGGCGTGAATAATTCGTGCGGCAGGTCGAGGCCGCGCAGTTGATGCAGGCCGAGCGACTTCAACGTTCCGCCATAGGCATGTGCGAAATCGTCGCTCACGATCAGCGGCAGATCGAGCGACTTCGCGACGGCTTCGATGCGGCTGACCAGATTGACCGCAGGCCCAATCACGGTGAAGTCGAGACGGTCAGCCGCTCCGACGTTGCCGTAGATGACCGTGCCGTAGTGGAGCGCGATGACGATTTCGAGCGGCGGTTCACCTGCTAATGACCCTCCCTCCCGCGGGACGCCGAGCGCCGCCAGCGCCTCTTTCGCCGCCGCCAGCGCATTTGCGGCGGTGCGAGCAGCCTCGTCGGGGTTCGGCACCGGAAAGATCGCCAGCAATCCGTCGCCGATGAATTTTAGGATTTCGCCGCCGTGGGCCACGATGGCCTTTGCCTGCATGTCGAACAGATCGTTGAGAATGCCAATGACGCGCTCGCCGGGAAGCTGATCGGACATTTGCGTGAAGCGGCGCAGATCCGATGACCAAAGCACGGCGGCGATCGCTTCGCCGCTGCCGCGCCGGATTTGGCCGGCTAGTACCTTCCGTCCGGTCTGCGGACCAAGATAGGCCTTGAGGACGTTCTCCGCGATCTGTCTCTGGCTGTTCATGTCAGCAGCGATCGACAGCCGCTCCGACACGATCGTGAGGTCGGCGATCTCTTGCTCCAAGAATCCGCCCGGCCTGTCGGTGACGTAGGCCGCCATATAGGCCCGAGGCCCAAAGGCGCCGCCGACGGGAAGCGCAAAATAATCGGTCGCGCCGCGCGCCTTCAGATCGTGCAGGATGGAAAAGTCCAGTCGCGTTTCCGGCCCCTCCAGGCTGCGCCGCAGGATTTCGCCGCTGCGCACCCGCATCACCGGATTTTGCGCAGGTGGAATCAGGTCAGCGACCTCATGCGTGATCATGATCTCCTGCGTCTGCGCGCTGGTGCGCCACCAGACGTAGACGGCGCCAAGAAATTGCGGATGCAGCGTGCCGCCACGAAGGTTGACGCGCAGCAGGGGTATCCCCGCCGCGACGAGCCGCCACGACAATTCGTCGATCGTTCGTGCGAAAGAACCGATCTGCCGGGCGTCGCCGGTGAGCCATTCGATGATCCTCTCGATCGTGTCGTGACCGGGCCGCTCCGCGACCGCGCGCTCGACCACCTCCGTGACGATGACATTGCGGCCTTCGACGATAAGCGAGGAAGATGCGGCTTCACCCAAGCGCTCGCTCCTTGGAGGCCACACACTGGCGTGGGCGAATTTCCCGGGGCGTCGGCCCCAACGCCTCATACGCTTCCTGGATATCGCCAACAAGGTGCGTGGCGAAGGCCCCGATGAAGGCAATTGACCAAATGACCGAATCTGTCTAATGGTCATTCTTGGGTTAACCCGGAGCGCTTCATGGTCACACTGCATGGAAAAACCGCTGTCGTTACAGGCGCTTCTTCCGGTATCGGTAAAGCAACGGCTTGCCTGCTCGCGGAGCAAGGAAGCCACGTGTTCATCGCGGGACGCAGCACAGAGCGGCTTCGGGAAGTGGCTCGATCAATCGAAGCCGCCGGCGGAAAAGCAAGCGTCGGAGCCTTCGATCTGCACGACTACGACAAGCTGCAAGCCTTCGTCGCCGAGGCCGCCGAGCAGACTGGACGGCTCGATATCATCGTCAACGCGGCAGGAGTCCACCATCCCGGCACCATCGTCGATGGCAAGTTGGCGGACTGGCGGGCCATGTTCGAGACAAATGTTGTTGCGGTGCTGGCCGGCAGTCAGGCCGCGATCCGTGTCATGCGCAAGACCGGCAGCAAGGGGCATGTCGTCACCATCTCCTCCTATGCAGGTCAAGGTGAAGGCCATCAGGTCTATGGAGCGACAAAGGCCGCGGTCAATTCGATTTGCAAAGTCTTGCGCAAAGAACTTGAGGACGATCCGATACGCACGGTGACTATCATGCCGGGGGCGGTCGCCACCAATTTCGGGCGGTACTTTCCGCCTGAATTCGTCAACGGCATGTTCAAATCGGTCGGCATCTCGACGGCGTTTCAAACAGGCGACGTGCTGTCGGACGAGGTGCTCGAAGACCTCAAGGCTCGCGCCTCGGCCATTTTCGCCTTGCCGAACGATATTGCCCGCGCGGTATTATACGCGGTAACACAGCCCCATGACGTCAGTGTCTCCGAAATTCTCGTCGGTCCCCGGAAATCCTTCCCCGGCGCGGCTTAACGCGACGATCGAGGGAACCGACAAGCGCGACCGGATTCTTGACGCCGCGCAACGTCTGTTCGTGCGCTATGGCGTCAAGCGAACCTCTATCGATGAGGTTGCGCGAGAAGCCGGCATTGCCAAAGGAACCGTCTATCTTTCCTTTGGGTCCAAGGCTGAACTTTTTGCCGCGATTGCCGATCGGCTGTGCGCGAATACGCTCGCAGATGCCCGAACAATTGTTCTTGAGGCTACGCCGCTGAGCGAACGGCTGGTTGGGATACTCGATTGCTATATCGGCGCAACCCATCGGCTTGTCGCGCAATCGCCGCATATCGCCGAATTGACGGCATCAAAGGAAGCGCTCTCGGCGGCGGCGTTCGCCACGCTCAACACACAGATCCGCTCATTGCTCGACGCCCTGCTCAGCGAGGCAGGGATTACTGACGACGGCGCAATCGACATGTTTCTGGCTGCCGGCACGGGGACGCTTCACACCGGCGACTGTGCAGAACAGCCGTATCGCGCACGCCTCATCATTATGGTCAACACGCTGATGGCGGGTCTCAGCCGCGACGCGAAAGGTTGACAGGCAGCAACGCGGCCACTTGCGACGACGACTCTGGTAATGGCGCGACTTGGGCCTGATACTTACTTGCGCCTCTTGCGGGATCCTTGCCGCCGAGACCTTCTCTTCACACTCTCCGCGGCAGTGGCGCGGCGCGACACCGCCGTAGTCGGCCTGGCGACGTTACTTTGCACGCGAAGGCCATCGACAAAGACATCAAGCAGCCGCACCACGCTCTTCTGCCAACCGGGTTGGTCGTGCATGTAGCACATGCCGACGAGCGCCCGCAGCAGGTCTTCGGGGCTGATATCGCTGCGTATCTCGCCGGCCGCGACCGCGCGGTCGAGCAAGGCGCCGACCGCCTTCGTCAGGCGCTCGAACGTGTGGGCGTAGAGTTCGGACGAGCCGTGCACGGCGAGCTGAAGCGCCGCCGACATGCCCTTTTTGGTGGCAACTAACTCGACGTTGGAGCGCAGCCAGCGCCGCAACGCGTCGACCGGCGACGGCTCGCTTTTCAACGCTTCCGCAAGCTCGACGAGCTGCTGCACCTCGCGTCGATAGACCGCCTCGAACAAGGCCTCGCGCGTGGGGAAATGACGGTAAAGCGTGCCGATGCCGACGCCGGCACGTTTTGCCACGGCCTCCAGGCTCGCCTCCGGACCGCCGGCGCTGAACACAGTTTTGGCGGCCTCGAGCACGCGCTCGCGATTGCGAACCGCATCCGCGCGGGGCCTGCGAATAATTGCTGCGGACTGATCTGCCATCTGAATAATCTAGTCACGATCCGATGAGATTTAATGGGACCATGATCTCATCTCTTTGTTTGAACATCATCTTTTCGGAAATCTGGTTGCCACTTTTCCGGATCATGCTCAGTTTTGCCTGACCCCTTGCGAAACGGAGGATGCCTCCGTATATGCCGAACGCCACCAACCTTGAACCGCCCGCAGCTCATCCGCGCGCGGCCGCGATTCCATTCGACCATAGCATTGATCGGAGCACTGCATGAGCTTCTCCATCAGCCTTACCATCAACGGCGTCCGGCGGGACGTCGAACTGGAAGACCCCCGCGTCACGTTGCTCGACCTTTTGCGCGAGCGCCTGCATCTCACAGGCACCAAGAAGGGATGCGACCGCGGCCAGTGCGGCGCCTGCACCGTCCTTATAGACGGCCGAAGGATCAATTCGTGCATGGCCTTGGCGCTCAGCCATGACGGCGCCGACGTGCTCACCATCGAAGGTGTCGCGCATGGCGACCAGCTGCATCCGGTGCAGGCTGCCTTCATCGCGCATGACGGTTTTCAGTGTGGGTTTTGTACGCCCGGCCAGATCATGAGCGCGATCGGCCTGATCCATGAAGGGCAGGCCGGTGACGACCCCGAACGCATCCGCGAAGCCATGAGCGGAAACCTCTGCCGGTGCGGGGCTTATGCCGGGATCACGGAGGCGGTGCTGGAGGCCCAGCAAAACCTCACCGCCGCTGACCGGAGGCGCTCCGCATGAAAACCTTCGATTATGTCAGGCCCGAGACCATTTCCGAAGCGGTCACCGCCGCAGCCCAACCGGGCGCCGCCTATCTCGCCTCCGGTACCAACCTGCTCGATTTGATGAAGGGCGGCATCACCCGCCCGGACCGTCTGGTCGATGTCACGCATCTGCCCGGGCTCGACCGCATCGAGCGCCTTGCCGATGGCGGCATCCGCATCGGAGCGCTCGTGCGCAATGCCGATCTCGCGCACGACACAGATTTCGCAAGATTCTATCCAGCCGTGGCCGAGGCGCTTTTGTCCGGCGCTTCCGCACAGCTTCGCAATGCCGCAACCGTCGGCGGCAATCTCTTGCAGCGGACACGATGCGGATATTTTTACGACACCGCCAGCGCCTGCAACAAGCGCCAACCCGGTACCGGTTGCGATGCCCGCGACGGCGAGAACAGGCTGCACGCCGTGCTCGGCTGGAGCGAAGCCTGCATCGCCACCCACCCGTCGGATTTCTGCGTGCCACTGGTCGCGCTCGACGCCGTGGTGGAGATCGAGGGCAGAAGCGGCCGGCGCGAGATTGCGCTCGAGGCGCTTCATCGTCTGCCTGGCGATACGCCGGAACAAGAAAGCGTCCTCGAACCGGGCGATCTCATTGTCGCCCTGCGGCTGCAAGCCGAGGCGCGCGCGTTCTCGGCGCATGCACGCTACCTAAAAGTCCGCGAACGCACTTGTTATGCCTTCGCCATCGTGTCGGCCGCCGCAGGCTTGCGGATCGAACAAGGCACGATCCGCGACGCCCGGCTCGCGCTCGGCGGAGTTGCCGCCAAACCATGGCGGGCCCGCGCGGCGGAAGCGACGCTGGCAGGCGCCCTTCCTACTCCGGCCGCCTTCCGTCGCGCGGCGGAAGCGGCACTGGCCGACGCAAAACCCTCCGGCGACAATCTTTTCAAGATTGAGCTCGCGCAGCGGATTCTTGTGCGCACCCTGACACTCGCCGCGGCGGGAACGCCCAAGCGCATTCCGGCCCTCCCCGCCTCCCCCTTCGCATCCGTTTCCGGAGCATTGCAAAATGCCTGAGATCAGCCTTACCCAAGCTCCCGCCCACCTTCGGCATGGCTCGAATATCGGGCAGCCGCTGACCCGCCGCGACGGCGTGTTGAAGGTCAAGGGCGAAGCCCGTTACGCCGCGGACAACCACCCGCCCGGAATGCTGCATGCAGTCCTTGCGGTGTCCAGCATTGCGCGCGGTCGTGTGAAATTCCTCGACGTGGAGGCCGCGAAGCGCCACCCCGGCGTCGTCGAAATCATGACCCCTGCCAACCGGCCGCCGCTCGCCGACGACCCGGACGCCAAGACAAATCCGTTCATGTTTCGGATGGAACTGCTGCAGAACGACAAGGTGCGTTATGCGAACCAGGCGATTGCGGTAGTGATCGCCGAAACGCTGGAGGCTGCAACCGAAGGCGCGGCACTGCTTTCGCCACAATACGAAGTGCTGCCGGCCCGTGTCGGCCTCGACGCCGGCGAAAGTTTCGTGCCGCCCGCCGTCGGGATCGGCAATCCCGCCGAGATCGAGCGGGGCGATGTGGAGGCGGGCCTGGCTGCGGCCTCAAAGCGCATCGAAGCGACCTACGAGACGCCGACCCAGTACCACAACGCGATGGAGCCGCATGCCATCGTCGCGGCATGGGACGGCGATACGTTGTCGATCGATACGCCGAGCCAGGGCCTCGCCATGGCGCAGGGGCGGATCGCGGGACTGTTCGGCATCTCGCCGGAAAAAATCCATATCCGCAGCCCCTTCCTGGGCGGCGGCTTCGGCTCCAAGGGCCTCGTGAAGGGACCGCAGGTGCTCGGCATCCTGGCAGCCCGGCTGGTCGGCAAGCCCGTGAAGCTCGTGCTGCGCCGTGAACACATGTACGGACCGGTGGGCCATCGTTCGGGCTCTCGCCAGACGCTTCGCATCGGCGCCGATAGCGACGGTCTTCTGACGGCGATCGATCATCACGCGAAGATCGCGACCAGCACGTTTGACGATTTCTTCGAACCCGCCGCCGACGCCTCGCATACGCTTTACGCCAGTCCCGCCATCGCCACTTCGCACGAAGCGGTCCGGATCGACACCGGCACGCCGCTGTTCATGCGCGCTCCCGGTGAAGCAACGGGCTCGATCGCACTCGAAAGTGCGATCGACGAAGCGGCGTGGGCCTGCGGGATGGACCCTCTCGCGTTCCGCCTCAAGAACTATGCCGAAGTCGAGCCGATTTCCGGCAAGCCGTTTTCCTCGAAAGCCCTGCGCGAGTGCTACGCGCAAGGTGCCGAGCGTTTCGGTTGGTCAAAACGACCGCTCGCGCCGCGACAGTCGCGTGACGAGGCAGGCCTGCTGGTCGGCTGGGGAGTGGGCACCGCGACATTTCCGGCGCTGATGTTCCAGGCCGAGGCGCGCGCGGTGCTACGAAGCGACGGCTCCGGCGTGATGGAGACGGGAGCGCACGACATGGGCCAGGGCGCCTGGACCGCGCTCGCCCAGATCGCAGCCGACGGACTCGGGCTCGACCTCGACCAGATGGAATTCAAAGCGGGGACGTCCGATCTGCCGGACGCGGGCATCGCTGGCGGCTCGGCCCATACTGCTACCGCCGGCATGGCGATCCACAATGCGGGTGCCGCTGTCATCGCCAAACTCGCCGATCTCGCCACCGGCGACGAGCGCTCGCCATTATTCGGCGCGGGCAACGCAGGCGTGGTCGCGCGCGGCGGCCGTCTGTTCCGCCGCGACGACGAAACGCGGAGCGAGAGTTTTGGCGAGATCCTCGAACGCGCCGGCCTGACGCAGGTCGAGGCCCGCGGCAAGGGCGCGCCCGACCCCGCGGCGCAATCCGTCTACGCCATGCATGCGCACGGCGCGGTGTTCGCCGAGGTCAAGGTCGACCCTGATCTGGGTCAGATCCGCGTCACCCGCCTGGTCGGCGCCTTCGCGGCGGGACGGGTGATCAATCCGCGCCTCGTGCGCAGCCAGATTTTTGGCGGCATGATCTGGGGCATGTCATTTGCCCTGCACGAGGAGGCCATCATCGACCGCCGTTCCGGGCGGATCATCAACGCCAACCTCTCAGAGTACCACGTCCCGGTGAATGCCGACGTACCGTCGCTGGAGGCGCTGATGATCGACGAGCACGATCCCCACGTGAATGCGCTCGGCATCAAGGGCGTCGGCGAAATCGGCATCACCGGCTCGGCCGGCGCGGTTGCCAACGCAGTCTGGCACGCGACGGGAATCCGCCTGCGGCGGTTTCCGATCAGGATCGAGGAACTGGTGATGGGCGGTTAATCCTGCATGTGCCTGAGCTCGTCGACAAGGACCCGAATATTCTCACTGTAGTCGATCGGAACCGCGATCAGGTGCAACCCGCCTGCGGAAAATGCCTCCTCCAACGCCGGCACCAACCCCGACGCTGAAATGACGCGCCGCCCCCGGGCGCCATAGGCGGCGGCGTAATTGACGAAGTCGGGATTGCCGAACGTAAGACCCCAGTCGGCATATCCGTCGGATCATGCCGTAGGCATGATCTTCGATGATCAAAACCACGAGATCGAGCTTCAATCGCTGCGCGGTCTCAAGCTCTTGGCTGTTCATCATGAAGCCGCCGTCGCCGGCGACCCCCAGCACGCGGCGTTTCGGATAAAGCAGAGCCGCCATCATCCCGGACGGCAAACCGGCTCCCATCGTTGCCAGCGCATTGTCGAGCAGAAGCGTGTTGGCGACGTCGGTGCGGTAGTTGCGCGCAAACCAGATCTTGTACATCCCGTTGTCGAGCGCGACGATGCCATCGGGTGGCATGACCTGTCGGACATCGTGCACGATGCGTTGCGGAGTGAGAGGGAAGCGATCCTCCTCCGCACGATCGGCGATGTGATGCAGGATATCCTTGCGTAGGGCGACCCAATCCGGGTTCATCTTCAGTCTGCCTTCCAACTGGCCGGCGAGCAGGTCAAGGCCCTTGGCGATGTCGCCGATGATCTCGGCCTGAGGAAAATACACCTCTTCGACGGCGGCCGGCGCGAACCCGATATGAATGACCTGATGTCGGC
>WNFM01277795.1_pt3 | contig 13442 bp, 15 predicted proteins | sample 5400271 | NCBI WGS metagenome assembly WNFM01 (sample SAMN13153352, study PRJNA577476) | soil metagenome | isolation source: 60 cm saprolite on Douglas fir-dominated hillslope | place: USA:California | collected 2013-09-17 | reverse complement strand
GCCGAGGTACCCGGTCGCTCCCGTCAGCAGGACCTTCATGCCTGTCCCGCGCCGGGCGTGTCATCCCCCAGATAGGCCTGGAGAGCCGAAGCCCAGGGACGCGGGGTCCGTCCGGTCAGCCGGGTGTAAAGCGCGGTACTGAGCGCGGAGTAGGCCGGCCGCACGGCGAGACGGCCGGCCTCGTCGGTGAGAATCGGCTCCAGGCGGACGGAGGCGAGCCGCAGGAAACGAAGGACCGCCGCCGCCAGCTCATGACGCGAGCAGGCTCCCGCATTCGCGAAGTGCACCACGCCTCGATGATCGCTTTCGATCAGGAAGAGGATCGCCTCCGCCAGATCCTCCACGTACGTGGGCGACCCGACCTGATCCGTGACCACCTTGAGCAGCTTTTCCTCCGCGGCACGCTTCCGGATCGCCTCGACGAAGTTCGCGCGGCCCGCGCCGTAGAGCCAGGCCGTCCGGATGATCAGGTGATCGCGGATGGCGGCCGCGATACGCTGCTCCCCCTGCAGCTTGCTGCGCCCGTACTCGGACAACGGATGCGGTTGGTCGTCCTCGGTGTAGGGACGACCGGCCCGCCCATCGAACACGAAATCGGTGCTCAGATGAATGAGGCGGCACCCGGCGCCCTCCGCCACGCTGGCCACGTTTTCAGCTCCCTCGGCATTGACCAGACGGGCCCGGGCGGGATCGACCTCGCAGCCGTCGACATCCGTGTAGGCGGCGCAGTTCACGATCACCGTCGGTCGGAGACGCTCGACGTCGGCCTCGAGCTGAAACCGGTCCGTGACGTCGGCCTCGGCGCGCGTCGCCGAGATGGTCTCCGGGTGGAGCTCTTCGAGGCGCCGGGCGACGGCCGACCCGAGCATGCCTCCCGCCCCGAGCACCAGCGGAACGTGCGTCGGGCGCGCGCTCACGGCGCGATCCCGCCGATCTGGGACTGCAGATCGATCACGTTCCCCACCCCTTTCAGGTTGATCAGAAACCGGACCTCGTTCTGGCTGATGCCGCTGAAATTGCGGTTCAGGATCTCGAGCTGGAGGCCGCAGCACTGTGTGTTGTAGCCCAGCTTGTACCGTTGATCCCGCAGACGCGGTTCCCCGATCCCGATATCCCCCAGCTCGTAATTGGCCTGCATCCCCATCAAGAGGCGCCGGCCGAGCAGGTTGGTTTCCCCCTGGAGGCCGATCTGGTTGCGGGTGAAGGTGCTCGGCGCGAGACCCTGCGCGACCAGCGCTTCGGTTTCGAGATCGCGCTGCAGCGACCAGGTCAGATCGAGGAAGCCGCGCTTGGGGCTTCTCAGGTTGGCGCTCAGGCTCGCCTCCCGGAAGTCCTTGAACAGGACGTCATACGATGTGCGCACGTCGAGGCTCGCATGAATCGACGGGTTGAACCGAAGACTGGCATGGATCGGCGAAACGTTTCGCGATTCGTTCAGGACGAACGATCGACTGAGCGGTCCGAGGAACGAGTAATCCTGGCTGATCTCGAGAGTCGCGATCTCCACGGTGCTGAGCTGCTTGCGCGCGGGCGCGCCGTCCGGGGAGGGCGGCTCCGCTCCGGCGGCGGCTCCTTCCTTGGGCGGCGTATCGCGGCGCGCCGCCTCCATCAGCTGACGCAGCGGATCCATTCCGGCGCCGACGTACTTCGCCCCGTCGCCGGCGCCGGCGTACTCCTGCAGCGCCCCGGCGGGTCGCTTGGCGAACAACCGGGTCACCAGCGAGTAGGTGAGAAAATTAGTGTTGCCGGCGACCGCATCGATCTCGTCGAACCGGATGACGTGATCGACCCGCTCGACCTCGGAGCTGTAGGAGTAGCGCAGGGTCGGCTCGATGGTGTGCTTGTATTGCGGCGAGAAGGTGGAGTCGGGCCGGTTGAAGATCCGGCTGATCTTCGGACCGATGAGCGTCAGGCCTCCGGTGAAGAGCTTCCGGTTGAATCCCTCGTCGACGATCAACGTCTTCTCGCCGTCCAGACGCCCGTTTTGCGCGCCGGACTGCCCGGGAACGTTGAGCCCGTCACACCCGACGTCGTCGGCCGCCGTGAACAGACCGTCGCCATCCCGGTCCGTCTCGGTGTTGATGATCCCGTCCCCCTCGCCGAAGTCGCCCGTGTTCGGCAGATTGTCGCAGCCCAGATCGCTGCGCTGGCTCTGGGTGTAGTAGGTGTCCCGAACTCCGGCGCTGGCGCTGACGTCGAGCCACGGGACGGGCGACAACTGCGACGAGAAGGTCGGGTAGAAATCGAAGCGCTGGTAGATGGCGTTGGCGTCACTCTTGCGGAAGGAGTCGGCGGAGGCCTCGAGCGTCAGAAAGAGAGGCAGGTTCCCGAGCCGCTGGCGGCGGCCTCGCAGCTCGATCTCCGGCTGGATCCAGCGCGTGATCGTCTCCTCCTGGGTCTGGAAGATCGGATCGTTGTAGACGGCGGGAGGCACGAGCACGTTGACCAGCTGCTCCCGCCGCTCACCGCGGATGTTCACGGAGTAGAAGCCCCAGTTCCTGGTCAGGAACAGATTGCTCACGGCCTGCGGGTTGGACGATTGTCTCAGGTCGCGCACGAAATCGAGGTAGTAGTTGAAGTCGCTGATGAAGTTAGCGTTGGCGACCAGCCGCCAGCCGGAGTCGAAGTCCTGATGGTGCGCGTAGTTGATCGCCCAGCGGTCGGTCGGCACGCCGGGCCGCGGCTCGCTCGCCGCAACCTCGTCGTGGATGTAGTACCCGGTGAACAGTCCGTTCCCGTTCGGGCTCGGGACGTAACGGTACTCGAGACCATGCCCCCACCCCGCCAGCGACATGTAATCGAGAAAGTAGGTGGCGTCCATGTTGCGGCGCAAGGGCCAGTAAAAGGCATTGCTGATCACCGTGCCGCCCCGTCGCGAGAACCCGAACTCGGGGAACAGCAGGCCGGCGGCACGGTCGCTCTTGATCGGCCAGATCAAGTAAGGCGTGTAGAAGATCGGAATCCTGCCGACTTTGAACCTGAGATTGTGGAGGTAGGCATAGTTATCGAGACGCAGCAGACCACGCCCCACACGGAAGCTCCAGTAAGGGATCGGCTGCGTGCAGGCGGTGAAAATCGCGTCGTGCAGGACCAGCTCGTTGTCGGAGATCTTTTCAACCCGCTTGGCCTCGAAGTAGATGTTCGGATCGGCATAGCCGCGCGCCTGGAAGAACGTTCCGGTCTCGGTGTCGAGATTGTAGACCAGGCTTTCCGCCGTCAGGCGCGACCCACCCTTGTCCAGGATCACATTCCCTTCGGCGTAGGCTTCCTGGGTCGACGGCGTGTAGCGCACGAAATCGGCCTGCAGCCGCGAATCACCGAACTTGATGTCGACATATTCCTTCAGAATCAGCTCGTCCTTGCCGAGGATCGACCCCGGGCCGGCGGCGATCTCGAGGGTCTTGCCGCCCGGCCCCTGGCTGACAACCCGCTTTTGCCCCTCGCGTCCCGGGGTCGGCGCGGGTGTCCGGGAGGCGGCGGGCGCTCGCGGCGGAGTCGCCTCGGGTGCGGGGGTCGCCTCGGGAGTCGGAGTCGGTTCGGGTGCCGGGGTCTCCGAGGGCGCAGCGGACGCCGGCGGATCCGCCTCAGCGCCGGCGACCGACGCAGGTGCCAGCCCCAGGAGGGCGGCGAGGCAGAAGGCGCCGACCATGGTCGATCGGTCCGAGCGGCTCATCCGCTGCGAGGCCCTTTCAGAAATGGCGACCCCTGCGCGCCCGACCGGTGAAGGCCACGGCTGGATTGCGGATCATTCACGCCCCTTAAGGCAGGACCCATCATGCTAACAGATGGTCGCGGCAAAGTAAAGAAAACCCGACACTTGCGGGACAATCCACCCTCTGCGTGTGATAGAATTCCGCTCTCAATTACCAAGGTGGCCGGGGAGCGGATGGCATCCAGGGCGAGGAAGGCGGCGGTCAAGGGCGCACTGCGGGTTGCCCTTGCGCAGCTGGAGCCCGTGCTCGGGAACCTTCCCGAGAATGTCGACAGACACCTCGATCTGGCCCGGCAGGCGGTCAGGAAGGGGGCCGATCTCCTGATCTTTCCGGAGCTGAGCCTCACCGGGTACCTTCTTCAGGACCTGGTCTCGGAGGTCGCCGTGCGACTGGAGAGACCGGGCCCGCTGAAGGGTCTTCTGGCGATGAGCCGGCGCCTGCCGATGGTCGTCGGTCTGGTCGAGGAGACGACCGGGCACCGCTATCACAACAGCGCCCTCTTCCTGGAAGGCGGCCGGGTGCGGCACGCGCACCGGAAGGTCTATCTGCCGACCTACGGGATGTTCGACGAAGGCCGTTACTTCGCCGCCGGCGATCGCGTCGAGGCCTTCACGAGTCCACTGGGCCGGATCGGTCTCCTCATCTGCGAGGACTTCTGGCACCCGGCCAACGCCCTCGTCCTGGCGCAGGATGGCGCGGATTATCTGATCGTCATTTCGAACAGCCCGACAGAGGGGATCGACGCGACGCGAGGCCTTCGCAGCCTGACCACCTGGCACGATCTGGTGAAAGTGACCGCCCAGCTCCAGACGCAGTTCGTCCTCTGGGTCAACCGCGTCGGGTTCGAGGACGGGATCAATTTCGCCGGCGGATCCTGCGTGGTCGATCCGTTCGGCGAGACGCTGGCTCTCGGCCGGACGATCGCGGAAGATCTCGTCCTCTGCGACCTGCCACGCTCGGCGCTGCGTCGGGCGCGGACCCTCTACCCTCTGTTGCGCGACGAGCGGCTTCCCGTGCTCTCGCGCGAGGTGCAGCGGATCATGGCGCTCCCTTCGGCGCCCTCCTCCCCGCGGAGACGGCGCCGACCCGGTTCGTGAGGCGTCCGACCCCTTCCACCGAGACGCTCACCTCATCCCCGCTCTGCAGCGGTCCAACCCCTTCCGGCGTGCCGGTGGTGATCAAATCTCCCGGGTTGAGAGTCATGATGCACGAGGCCGCGCTGATCAATCTGGCGAAATCGAAGATCATGTCCGCGGCGAGAGCCGCCTGACACCGTTTGCCGTTGACCCGCGTTTCGACGGCGAGCGCGCGGACATCGAGGCCGATCGCCACCCACGGACCGACCGGACAGAAGGTGTCGAACCCTTTGGCGCGGGTGAACTGCACGTCGTGTTCTTGAAGATCTCTCGCGGTGACGTCGTTGACGCAGGTATATCCGAGGACATGTTCGAGCGCGGCCTCCGGCGGAACGGTCCAGGCCGTGCGCCCGATCACGACGCCGATCTCCCCTTCGTAGTCGACCCGCCGGCTCTCCTCCGGCAGGCGTATCTCCGCTCCCTGCGCCAGGAGTGCCGAGGGCGGCTTGAGGAAGAACAGCGGCTCCGCGGGGACCGGGTGGCCGAGCTCGGCGGCGTGGGCCCTGTAGTTGCGTCCCACACCCAGGATCTTCGACGGAAGGCAGGGCACCAGGATCTCGAGCGCGTTGATCGAGAAGCGGGGGCCGGAGTGACGCAGCGGAGCGAACGGGCCGTCCGGGAGCTCCCGGCAGTGCTCGTCGTCCTCGAGAAGACCGTAGAAAACGCGGCGCCCGTCCGAAAAGCGGCCGAACCGGCGGGGAGGCTCCACGCGGCCCGGCCTCTATTTCGCCCGCTCGAGGTATTTGCCCTCGGCGGTATCGACCCGGATCACCTCGCCGATCCCGATGAACTGCGGCACGGTGACTTGAAGACCGGTCTCGAGGGTCGCCGGCTTGCCGCTGTTGGAGGCGGTCGCACCCTTCATCCCGGGGGGTGTGTCGACCACTTTGAGATCGACCGTGATCGGCAGCTCCACCCCGACCGGACGGTGCTCGTAGAATTCCACCATCACCTTGATGTTCGGCGTGAGGTAGAAGACGACATCGGCCAGATCCTCCTTCTGGATCGCCACTTGTTCGTAGGAGTCGGTATTCATGAAATGAAATTCCTCACCCGCGGCGTAGAGGAATTCCATCTCGTGCTGCTCGAGGTCGGCCTTCTCCACCCGATCTTCGGAGCGGAACCGGTAGTCGAAGCTGTTTCCCGACTTGAGATTGCGGAGCTTCGTCTGCACCATCCCCCGCCAGTTCCCCGGCGTCAGATGCAGGATGCTCAGCACGCGGCAGAGGTTTCCCTCGTGCAGGATGGCCATCCCCACCCGGAGCTGCGTTGCCTGGATCATGAGCGCGTCCTTCTCCCGCGACCGAAGACGAATCGAAGCGGGGCATTATAGCCGCCGCCCCGCCCGGCCCGCAAGCCGCGCCCGGCGCGCCCCCGCGCTCGTTGACAGGGCGCGCGGGACCGGCTTAACCTTCGAGCATGGCGACCAGGGCACGCGACCTCTCATTCCCGTTCCCGGAGGAGCTGGCATTCGATCGCGCCACGACGCTCGATCTGCTGGCCGACTTCCTCAGACGCGAGTCCGGGAAGGCCGGCTTTCGCCGCGTGATCGTCGGGCTCTCCGGCGGCATCGATTCGGCGACCGCCGCCGCCATCGCCGCCCGCGCGCTCGGTCCCCGGAACGTCCTCGCCGCGCTTCTCCCCTACCGCACCTCGAGCCCCGGCAGTCTTCGGGATGCCAAGAGCGTCGCGGCCCAGCTCGGGTTGTCGACCGTGACCATCGCCATCACCCCGATGATCGACGCCTACTTCCGCCGCCAGCGCGGTGCCACGCGCCTGCGCCGCGGGAACAAGATGGCGCGGGAGAGGATGGCGGTGCTGTACGACCTCTCGGCGCGGCAGCGCGCCCTGGTTCTCGGGACCAGCAACAAGACCGAGCTTCTCCTCGGTTATGGAACCCTGTTTGGCGACATGGCCTCCGCGCTGAATCCCCTGGGTGATCTTTACAAGACCCAGGTCCGGATGCTGGCGATCCATCTCGGTCTTCCGGAGGCGATCGTCTGGAAGACCGCCACCGCCGATCTCTGGGCCGGACAGTCGGACGAGGCCGAGCTCGGTTACCGGTATGCCGAGATCGATCGGCTCCTGGTCCGCCTGGTCGACCACCGGGCGACTCCCGATGAAGCGCGCGAGGCAGGCTTCTCCGCGCTGATGATCGACCGAATCACCCGCCGAATCGAGAGCTCCCAGTTCAAGCGGCGACCGCCGATCATCGCCAAGCTCTCCCAACGGACGATCGGCGTCGATTTCCGGTATCCCCGTGATTGGGGACGGTAGGACGGCTCCCCGGTGACCGAACCTGCTTCACCCCCTCGCGGGACGCTCTATGTCGTGGCGACCCCGATCGGCAATCTCGAGGATCTGTCCGCGCGCGCGGTGCGGGTGCTCGGCAGCGTCGATCTGATCGCCTGCGAGGACACCCGCACCACCCGACCGCTGCTGACCCGCCAGGGGCTGTCCACGCGGTTGGTGTCCCACCACAAGTTCAACGAGCCGAGAAGCGCGGCCGAGATCCTGACGATGATCCTGGCGCCCTTCTTGTGCGTCGTGCCCGAGAGGCGGGGCACAGGGGCGTCCCTATTCCCGGCCCGTCGGCCGTGGGCGCCCTGATGTCCGCGAGCGGATTTCCGGCCGGTCCCTTCACCTTCATCGGATTTCTTCCGCATCGCCGGGCGGAGCGCCTGCGGCTGCTGCAGTCGCTCCGCCGCGAGTCGCGCCCTCTCATTTTCTTCGAGTCTCCGCAGAGACTGCTCGCGAGCCTCGAGGACGCTCTCGAGATCCTCGGAGACCGGCAGGCCTGTCTTGGGCGCGAGATGACCAAGCTGCATGAGGAGCTGGTCGGCGGGACGATCGGTTCGATCCGGGCCGGATTCGGCGAGCGGACGCCGAAGGGAGAGGTCACGTTTGTCGTGGCCGGCGCCTCCGGAGATGAGACGCAGGAGGAGCCCGGGGACGCACCGCGTCCCGCTCCCGCGGACGAGGTCCGTCGTCTCATCGCCGCGGGATGGGATCGAAAGGACGCGATGCGCCGTGTCGCGCGGGAGCGCGGCTGCTCGCGGCGCTCGATTTATCTCGAGCTGCTCCGGGACAAAGATCCGGCGAAGTGACCGGCGGCCGGGCCGCCGAGGTTCAAGGTGCGGCGGCGGGGGGTTCCCCCGCGAGCGGCGCCGGCGGCAGCACCTCGTCTTCGGGCGGCACCGCATGGTCACCCGTCGCGGGATGGTATTCGTAGCGCAGGCAGCACTTGAGACGGCCGCACATGCCTGAGATCTTGGAGGGGTTGAGGCTGAGGTTCTGCTCGCGCGCCATCTTGATCGAGATCGGGGCGAACTCCTTGAGGAAGGTCGAGCAGCAGAGCGCCTTGCCGCAGTCACCGTAACCGCCGCGAATCCCCGCCTCGTCGCGCACGCCGATCTGCCGCATTTCGATGCGGCAATGGAAGCGTTGCGCAAGGTCGCGGACCAGATCGCGGAAGTCGACGCGGCCGTCGGAAGAAAAGAAGAAGGTCAGCTTCTTCGACTCCGGGTTCTGCTCCACCTTCACAAGCCGCATCGCCAGCTTGCGGGCGGCGATCCGCTCGCGGCAATCGGCGCCCGCTTCCTCCTCCTGGGCGGCGCGAGCCGCAAACGCCTCCAGATCGTCCGCCCCGGCGGTCCGGAGCACACGCTTCATGCAACCGATGCTGCACGAACGGAGCGCCCGGGTCGTCGGCTGCGCGACCTCCCCGATCTCCGGTCCGTGCTCCCCCTCCACCAGCACCTGGTCGCCCATCTCGAAATCCTGGTCCTCCGCGTTGAACTGCGACACCCGCGTCTGGCCGCGCAGGCGCACACCGACCACCGCGACCGCATTGCCGTTCGGCTTCTTTCCCCCGGGGGCGCTGCAGCCGCAGCCGCCCGTCGACGGGGGGGGAGTCGGGGCCGCGGTTTCGGGGCTGTCCGGAGGATGCGGCTCCATCGTCACACCTCGCCTTCGCCTGGATTCATCTCGCCTGGGGCTGGTCCGTGCCGGCCCGATGATTATGCTATGGTAGCCGGGGTCGCGGTCAAGCAACGCGCAGTTCCCCGTCACGGCGGTCGATGGCTCCCAAAGACACGAACAAGGAAAGCGAAGAGAAGATCCTGGCGTCGAACCGCCAGGCCTTCCACAACTACGCCATCGGCGAGCGCTACGAGGCCGGTGTGTCGTTACTGGGGACCGAGGTCAAATCGCTGCGCGACGGCCGCGCCAATCTCAAGGATGCCTTCGCGCGCCTGGAGCGAGGCGAGATCTTCCTGTTCAACTGCCACATCTCGCCCTACAGTCACGGCGGGTATGCGAACCACGACCCGCTGCGGCCGCGCAAGCTCCTGCTGCACCGGGAGGAGATACAGAAGCTCTCGCAGAAGATGCTGGCGGGACAGACCCTCATCCCGCTGCGCCTCTACCTCCGCCGCGGCCGGGTCAAAGTCGAAATCGCGCTGGCCCGCGGGAAAAAGCTGTGGGACAAGCGTCAGGCGATCAAGGAGCGTGACCAACAGAAGGAGGCACGCGCCGCGATCCGCATCCGGAAGGGAACCGCCTGAACCGATCCCCGCATCCGGCCTCAGTCCCGCCGGATCAGTCCGTCGATCGGGCTGCTGGCCGTCGCATACGGCTTGCGTGGAATCCGTCCGGCCTCGTGAGCCAGACGCCCCGCCTCGATCGCGAGGCGCATGGCGCGCGCCATCCTGACCGGGTCGGTGGCGCCCGCGATGCCGGTGTTCATCAGCACCCCGTCCGCTCCCATCTCCATGACGATGGCGGCGTCCGAGGCGGTGCCGACGCCGGCGTCGACGATCACCGGGATGTCGCGGATCTCCTCCAGAATGAGCCGCAGCGTTGCCGGATTCTGCACGCCCAGCCCCGATCCGATCGGCGCGGCGAGCGGCATCACCGCGGCCGCCCCCGCGTCCCGCAGACGGCGCGCCACCACGAGATCATCGTTCGTGTACGGCAGGACGACGAACCCCTCCTTGACGAGGACGCGCGTCGCCTGGAGCAGTCCTTCCGTGTCGGGGAAGAGCGTCCTCTCGTCGCCGATCACCTCGAGCTTGATCAGCTCGGAAAGCCCCGCCTCCCGAGGAGCGTGACGGAGGCGGGATCGAAGGCGTCGAGGATGTTGTCACCGCCCCGCTTCGTGAGATCGACACGCCGCACGGCGACCGTGACCATGGCGGCTCCCGATGCTTCGATCGCCCGACGCATGATCATGGGCGTCGGGTATTTGCCGGTACCGACGATCAACCGCGATCCATAGCTGCGGCCGGCGATGATCAGGGTCTCGCTCTTCATTCCGGCCTCACCCGCCGCCGACGAAATGAACCACCTCGATGCGGTCGCGTTCGCGAAGCGCGAGGCCGGGATAGTCCGCGCGCCGGATCACCGACCCGTTCACCTCGACCGCCACGCGGCCTGGCGGCAAACCGATCGATTTCAGCAGAGCCAGCACCGACGTCCCCTCGGCGGCCTGGCGCTCCTCCCCGTTGAGGACGATCGTCACCGCGGGATCTCCCGGGGCCCGGGTCACCCTCCGGACGCCTTCTGAGCCGCCTTCTTGATCAGCTGCTTGATCTCCGCGGTCTCCTTGCCGGCGATCGACTGGATGATCAAGGCTCCCGTTCCTTCCTTGAGAACGGGCAGCGGGCAGGCCAGCTTCACGAGACCGTCTTCGTCCGTCTCCCCCTCCGCCAGCACTTTCGGCTTCCCGACTGTGCTGATGAATTTCACCTTCACCTTGGCCCCTCCGATCCCCTCGCCGCCGGAGGCCCTGCAGACCAGGAGCTCGAGGCGGGCCGTCTCCCCCTCCACGAAGCCGTCCGACCCGACCAGGCTCAGCGCAATCCGATCGGGGGACGCCTGGGAGGCCAGCCAGTCGAGGACCACTTCGTCGAAGCTCTTGTTTGAAATGATCCCTTCGCCGAACGGACGCGGCTTCTTGTCCTCGTACTTGCCTTCCTTGATATCAAGGATCATCTGATTGTGCTGGCTCTCGATCCGGTCCGCGATCTCCTTTTCGCCCGATCTCCTCGCCGCCAGGTCGGCGTACGAGGAGCGCCGGGCGGCCAGGATCTCCCCGCCGATATAGACCAGCGTCTCGATGACGGGATTTTCCAGACCCTTATCCTCCGTCTGCACGTGATAGACGCGCCCCTGATGCTGCACGTCGGTGTTGAACCCGGTCACCATGAGGCGATCTTAGGGCATGAGCCGAAAAGCGGTCAAGGATGGGCCTCGCTGCGAGGCGCGGCCGGGCGGCGGCGCGACGCCCGGCCGCGGCATCGGCTCTTCGCGCGTGTGCTAGCATGGCCTCCGCGCGCTGCGGGGCGCGCGTCACGAGCTGCGGGAGAACGGACGAGAGGCGGCGATGCGGGGTGGGTCGATCGACGGGACGGCGGTGGTCCTCTGCGAGGGGAACTTCGCCGCCTCGGACGGCAAAACGGCGCACGGCCTGGTGCGTCATACCGAGCGATACAAGGTCCTGTCCGTGATCGACAGCCATCTCGCCGGTCGGGACGCGGGTGAAGTGCTCGATGCCCGGCGCACCGGGATCCCGATCGTCCGCGACCTCTCCGACGCGATCCGTTCCGCGGGACGGCAGCCCGACATCCTGGTGGTCGGAGTCGCGACACATGGAGGGGTCCTGCCCCCCGGCTGCCGGCCCGTCGTGAGCGAGGCGCTGGCTCGCGGCATCAACGTCGACTCCGGATTGCATGAGCTCCTGGGCGACGACCCGGAGTTCGCCGCTCTCGCCGCCCAACACCGCGCCCGCATCAGGGACGTTCGCCGCACGCCGCCGCGGGAGCTGATGCATGCCTTCACCGGGGAGATCGCGGCGGTGGAGTCCGTCCGGATCGCCGTGCTCGGCACCGACTCGGCCGTCGGCAAGCGGACTACGGCGGTCCGCCTGGTCCAGGGGTTGAATGCCGCCGGCCGCGCGGCGGCGCTCGTCGGAACCGGCCAGACCTCCTGGATGCAGGGGGCGCGTTACTCCTTGATCCTCGACAGCCTGGTGAACGATTTCGTCTCCGGAGAGATCGAGCACCAGGTGCTGCGCGCCTGGCGGGAGGAACGCCCGGAGGTGATCGTCATCGAAGGACAGGGTTGTCTCACCAATCCGGGGTACCCCGGAGGCTTCGAGATCCTGGCCGGCGCCCGGCCCCAGGGGGTCGTCATGCAACATGCCCCGGCCCGGACGCACTACGACGGCTTTCCCGGATTTCCGCTCGCCGGGGTTGAACGGGAAGCCGAGATCATCCGGCTCCTGTCCGGAGCCCCGATGGTGGCGATCACGTTGAACCATGAAAACCTGACGACCGCAGATCTCGCCCGGGAGAGGGAGACGCTCGCCGGACGATTCGGCGTTCCCTGCTGCGACCCGCTTCTCGACGGCGTGGAGCCGGTGATCGCGGAGATCAACCGCCGCTTCCCGCGCCGCCCCTGATGACCCGCATCGTCTCCGCGGACATCGCGCCGATCACCTTCCGCCTGGGCGAGGGCTACCGCATCGCCGGGGCATCCTTCGCCACCGCCTTCAACGTCATTCTGAAGCTCGGCACCTCGGATGGGCGGACGGGGTTCGGATGCGCCTCGCCCGCCGAAGAGGTCACCGGCGAGACGGCCGACCTCTGTCTCGCCGCGCTGCGCGACCTCCTCGTTCCGCTGCTTCTGGGAGCGGATGCCTGCGACGTGCAAGGCCTCGCGGCGCAAGCGGTCGAGGCCGCTCCGGATTCACCGGCCGCGCGGGCCGCGGTCGACATCGCGCTTCACGACCTTCTGGGGCAGCGCGCCGGCCAGCCGCTGGCGAAGCTTCTCGGGCTGCGACGGGATCGCCTGCTCACCAGCATCACCCTCGGTATCGAGGACGACCCGGCGGCGACGCTCGATCGGGCGCTGCGCCACGTCGGCGCCGGATTCACGATTCTCAAGGTGAAGGTAGGCGAAAACTGGGAGGCGGATGCCTCCCTCATCCGGTCGCTGCGCGGGGCGCTCGGAGCGGGGATCGCGCTCAGAGCCGACGGCAACCAGGGCTACTCGGAAGCGCAGGCCCGCAGTTTTCTTGGGGCCCTCCGACCCGGGGATCTCGAGCTGCTCGAGCAGCCGCTCGCCGCCGCCGATCTGGACGGCATGGCGCGTCTGGCCCGGGACTACGATCTGCCGATCATGGCCGACGAGTCCCTCCGGTCGGAAGAAGACGCCCGGAAGATCGTCCGCGCGCGGGCCGCCGACCTGGTCAACCTCAAGTTGATGAAATCGGGAGGCATCGCGCCGGCGCTCAGGCTCGCCGGGATCACCGCCGCGGGCGGACTCGGCGCGATGGTCGGCTGCAACGACGAATCGCGCATCGGCATCGCCGCGGGTCTACACTGCGCGCTGTCGGCGGAGCGCGCCGAGTACGCCGATCTGGACGGGCATCTCGACCTGGTCGATGATCTGGCCGAGGGAGGCCTCCGGATCGTGAACGGCTACGTCCTGCCTTTCATGGACCGACCCGGCCTGGGCGTCTCGGTCAGATTCTGACCCGGCACGGCGCGGCGCCGGCGCTTGGAGGGGATCCGGATGGCGTAGGTCTTCA